>Ga0206999_10094_pt1 | contig 22219 bp, 24 predicted proteins | sample Alteio_BWMinCont_92_FD_153482 | JGI IMG/M metagenome (GOLD analysis project Ga0206999, IMG submission 153482) | Enriched cells from forest soil in Barre Woods Harvard Forest LTER site, Petersham, Massachusetts, United States -... | ecosystem: Environmental > Terrestrial > Soil > Temperate forest >...
CGGCACGGGGGGCAAAGTCAGAGATGGCCACGCGAGGCTTGTTAGTGTCGCCGAGACCTGTGCCTGCGCGAAACCATCCCTCAGATTGGGCGAGCGACGGTTGCGCGGTTAGCGAGAGAAATGCGCAGAGAAAAAACAGGCGGAATCGATTGAATGATCCACTCACTTTGACCTCCGAAAAGCTGCCTTCATCGAGACTGTCAATCGATTCATCTCCTTAGGGGTTGTCTGTATCCGGGAAATCCCAAAGAACGGACACATCGGGAGGCTTCCAGTCGTTGGGAAGAGGCGGAAAAGGGCTTGAACTCTGAATGGCTCGCAGGCCGGAGGTATCCCAGGACGAGTTTCCGCTGGACTGTTCGACGCGAAGGTTCTTCACGGTGCCGTCTCGAAGGATCGTAAAAGAGATGACACAGTGGAGCGTCCGAGAGTTGCGCACAGCGGGATCGAGGAAAAGGGTGTTCCAATTGGGAGCGACGCGGCGTTTTGCCGCTGCGATGTACCAACCGTAACGCGTGGTGAAGTCCGAGCCACCCTGACCTTGGACGGGGCCGCCGGTCGAGCCGACGCCGGGCGTCTGCGAGTATCCGGTCGGCAGATCAGGATTTCCGCCCTTGCCGTAAGGGACGGCGTTGTCTGGAGGTGGTGTCTTGTTGTCGAGAGTTCTGGAGGGGCGAGTAGGCGGCAGAGGCTTTTCTTTTTCAAATTTCGGAATTTTCGTCGCGTCAGTCTTGGGCTCGGGCGGTTTTGGCGGCTCTTCTTTGTAGAGACCTTTGGTTGGATCAACCGCCTTGCTATCGCTGACGACAGTCTCCTTAGGCATGGGCAGGCCGGCGCTACTGACGAGATTCACTTTGGCCCCGCCTAAATCACCGCCAACACCGCCCCAGCGATTGTCCCGAAATTGAATAAATGCGGAGACGGCAATGACGACGGCCAGGCTGGCGTGCATGATGATCGAATAGACGAGGAACTGGCGGAGGCTTTGGTCCTGCGGATTGGCGACGGCGGTATTCATCTCTATTGAGTGCGAGCGCGGCTGGTGATGGGCTCCGTGACGATGCTGATGTTGTTGATGCCGGACTGGCGAAGCGCGTCGATAACGGCGGCAAAGCTGCCGAAAGGAACGGTTTCGTCGCAGCGGAGGAAGACGCCCTGCTGGGTATTTTTCAACTGCGCTTTGATTCTCAAACCCAGCTGGTGAATGTTAGTTGGTTCGTTGCCGAGATAGATGCGCTGGGCCTTGTCCACCGTGACGACCAGGCGGTCCTGGTTGATTTCCTTGACGGTGCGAGTCTTGGGGACGTCGACTTCGATGCCGGACTGGAGAATGGGCGCAGTGATCATGAAGATGATGAGCAGAACGAGAACAACGTCCACAAAGGGGACCATATTGATCTCGGAGAGCGAAGTCCGCGTCGATTTGGAGAGTTGGGGCATCGTTCGTAATCCCGTGGATGCGGCCGGCTCAGCAGCGCCGCGAAAAGCTAATCAAAAGTTTTCTCGACCTGAGCCGAGAATTCAAGAGCAAAAGTGTCAAGCCGCTGGGCGAGGTCGCGAATACTCTGTAAAAACTGGTTATAGAAAATCACCGCCGGAATGGCGGCGAAGAGACCCGCTGCGGTAGTTACGAGCGCTTCGGCGATGCCCGGAGCGACAGCGCGCAAGCTTGCGGCACCGGCGCTGCCGAGGCCGGAAAACGCGTCAATGATGCCCCACACTGTTCCGAAGAGGCCGATGAAGGGAGTGACGGAGCCGGTAGTGGCCAGCCAAGACATGCCCTTTTCGACGCGGCGAACCTCGTCGGCGGCGGCGAGCTGCATGCTGACGGTGACGGCGGACAAGCTTTTCAGTTTGGGTGGATGAGGATTGCCTGTGGCGCCGCCTACTTGGCTCTGAAGCTCGCGGTAGCCCGCGGCGTAGACGGAGGCAAAGGGCGAGCCGGCGTTGGCGAGGGCTTGAGGATTGGCGACTCCACGAGTGGCGCGGAAAATACGCAGAAACTGGTCGCTCTGGCGGCGAATGCGTCCGAACATGCCGAGCTTCTGCAGGATCATGGCCCAGGAAATGATCGAGAAAAGGAGAAGAAGCGAAAGAACGCCGCGCGCGACCAAGCCCGTTTGCGTAAGGATATTTCCGATATCGGTTACAAGAACAGTAGTGAACAGAGAAATGATGTACCCCTCAGTGAGAGCAAATTGATTTGTGACCGCAAAACCGCAAAGCGGTCAACATTTTTCTGGGCTTAAGAAACGTAGCACACGCATCCAGGGCGCGCAAGAAATAGGATGCGCAAGTTTGCGATTTTGCTGCTTATCGGGCAACGGGCGGATGGTTGAAGCAAACGTGCGCAAGCGGCTCTTAGGGGTCAAAGCAGGTGTGATAAACTGCGAATTGAACATGAGCAAACCGTTCGACATCGAGTTGGAGAAATTGACTGGCCAGGCCGGTCATTCAGCGGCGGTGCGTGGCCCGGGGTCAGGGCGGCGGGAGACATTCTTCCTTGAAACGTTTGGCTGCCAGATGAATGACCACGATTCGGAAAAGGTCGCGGGGCTGCTGCTTTCTCGCGGGTATCAGCAGGTAGAGACGCCGGAAGCCGCTTCCCTGATCCTTTACAACACTTGCAGCATTCGGGAGAAGGCGGCGCAAAAGGTTTTCTCGCGGCTGGGGGAATACCGCGAGAAGCAGGGCGAGGGCAAGGTCATCGGAGTGCTCGGCTGCGTGGCGCAGCAAGAAGGCGAAGATATTTTTAGGCGCGCGCCCTGGGTGAGCCTGGTCTGTGGTTCGGCGAGTTACAGCAAACTGCCCGGCATGCTGGCGCAACTGGAAGCTGGAAAGCAGCGCATCACCGGGCTGGATACGGACACAGACCAGACGTTTGAAACCGAAGTGACGCGCCGAGATAATCCGTGGCGCGCCTACCTGACGATTATCGAAGGATGCGACAAGGCTTGCTCGTACTGCGTGGTGCCGTATACACGAGGGCCGGAACGCAGCCGCGCGAGCGATTCCATTTTGCGGGAAGTGCGGCAGCTCGCGGAACTGGGCTATTCGGAAGTTCAACTGCTCGGGCAGACAGTGAATTCTTACGCGGACCCGACAGCGCGAAAGATGCGTTTTTCGGAATTATTGCTGGCGGTGGCAGAAGTGCAGGGGATTCGGCGAGTGAGATTCACGACCTCACATCCGAGCGACTTCACGCCGGATATCGTGGAAGCCATCGAGCGGGAGCCGAAGATCTGCGACCACGTTCACTTGCCGGTGCAATCAGGGTCGACAAGAGTGCTGCGCGCGATGCAGCGGGCCTACTCTCGGGACGAGTATTTGGAAAAAATCGCCATGATGCGCGAAGCGAGCAGGCCCATCGGGATTACCACGGACATCATCGTGGGCTTTCCAGGAGAAACGGAATCCGAGTTTGAAGAGACACTAAGCTTGTTGGAAGAAGTGCAGTACGACAGCATGTATTCGTTCAAGTATTCGCCAAGGCCGAACACGCCGTCGCTTTCCATGAGCGATTCTATTCCTGAACAAGAGAAGAGCCGGCGTCTCGCGGTTTTGCAGGACAGGCAGCGGGAAATTCAAGAAAGGAAGCATGCCGGCCTGGTGGGAACCCTCTTTGAAGTTCTGGTGAGTGGAAAATCCCGGCGAGATAATCAGTGGTCCGGCTATACAACCTCGCACCGGATGATAAATTTCGCTTCCCAAGAGAGAGAGCTTCTGGGAACCTACGTGCAGGTTCGTGTTACGGGAGCGGGTCCGAACAATCTGGTGGGAGAGCATGCCGTCTAGCTCAGGGAGGCCTCGATGGAAGTGGAGATGAAGATCCGCGGCCTGATGATGGATCCCGTCACGAACATGCCCATCGTGGTGCTCAAGGACGTGCAGGGCCAGGCGATTCTGCCGATCTGGGTAGGAGTGTACGAAGCCAATGCCATTGCACTGGAAATCGAGAAGGTGCAAACGCCGCGGCCGATGACTCACGACCTGCTGAAAAATGTGCTGCTAGGGCTGGAAGTGCACGTACGAAAAATCGTGGTGAATGATCTGAAGGACGATACGTTTTACGCGCTAATCTGGGTGGAGCGCGAAGGACAGATGATGACGATCGATTCGCGGCCCAGCGATGCGCTGGCGCTGGCGTTGCGGATGGACTGCCCGATCTTCGTCGATGAATCGGTCCTGAAAAACTCCAAGATTTCGAGCGCCTTCTCAGAACGCAATACCAACGAGCAGCTCAAGAGCTGGCTCGATGGCCTCTCCGACGAAGACCTCGGCCGCTACAAAATGTAAGCCATCCCCGCCAATCGATCCAGCCAGCAATCTGAGTTCAAGTCCTAACCAGCGGTTCCTCCCCAGCTGCAATTAACGTGCGAACTTTACGCCGCCACGCGAAAAGCAATACGATGCCGATTAAGATGAGCGCAAGGCTCAGGCCAGACCATAAGCCGAAGGCGCCCCAGCTCCGGCGGAAACACAACCAAGCGCCGAGCGGAAGGCCGATGATCCAATACGCGGTGAAGTGACAAAACATGGGTGTGCGCGTATCGCCAGCCCCGCGGAGGGCTCCCGTAGCAACGGTCTGGAGACCATCGAACAATTGAAAGGCGGCACCGGCAGCGAGCAGGGATATGGTGCTGTGAATAACGGTCTCGTCCGGTGTGTACATTCGGGCGATCCACCGGGGAAACAAGAGCAACCCAGCACTAGCGCAAGTCATGAAGGAGGCACCGAGGAAGATGGCTGTGCCGCCGGCGTCCCCTGCCCCCACGGGATCCTTTCTGCCGATGGCCTGGCCTACGCGGACGGCGGCGGCGGAGGCGATCCCGAGAGGCACCATGTAGGTAAATGCGACGGTGTTCAAGGCGATCTGGTGACTGGCAAGCGGAACTGCGCCGAGCCGGGCGATGAGCGCCGTGACAAGTGCAAAGACACCACTCTCCAAGGTGAATTGAATGGCGGCAGGCAGGCCGAGAGTGATCAAGCGGCGGATGCGCGGGAGATCAATGTCGACAGGAGTTTTCAGGAGCTCGGTACGGTGTTTGCGATCGTACCAAAGAAGGTAGCCGACGAGCACAGAGGCCATATAGAGCCGCGCGATTGCCGTAGACCAGCCGGAACCAATCGCGCCCATTGCCGGCGCACCCCATTTGCCATAGATCAAGATCCAATTCCCCAAGGCATTGATGAGATTCGCGCTGACGAGAGCGAAGGCCACGGGTCGGACCATGTTCATCGCTTGCAGGCAGCGGCGCACGGCGAAATAAAGGAGCAGTGGCAGGAGGCCAGCGGCCAGCGCCTTGGTGTAAGGAATGGCGAGCGCCAAGACACCGGGATCAACACTCATTCCGCGGAGAAACGAGGGGAGCAACCAGACGGGGGCGGTGAGGAAGGGAGTCAAAGCAAAGCTCAAGTAAATGCTGTTGAGCAAGGAACGATGACAGTCCTCTCGCCGGCCCGCCCCGAACGCTTGCGAAACAAGCGTGTCCAGTCCCATGAGCAGGCCGCCGCCGAAGAGCGCAAGAACAATAAAAATGTTGGAGCCCAGACTTACCGCGCCCATGGCGGTCGCGCTATCGGGCAGCCGGCCGACCATCATGGTATCGACGATGGCCATGCTCATCCAGCCGAGTTCAGCCAGGACGAGAGGAACGGCGAGCCGCAAGGTGGGGCGAAATTCAGTGCGAAGTGTCTGGAGTCTGAACATGGGCGAAAGATTATGAGAAACGAGTTTAAGCGGGGCAGAGACGAGGAGCAAACGGAGGCCGCGCGGAAATGGAGGATGGAGGCGAATGAGGTGGGGCCGACTATTCGGCGGGCATGGCGCGGAGGAGAAGCTCGAGGAGTCTTCGTGTGGGGTAACTTCGAGAGCGTACTGGGAACTAAGTCCCATTGACCCAGCCGAGAGGCACTTCTAGGCTGCTGATATCGTTGAGTTTTTGGCCAGCAGAACAGCATGTCGAACTACAGTAATGGTAAGCCGTGCCCAGAGAGGGAATTCTTCGAACCCGGGTACTGAGGAGAGGACGATGGCGGTCGTTCAGGAACCAAGTTTTGAGTCCCGATCGAGGCACATCCGTGGCAGCGGGCGATTGAACTCGCGCGTGGCGGTAGCGGTCGAGTGGACCGATGGCGGCCAGAGCCTGCGTGCGGAAGGTTACACGGCTGATATCGGTGCAAGAGGCTGCCTCGTCGTGGTGCCGCAGAATTTCGGTGTCGGACAGAAGCTGCGCCTCATCAATCTGCTGAACCAGATCTGCTGCGAAGCGATATTGGTATGGCGGGGACACGAAGGCCGCGCCGGATGGGAACTCGGACTGGAACTGCAGGATCCCTCTCCGGATTTTTGGGGCCTTGATTTCTAGGGATCGCTCTGACTACAACCAGTTTTGCAGTCGGTCCCAGACTCCTGTTTTCCACTGGGATCTTGCCCAACCGCCCACTTTTCCCTTGCCAACGAACAGCCTGCAAACGTAGAGTTAGCCTAGGCCTTGGGGGTTTTCTGAAGGCGGCACCTATATATAGGAACCCAGTTGCCGGATCGCTGCGGCTCGATTTCTCGCGCGCCCTTCGCGTTGGCTCGGGACAAGCGGGCGGAGGCAAGATCAGATGACGGCCATCATCACGGTTGCGAATCAAAAAGGCGGAGTCGGAAAGACCACGACGGCGATCAATTTGTCCGCAGCGCTGGCGCATCGTGGCAAGCGTACGCTGCTGATCGATCTCGATCCGCAGGCCAATTCGACGATCGCGTTTTATGACTCCGGCGAGATCTCCACGAGTATGTTCGACGTGCTGAGCGACAGTCGCGTCACGATGGCTGCTGTAATTAAGCCGACCAAGGATCCGTTATTGTTTCTTGGACCGGGGCGGCTCGCGCTTGCAAAACTGGAACAGGTTCTCGCTGGACAATTTGACGCGCCTTTCAAATTGAAAGACGCGCTGACACCGGTCCTGAAAGATTACGATTATGTGGTTCTCGACACGCCTCCATCGTTGGGGATTTTGACGGTGAACGCATTGGTAGCTTCGACGCATTTGCTTGTGCCTATTCAGGCGGCGTACTTCGCGATCGAAGGAACTGACGATCTACTCGAAACCTACGAACGAATCCGCGCGCGCCCCAATCCCGGGCTGAAGGTTCTCGGTGTGGTGATTACGCTTTTTGACAAGCGCACGAATATCTCGAAAGATACGCACGGGCAGATTCGCTCGGTGTTCGGTGAAGTGCTGTTCAAGACGAAGATTACCAAGAACGTGCGGCTGGAAGAGAGTCCGGCCTACAAGGAAACAATTTTGACATTTGCGCCGAAATCACCCGGCGCAGTCGAGTACAAGAAACTCGCAGGGGAGGTTATCCAACGTGTCGAAGAGAATCGGGCTACCCATCACGCTGAAGATGCGGCATGACGCGCATTACGTAGAATCATTGACAAGCTATAGTGGCGCGGCGGTGGGGCGAATGATTCGCGTGGATCAGATCCGCCCGAATCCCGACCAACCGCGCAAGGCCCTGGGCGACCTGCGGGAACTGACGGAGTCGATTCGCGAAAAGGGCGTGCTGGAGCCGCTGCTGGTGCGCTATGTTCCGCGCGAGGACTGCTTCCACATCATTTCCGGCGAGCGCCGGTATCATGCTTCACGCGCGGCGGGCCTGCGCGAAGTACCGTGCATTGAAAAAAACGCCGATGACGCCGAGACACTGGAAATCGGGCTGATTGAGAACATACAGCGGAAAGACCTGACGCCGTTTGAAGAAGCCGATGGACTGCATCGCCTGAGCACGCAGTTTGAATACACGCACGAGGATATCGCCAAGAAGATCGGTCGAGCGCGCTCTTCGGTGACCGAAACGTTGTCGCTGCGGAATATTCCGGATTCGCTCCGCAAGAAGTGCGTCGAGCACGGAATTCTTTCCAAGTCGCTGCTGCTGCAGATTGCACGCCAGCCCACCGAGAAGAAAATGATCGAGATGTTTCACCGCATCATGCAAGGCGGACTGACGCGCGATGAGGCGCGGCGCGAGCGCCGCGAAGAGCACAGCGGACCGCAGCGGCCGCAACCGTTCATTTTTCAGTTCGAGCCACCGACAGAAACGTTCAAGTTCCGGATTCAATTCAAGAAGAGTCATGTCTCGCGCGACGAACTGATTTCCACGCTGCGCGAAATCCTGGCGCAGCTTGAGGGATCTTCCTCAGAAGCGGATTCGACGGCTGCCTAGAATTCTCGCGAAGGGCGGCGGAAGCCCACCCCTACGACTTCGCCCCATGGTTGAGCTCAGTCCACAGCAAATGAAGGTGATCGAGAGGCTGTTCGCAACAGGTTTCTGCCCCATTGCGATTCCACCACACGAGAGCGCCCTCTGCGTGAGAAAAGCCAATTGCGCCGCCTTGCTGGCGCCAGTGCCGAACGGCGGGATTAGGTTGCTTGCGCCGCCGTCGTATCTCGTCGAGGGAAATCTGAGCGTAAAGCTAAAGCGTGGTTCAGGCGAAGTGTTCGTTTGGAAAAAGAAAGAAGTGGAGGCGACTCCGGAGAAATTGAACGAGCTTGAATCGTTCCGGCGGGAACTCACCGGACTCCTGGATCTTCCACCGATGCAATAAAATCGTAGCAATTTGCAATTCGGAAAGACTCCCTGCAAACTGAATTTCTCATGGAAACGTTCGACATTGTTTGTGTTGGGGCTGGGCCGACGGGCCTGGCTACGGCGATTGAAGCCAAGCGCGCCGGAATGCGGCCACTGGTCATCGACAAGGCTTGTCTCTGCAATTCCATCTTTCACTATCCAGTGAACATGGTGTTCTTTACGACGCCAGAACTGCTCGAAATCGGCGATCTGCCTCTGGTTTGCGCGGCGGAAAAGCCAACTCGGGTCGAGGCGTTGAAATACTACCGGCGGGCGGCGGAGCATTACGCGCTTGAACTGCGGCTGTACGAACAGGTCTTGCGGGTTGATGGCCGCGATGGAAAGTTCACGATTGTGACGATGACGGAGAAGGGCTTCGAGAATAAATACCAAGCCAAGAAAATTGCCGTTGCGACGGGCTACTACGATCTGCCGAACCTCCTGGGCGTGCCGGGCGAAGAGCTTCCACACGTTTCGCATTACTACTCAGAGCCGCACGAATACTGGAATCAGGACGTAGTGGTGGTCGGAGGGAAAAATTCTTCAGCGGAAGCTGCGCTTGACCTTTACCGTAATGGCGCCCGAGTTACACTAGTGCACCGCGGGAGAGAACTAGGCGCGTCGATCAAGTATTGGGTTCGCCCGGACATCGAAAACCGGATCAAAGCCGGGCAGATCCAGGCACTCCTCAATGCCCGCGTGGAGGAAATCACGAGGGACGAAGTGGTGCTGGAGCAGCACGCTCAAACAAAGAGGCTCTCGGCGAAACAGGTGTTCGCACTCACGGGATACCATCCGGATTTTTCGTTTATCGAGGGCCTCGGCGTGAAGCTCGATGCTGAAAGCCGCAGGCCGGCGCTGGACTCGAACACACTCGAGAGCAACGTGCCGGGGATTCACCTAGCGGGAGTGGTTATCGGGGGGAGGCATACCGGCGAAATCTTCATCGAAAATGGGCGCTTCCATGGGAAGCAGATTATTCAGGCGCTGACGAAGTGATCTGTGCTGAGAAATGGAACGCAAGGTAGAATTTGCTCGCTCCGGACTCGTTTGCTAGACTCGTAGTTTATGGCATCGATCATCCGCGAAGTGGGCGAGACATTTAGCGCGCTGGTTAAGGGCTTCAGCGTAACCTTCCGTAATATGTTTCGTAAAACGGTCACGGAAAACTATCCGTATGAGCCTGTGCATTTTCAAGCGCGTTACCGTGGGATCCACGTCCTGCATCGTGACGAGAGCGGCCTCGAGAAATGTGTTGGTTGTTTTCTCTGCGCGGCTGCCTGCCCCGCGAATTGCATTTATATCGAAGCTGCGGAGAACGTCGATGTGAATCGCATCTCCGCTGGTGAACGCTACGCCAGCGTGTACAACATTGATTATTCGCGCTGCATTTTCTGCGGTTATTGTGTCGAGGCGTGCCCAACCGATGCCATTACGCACGGACATGGTTTTGAACTTGCGACCTACGACATCAACTCGCTCGTTTACCGTAAAGAACAGCTTCTTGAGAAAGAAACCACGGCTCCGGTTTCCGCTACCCGCTAATTTGTCGTTCGCTTGATTTCACTCTTTTTCAGGCCAGGAATGCATCCCAATAGTCACTGAAGTGTCTCCACTGTCTCCGTAGATAAGTGTCCTCTAATAAATATGAAGCAGCCAAGACGTAAGTCCGGGAGGGTGGCTTGTCTGCAATGGCGGCATGATCGTGGAGGGAAGACGCCTAGCGCGGCTTAGGCGCGCGATTCGCGTGAAGTTCACAAGTGCGCGTCTGCGAACGGGTGGCGCGGAGCTTTCACGCAATCGGTGGCCTGCTGAATCTCGCGGGCGCCTCGGCGGAGGAGCGATGGGCGTTAAACCGGGAGTGTCATTTGATGTGTGCCGGGAGGTCTATCGCGGCGCCCGCGAGGTGCTGGAGACGAAGCGCGGCATTCTCCGCACTGAACTGGAAGGACACGGGACTTCCTGTGGCGGCCGGATTTTCGCCCGCGGCTGAAGGAGTGGGTGCCGGATTTCGCGCTGGCAGGGAAGTCGGCGCTCGAGGGGCCAGACTGGGTTTCGCACATGGCGCCGCACGGACTAGGTGGACGCCAAATCACCAAGTCGCAGCCGGCGGTACCAGACTGGAGCGCGCAGAAGGCCCTTTACGACAAGTACGCCAAGGCCGCTGCGAAGCACTAGTCGAACAGGAATGACCTGGCAGACGAGTGAGAGAGCCGCATGCGGAAGCGGCTCTCTCAACTCGAAACCGAATCGGTCAGGAAGCGATTTCAGAGTTCGGCGCTGCAAGTTGCACGGCGTATTTCCATTGGGCTTCGCCGGAGACGATATTCGGATCGAGGTAGAGAAGAATGGTTTGGCCGGCGCTGAAGTGTGGCTGCCCGTGGACGGGAAGATAAAGCTGCCACCAGTGCGTTAACGGCAAGTATGGGGAATTGTTGAGCGTGACACCTTCGCAGAGGTGCGCCTCGAACCAGCCAAGGAAGCCGTCGAGACGGCCGTCGGTGGTGACGCGAAACGGTATGAATGTTTTCCCCGGGTTCTCCGTGTCTTTGCGAAAATCGATGTGGTAGAGGGGCGCGGGCTGGCTGAGCGCGAGAAACGGCTGGCCGGAGGCGCGCACGATCCCGTAGTTCTTGAAGAGCCGCTTGCTGAACGGCCTGAAATCCAGATCGTAATAGCGTGGCGGGAGGCGGCCCGCGCCGAAGGCATCCGAGGAAAACGGCATCAGAAACGTGTCCGCGGATTTCGGGATAGTGCGCGCACCGGGCTTCAGGAATCGTTCGCGGGCGTCGGCGATGAATTCTATGACGTTTTCCGCATCGAAGCAGAACGCGCTGAGTGTCTCGGTGACCAGGACATCACACGGCTCGGGCAAACAGACTTTTTTTGAGTTCTTGCGGATCAGTGTGACGCGGTTTTCGAACCCATTGGCTGCAATCAGTTCGGCGGCGGCATCGGCGATGTCACTCATCTCAATGGCGTAAACACGGCGAGCGCCGGCTTGCAAAGCAAAAAAAGAAAGCAGGCCAGTGCCCGCGCCGAGATCCACGACCACGTCGCCGGGTTTCACGGTTCGGCGAATGGCCTCGCGGTAGGCGTCGCAGCGCGCCTTGTCCAGCAGCAAACTCTCTTGCAGGATCGGGCTGGCAAATTCTTCCATCATCCACGGCCGCTTCAGGAAACTACGTTGAAACCAGCGCCAGAGCTTGTGAACTGACTTCACGCCTTCGGAAGGGTTTTTGCGCGAGGTCATGATGACTTGATGCTATGGCTCGCGTTCGAGGTTGGGGGAACCCACGGCGCAATCGGCTGCGGCGGAAGAAGCGGCTTGCCCTGACGTGGCGTCATGATTGCTTGCAGCCATGGTTTGCCCTCGAGACGAGAATCCACTCAGGAGAGAACGAGCGAATCCCCGACGCGAAGGATTCTACCTGATTCGGCCGACGCCACGCGCGTATTGGTAGCCAGCCGGTAGTAGTGATCGAAGCGCGCTTTGGGGCACCATGCCGCTATATGCGAGCGGCGGTAATCACTGAAGAGTTTTTGGAAGCCGGGGATAATTTCGCCCGTCCGCGGATCGCGCGGGGGAACCGGGCAACGGGCGCAGGGATTGCTGCCTTCGAAATTCACTTCGCCGATCTGGAATCGCATGGCGCTGCGCTCCTCTTCGCCAAACAGCTGATCTTCCCAAAATGCGGGCACTCCTTCGATCTCGAGCGTCGTGCGGAAACGCTGGCGCGCTTCGTCGAGTTCCATGCCGTTGAAGAGATCACAAACGGCCTGCAAGCTTGCCGTGGAAACGATGGTCGGCCCATTGGCGATGTTGTCATCGGGAAACCCTTCTGGAGAATGCCGTATGGTGATGGGCTGCTCAAAGAAGTCGGAAAACCATTGGGAGGCGTCCGCCGTGTCTCCTGGGAACGCAAAGGTCTGCGTGGGGATTTTTCGTTGATCGCCGGGAACGGAAAGCGTCACGGAGCTGATGCCGGGCGCGAAAGATGCGCGGATCAAATGGATGGCCGCCGTGCGTTTGCCGTTCACCCATTGGCCGTCTACGGAATAGAGCGCCCACGCGCGGTCGTGTTCAAGGCCGCCGCCTGGCCCGATGCGAGCTTCTTTCACGTGCACCGGGTCGAGCGATTTGATCGGATGCAGGCGAATGTTGGCCAGGCGCGGGGAAACATTGGAAGAGATCATGCGAAGATTTTAGCAGAGGTGCAGCGCGCATGACGCGTCAGCGCTTGCACGAGCCAATGCCGCGCGGCTTAGCCCGAGACCCGGACATGGCCGAAGAGCAGCTTCGACAGCACCGCACCGGCAAGAAGCGCCATCGAAATGCTCAGGAGCGTGCCGATCAAGAAGTATTCCGCAAAACGTTCGGTCTTGAATTCCGGATAGCGGGCGATGGACTTGGCCGTGAGAATCAGCCCGACTGTGGCGGGTGATTGCACCAACAGCGCGGTGACCACCAGAAATCGTTCCAGCCATCCGATGTACAGCCCGGCGTTCTGCAGTTGTTCACCGGCTCTTTCCGGGGAGTGGCTTCTTACATTTGCCGCCAGCGAGCTAACCAGCGAGCGGATCAGATAACCGCCGCCGAAAATCACCGCCGCGTAAATCACGGGCACCGCGAGAAAGCGGTTCGGGATGGACCTCGCATTTTGTACCAGAGCGCCGAGCTCGCCGAATGGAACGGCGGGCGTCAGCAGCCATGCCGCGAAAACGACAGTCAGAAAATGAAAAATCTGGTCGGTTATGTACGCTCGAGCTCCGTCGCAAACGGCATAATCTGGGGCTAGTTTTATTTTCCCAAAGTCGATCAGCAGGTGGACGAGAGACAGTACCGCGACGACCAGGTGTGTGCGGAGAGACAAGAGTGAGCCGTGCAAGACAAAGCCGAGAACGGCGGTCGTCGAAAGATAGTGGATGAGGCCGTGGAGTTCATAGGAGGCAATTTTTCCGCGCCGCTTTTGTTCGAGCAAGTGGTGAGACTGAAATACGAAATCCGTGAGCAAATGACCCAGGTAGATCGCCAAAAAGGCGCGAAAGAAGAGTTGCATGATTCTGTACAAGTCTCCCAATTTGTACGTTTTCGCACAACTAGCAAAAAGTATGCCGGATTAACGACCCAGCTATCTTGACCGTTTCTGATAATTGCCAATAATAACCTCGTTTGAGATTTCTAGAAACGGTGGATTCGTCCAGATGGAGGCTTCTGGCGGTTTGTCCGAGTGTCGGCTTGTCCCTGAATTCCGCGATAGTTTCCCATTGTCTTGCGCTAATCCTGAGCACCAGGGTGTCGTGAAGTCCGTAGATCAGATTGATGGCTCTGTCGAAGTGTTCATGGCGGGAGACAAAAGCGGTCAGAACCTTGAATTTGTAAAGATTGCCGGTCTTGATGTTTTCGATGGCCTGGCGAGCGGATAGAAACGCTTCGCCGCCCAAGCGGTTTACCGGCGCCTGAATCCGGCCGGAAACAGTGCCGAAGCCCACTCCGATCCGCAGGGATAGTGGCCTGAGTGCGATTCGGAGATCCTGAATGATGGCGGGAACTGATGGCAGGTCGCGGGTTACCGTTTGAAATTCATCGCCGGCGGTGACGGAATACGGCAGCTGGATAAGCTTCCGGCGCAGGTGGCGGCGGGAAACGGCGGCAAGTTTCTTTCCAAGCATGCCACGAAGATCTTTTCGCCCGCGCGATCCCATTACATCGGCAATCAACACCGCATAGGTCGTAGAAGGCATATAGCACCCTCGACAAGAATACCAGTTTGTACGAAACCGTACAATAAGCAATTCCTGTACAAACATGTACAAGTAAAGGACATTGTATATATCTGTGCAAGACAGGAAGCCAGTAAATTCAGTAGCTTTCGTGCAGCTCGGGAGGTTTCGCGCGGCTGGCTGGTGGAACGATGCCGTTCAGCCGCAAATAGAGGAGCAGCTGGCCGTAGTGGTCCGCGGCGTGCCAAATGACCACAGTGGCCAATCCGAGGCGCGTGTTCGGTCCGGCATACGGCCCCTCAATGGGGTCGAACATGTTCTTGGCGTCGATGGCACCGAGCGACTTGCGGATTGCTACAAACGAGTCGCGCAGATAAATCAGCAATTCTTTCTTCGTTTTCGCAGGGCTGGGACCGCCGTTGTCGCAGCCTCGGGGCGGTTTTTGGCTCTCGAATTCCGCGGCAAACGCAAAATTGCTGCAGGCCACGTGCTTGATCTGTTCGGCAAACGTGCGAACTTCGGCAGGACCAAATTGTGGTTGTTCATTCTTGAATTTGCCTTCGGCGGGGCGATAGCCGTAATTTCCCTCCGGCATGGCTTCGGCAGCGGAGCGTACTTCGTATTCCTGATAATGCAGGCCGCGCAGCAAGGCGGACGCGACGGTTTCCTTCTGGCTCATTTCGGCGGCGGTAGGCGCATGCTCTTCCGGAGAGTTCTTGTCCTCCAGGGGTTTTGTCTGGTCGGGGCGTTGCGACTGTGCTGGAAAGGGCGGCTGCGAAGATTGGGCATCCGCGGACTGATTCGCGAAAGAGATGGCCGCGAGCATGAAGATGGCAAGGGCAAGCGACAAGAGGTACGCGGAAAGCGGATCGTTGGGGCGCATCAGGCCCTCCTTCGTGCAAAGTCTATCACCGGGCGTAGCGCACACAGTGCTAGCGCGCACATCCCTTAGGCTCTCAGCAGGTTAGACTCGCTGGGCGATGCGGCGCTAGAAAGTAAGGCTGCCGTTCTTGGACGTTTTCAATTATGAGCGCGCGGCAGCGGCGCCGGCCTGAGAGGTGACGGGCTTGTACCCGCACGAAGCAGCTTTGCGCATGGCGTCGAGAGCTTCGGCTGTGGTCATCAGCGGGGTGGTCTGGCAACTCCGCAAGGCGCCGCCAGCCGCAAACGCCAAGGCAATCGCCGCCGCGGATATATTGTCCGGCATCTCCGTGATAACAATGGCGTCGTGCTCGCCGAACGCGAAGTACGAGTCCTTGATCTTACCGCCGAGTTTCTCGATGGGGCCGCGTACGGCCTCGAAGCGGTCCTGAGGATTGGCGATAAGCCGTGCGATGGCTTCCGAGGTGTAACCGACTTGATGAAGGAAAAACGGCATGGCATGTCTCCTTTCGAGGGGAAAAGTTCTGGGGATGGCCGGACTATGCTCTTGAAAACATGGGGCGTCAAGAAATTTTCAGAAAAGTCTGTTTCGACACTTCCGCAGCCAATTCAGGCACTTCGCTGTAATTACTACCAGCGTCTCGAAGCCGAAGCCAAGAAGGCGTTTCGTCCGGCGAGATTACCCAGACGGCCAAGGTAGTTAATTCGCGGCAGGACGCACGGTTTGCAGTCAGGAGGAACTAGGGAAATGTTACGGTAAACGCAGGAGGGCGCTCTGGTGGAGAAACCCCTTTGGGAACAACAAAGTTTCCCCGAGAAACTCTTCAGACTCATCGTTCTCTTGTGCATCGTGGGTTGGGGAATCTCCGTCATTTATGTCGCGAGCCACATCGGCCCGTTGGAAGAACCACCCACGCGAACCCGCGACCTGGCGTCGTTCCTCTTCACCGCCACCTGGATTTTCGTTTTCTTCTACGCGCAATATCGCGTCGTTCCGCGTTTCATCCATAGAGATCTCGATCGCCGCGTTGGATTGTGGCATGCGGGCGGCAGCTTGGCGCTCTTGATAATCGGAGCGCTGAATTCCGCATTTTCTCAAGGCAAGTCCGACGTTCCCAGCAGCTTGCTCTTCTGGATGACGCTGCTTGGTGAGGGCGTGTTCATTGGCAATGTCATTTGGTCATACGTGAAAGGTGAGCCAGCGGTGCCGCTTCTGCCCGTGGCGCCCAGCACGAAAGCCACTCCCGAATATGTCCGGGACGACAGCGCCAAGAACATGGGCTGGCCGAAATCTCCTGCGAAACTGTTTGGAATCGGAGCCGCCGTTTTTGCCGGTGGCGGGCTCATCTCGCTCATTCTGGATTTTCCGTCGTACAAGTTTCCAGTGCCATGGTCGGACCAATTGCACTTTCTACCCTTCGGTTGCTTGTGGCTGGCGGCAGCCTCGCCGTTCGGCATTTTTGCGATGCTGTATAAGTATGTGATGGATGTGCACAATCTGATTTTCGAAGAATCGATGAACCGAATCCACTTCGTTGTGACGATCATTGCAATCCTCGACCTGGTGCGGGTCTTCTCGGCCTGGGAGCAGTGGATGGGCACGAAGTTTGCGACGTTCTTCTACGGCGCTGAATTTCAGTGGCTGGTTGTGCTTTTGGGCGTGAGCGCCGTCGTATTCGGGATTAACGTTTACCGGAGCTATCGCCGCACCGCCATCCAGGCGTAACACCACCATATCGGCGGCGTAGCTCGTTATCGCCGACAAAGCTGTCGAAAGTTGCTGAGCCCCCAGGAGACTCTTGCGGACACGTCGTTGCCTGTCCCTCTCCGGTCCCAGAAACGAAGCTGTTGCGATTCATTGTCCAGCATGTTTACGCCAATCGGATCCATGTAGAACTCGGTATCAAGAGCTGCCGTGGGCATTGCGGCTCCTGCTGGCGCACTTCCGCCGCCGTCAAGCAGAGCCCTCTGCTCCTCGAAGCGCCGTTTTCTTTCCGCAGCTTTTTTCTGAGCTTCTGTTTGCGGCGCGGCCGCTGTGGCGGCTGGGGTGCTCTTCGGGTCTTGAGCAGGGGACTGCGCCGCTCGCCTTCGGCGCTCCGCCGACACTAGTAGCCGGTGCTGTCGCCGTCAAAGCCGCTCATTAATATGAGCCAGGGAGATACGCTTTTCACATTTCCTGCACAACTCTTGAGGTATAATCCGCGCACTGAATCGCTTTAATGTCGCGTCCCGAAATACCGCCAAGCGGAGCCACGCCAGGTCCCGAAGGGTCAAACCCTCCCGGTAAGAAGCTCGATTCCTGGGGTGAAATCGCCTCTTATCTCGGCCGCGAAGTCCGCACCGTGCAGCGATGGGAAGGAACGGAAGACCTTCCGGTTCATCGCCACGAGCACAAGAAGAAATCCACCGTCTACGCCTACAGTGGCGAACTCGACGCGTGGATCAAGAATCGCCAGCCCAAGGACGATCCCGTAGCCGACGACGTATTCGCGCGCCAGCAGGCATTAGCCGGAACGGATTCTCCCATCGAATCGCCCGATCCTCCGGTCGTGCCTCTGGCTCCCGGTCCCACTCCGGACCTCATCGAGCCACCTTCCCGGGCAGGGAAGCGCGTCGTCATCGCCCTCATCGCACTCGGGATACTCTGCGCTCTCTCACTCGGGGTCTACCGCTGGCTGCAGTCCACGGATTCAACCCCGGAAAAAGTTCGCATCGCCGTCCTCCCTTTCAATTACGTCAGTGGCGATTCCAAACCGGACTACATTACGGCCGGACTCACCGATGTGATTCGCACCAAACTCGGTCAAATCGATCCTCCGCATCTCGGCGTGATCGCTGCAACCTCTTCAAGAATTGTGTCCGGACAGCCCATTCCGGAAATCGGCCGCCTGCTCAATGTGAAATATGTGCTCGAAGGCAGCGTGCAACGCGCCGGCGAAAAGGTGATCATTGACGTGCAGTTGATTCAGGTCAGCGATCAGACCCATCTGTGGGCCGACTCTTTCACGCGCGAACTTTCCGATGTCTTGCAAGTGGAATCGGACGTCTCTGCGACGATCGCCCAAAAGATTCTCGACACGCTTCCGTTGGCATCCGCTCCGCAACCCAGACTTTCTATGGGTGCTGGAACCGTTCATGCCAGCACGCCCGAGATAGCCAACTCCCGGCATGAATACCACCAGGGAAAATTTGCCTGGGGCAGCCGCGGCGATCTTCGCAGCAGCATCAAGTTTTTTGAGCGCGCCATTCAGGACGACCCGAAGTATGCGGAGGCCTACGCTGGCCTCGCCGCAGCTACAGCTCTTCTCGGACAGACGCCGAACGACGGCATTCCGCCCCGTGAGGCCAAACCCAAAGCCAAGGAAGCCGCCGAGCACGCATTGCAGCTCAATCCCCGGCTTTCTGAAGCTCATGCCGTCCTCGGCAACGTAGCCATGAGTTACGAATGGAATCTCGCCACTGCTGAAAAGGAATTGCTCAAGGCTATCGAGCTCAATCCCAACGATCCCACCGCGCACGAATGGTATTGCCATCTGCTGATTGTAGAAGGCCGCAATCCCGAGGCGCTGACCGAAGCGCGTCACGCTCTTGATCTCGATCCCGTTTCGCCGCTATTTCACACCGTGCTTGCGGAAACGTACTATTACGGGCGCTCCTTTGACGCCGCCATCGAGGAAGCCCAGCAAGTCGTAAAGCTTCACCCTGACTTCGTGCTGGCGCAGTTCTGGCTCGGCTCCGCTTACCGTGAAAAGAAAATGTATCCAGAGGCCATTGCGACTTTCCAGGATGCTCGCCAGCGTTCCGGGGACAACCCTGCCATGCTCATGGCTTACGGTCACACAGAGGCTCTTGCCGGGAACGCCACCGACGCGCGAGCGGCCCTCCAGAAACTCCAGCAACTGGGAGGCACGCGGTTCGTTCCGAGTTTGTATCCGGCGGCCGTCCACGTCGGACTTGGCGAACCCGAGGAAGCGTTCCGCCTGCTAAACCTCGCGTACGAGGAAAAAATCGACCGCCTCGTTTACCTGAGTGCCGATCCCATCGCCGATCCCTTGCGCTCCGACCCCCGCTTCGCCCAACTCATGGCCAAGGTCGGCTTCCACTAGCCCAGAGAGCCTCCTAAGCCGGATGAATGTGTCAGCAGGGAAGTGGCTTCCCTGCCAAAAACAAAAGCTGGATTTGCCTCAAAAGGGTCGCACGAACGCCAACGTTCGACTTGCTGGAAGTTAGCCCCGCGAAAAAATGTCAGGCAGATGTGTCTCCCAATTCCTTTCCTGCGTCAGGGCGCGTTGCAAGCCGGGACGCTTCTTAGCGAAATCCCGCGTTGAACGCCGACGCGTCCGGCCGACTCACACCCGTGCCAGCCGGACGCGCACCCCAGAAGAGGTTCCCATCCCCTTATAAGGAAAGGACAGCCCGATTCCCACAGGAAAGCCAGTTAGTGCGTCCTATAAGTTATATTATGTTAACTACAAAATCGGGCTGGATTTTACCATGTCTCCGGCCTCAATCACGCCCATTCCGGGCCCCTCCCTCTTCTACTTCTTGTCGACGGGTTTCGTGGCTTTTTGCTGCGCGAGTTCGTAGTTGATGTATTGCTCTAGCAGATGCGGATCGGCTCCCACCATGCGGCGACCGTTAACGAAGACTGTCGGCGTGCTGTTGACATCGAGTTTCTGGCCGTTTTCGCGGCTGGCGTTGACGGCTGCGCCGGCTTCCGGGCTGGCCATACAGGTCTTGAAGGTCTCGGCATCCAGTCCGGACTGACCGGCGTAGTCCAGCATCTTGGTCCAGGCGTTTGCGGCCGAAATGATCTCCTGATTGTCGTAAATGAAATCGTACATCTTCCAGAAAGCTTTGGGGTCCTGCTGGTAGGCGCAACGACCTGCGATGGCCGCGGTTCTCGCCCAGGGATGGAGTTGTTCGATCGGATAGTCCTTGAAAACCACGCGCAACTTACCGGCGTAATTCGGCAGCATTCCGCGCAGAGCGTCGTGAAGATTGCGGCAGACGGGGCACTCGAAGTCGGAATACTCCACTAGCGTAACCGTGGCCCGGGCGTCGCCCGTTGAGGGCGCGTCTTTCATCTCGATTCGTGCCCGGTTGTCAGCGAGCGGGTCTTTGGTCATGTCAGACAGTTCACCATTGAAAAGGAACTTGCCGTCCTTGCTGATGTAAAATTTCACCGCCTGTTTGCTGTCGTTAATCGTCAGGTCGACCGTGGTTTCCAGCAAGCCTTCAACGCCCGTCGGCTTTGGCGCACCCACCACCAACAAGACGTCTGGTCCGAAGGCATACAAATGCCGGAGGTATGCCTCAATATTCTTTTGCGCTGGCGATATTGCCGCGCTTGGTGCTGGAGTTGCCGTCGATTGCGCTTGCTGCGCTCCCGCTCCGAACACCAGCATGCCTTGGGCAAGGATGAGTGAAAGACACAGTGTTGTTTTCACAAGGTCCTCATGGATTTAGGGTACAAATTTCTGCGCAATGGGAAACGGTCTGCCAAAGCCAAAAGCCCGCGACGTAATTTTCAGTCCCGGGGCCGCTTGCTTGCGTTTGTACTCGTTCCGGTCCACAAGTAGCGCGATTTCGCGAACCAGCTTCAGGTCAAAGCCGTAGTGGTCGGCGATCTCCTGCGGGCTGTGCAAGTCTTCGATGTAGGCCTTGAGGATGCGGTCTAGGACGTCATAGGGCGGCAGGCTGTCTTCGTCCTTCTGGTCCGGGCGCAACTCTGCCGAAGGCGGCTTTTCGATCGTCGAAAGGGGAATCAGTTCCCTCTCGCGGTTAATCCAGTTTGCCAGCTCGTACACCATCAGTTTCGGTACGTCGGAAATAACGGCAAGGCCACCTGCCATGTCTCCGTAAAGCGTGCAGTATCCGACGGCGAGTTCCGATTTGTTTCCGGTACTGAGAACCATTGAGCCAAACTTATTGGACAGCGCCATCAGATAATTGCCGCGGATGCGCGCCTGAATATTCTCTTCCGTCACGTCCACAGGCCGCTCGCCAAAAGCAGGCGCCAGGGCAAGCTTGTATTCTTCAAAAACATCCGTAACCGGCAAGGTGATGAACTGGATTCCGAGATTCTTCGCCAGAGCTGCCGCGTCATTCTTGCTTCCTGCCGAAGAAAAGGGCCCCGGCATGGAAACTCCCAGGACATTTTCGGCTCCGAGCGCATGCACGGCAATGCAGGCGACCACAGCGGAATCGATGCCACCGCTCAGCCCGATCAACACTTTCTTAAACCCGCATTTGCGCACGTAATCCGCAGTGCCCGTCAGCAGCGCCTGGTAGGCATACGCGATTTCCGTTGGTGGCTGCTTGTGAATCTCGCCTTGGCCCGTGGCGGTATCAAAAAGGACCAAATCTTCCTGGAATGCCAGCGCTTGCGCGGCCACGCGCCCATCGGCGTTGATCGCCATGCTAGCGCCGTCAAATATCAGATTGTCGTCGCCGCCCACCTGATTAACGTAGACCACGGGAAGCTTCTGCTTCATGGCGATCGCACGCAGCATGTCAAAGCGCAGATTTCGCTTGTCGATCGCATAAGGAGAGGCCGAGATATTCAGCAAAACGCTGGTTCCCTGCTTGCTGAGTTCCACCACCGGATCGCGCTCGTACAGGCGCGTGGGCCAGAAATTTGGATCATTCCACACGTCCTCGCAGATGGTGATGCCCAGCTTTTCATCCTGGAAGCTGTAAACCACTTGCTTGTCGGCGGGCTGAAAGTAGCGGGACTCGTCAAACACGCCGTAGGTTGGCAGACCGATTTGCCTGAGCTATTCTTGACGCGCCCCGCATAGCCGACGAGAGCCGGGAGTGGGACTTTGGCCGCGAGGGACTTCAGTTCATCAATGTTGCGGTCGAGAAAAGCGGGACGCTCCAGAAGATCCTGAGGAGGGTAACCCCACAGGCAGAGCTCGGTAAAAACGGCAAGATCCGCCCCTCGCTGCTTGGCTTGCCCCGCCAAGTCCAGGATACGAG
>Ga0206999_10057_pt1 | contig 22209 bp, 18 predicted proteins | sample Alteio_BWMinCont_92_FD_153482 | JGI IMG/M metagenome (GOLD analysis project Ga0206999, IMG submission 153482) | Enriched cells from forest soil in Barre Woods Harvard Forest LTER site, Petersham, Massachusetts, United States -... | ecosystem: Environmental > Terrestrial > Soil > Temperate forest >...
CCGGCGGCACCACTCGCCCAGCGTACAGCCACCGGCGCGCGCCGCCTTTTCCAGCCGCGCGTACTCTTCCTCGCTCACTTTGAATCCAATGGATTTGGTGCGCAGCGGAGGCTTCACCATCTCCCGAGGATACTCTTCGAAGATCAGAACCCAGGCTGGCTGCTAAGCTGCCGCGCTTAAGAATCAACAAGTTCGCCTGCGTTAACTTTCGGGTGCCGGACAGCAAGCAACGAACGGGATTTTTTTCTTTAGCTGCTTTGGTTTCAACAGGTTCGCGCACGCTAACCCGAAGTTAGCCTGCAGCACCCATTCTGGGGTGACTTGTCACCCCTCCTCCCCGTGCGCAGCACGTGCTGGGTTTTTGGCCTTACCCCGGCAAGGCACTTTTGAGGACGCAGGACACCCCGAATTTGCTCCGCCGGACCTAAAGCCTCAGCCTTGGGACACGGATTACACACCCGATGGTGAGGGGGAATCGGCCAGCCAAACGCCACAGGATCGGGCAGCTAAACCGACCCCGATCACGAGCGCGAATCGGCAGGGCACAACAACCTCGGAATCAGTCTCTCACCCGCTTGGGGGCATACGGAGTATGATGTCCACCCAACTTGGACCATTCCACAGCTTCCTCGTACCCTTTTAAGAGGGTCGGATCATTGAACCATTCGCCGAAGAATTTGCGGACTGAAGCGTTCTCGAACAAGTGTTCCAGTGTTCCCTGAATGAGGGCCTTGCGCACGTCCGCGTCTCCCTCCAGATAGAGTTTCTGCAGGTGGTCCTTAGTGTCGGAGAGCACCGACATCTGGACTGAGGGATTGTCCCAGAGATAGCTGAACCATCCGAGAAACTCCATAGCGGCTTCCCAGCGAGACAAAGTAACCTCGCTGGCCGGGTCTTCGATGATGCATCGCGAGAAGAACTTCGGCTTGAAGACGACGTAATCCTCGAAAGTGAGGTCTGGGACCAACTTCTTAGCTCGTTCGGAGCTTGTCAAAAGGTCGTAGATCGCAGCCTGCACCTCGATTTCAGGTCTGGTCATCCATTCCCGTAGCATCTCTACGGAAATCGTCTCACCATCACTCTGAGAGTTGAGCTTGGCCAGAATGCCGGGCACATCGTCGTTCCTGCTTGTGTCCTGAGGACTTTTCACGCGATCGGTCCTCGACAATATGACGCTCCTGGGTTCAGGATGCATGGGTCGATAATCACCGGAAACGGATCTGGGATGGGGAACAGAGGAACCCATGGAGTAGCTGGCGGCTGCGGCGGTTTGTTAGGACAATCCTTGACGCAAAATTTGTTGAACATCTCCAAGCACCTACTGAAAGCACCTTGCCAGCTATACAGGTCGGTAGTGGAGTGTTTCGTGCCTCCGTGTTGCCAATCCCAAAGCACATGACTCGCTAGAGTAATAGCAATCTGAGTCATCTTCGCCATGATCACTTCGCAAGAGTCGCCCTGTGTCCTGTTGGGGCCACCATTGCAGCGAATCGTCCCGTCCGGTTGGGGTTCAGGGTGTTTCGGCCCCCCCCGGCGTGTGCTGTAGTCCCAGCGGGTCGACAAGGTCGGTCGGGCTATTGAGCACATACGCATAAAAGTTCGGGTCCCCGCCTTTGAATCCCAGCGGATCCTCGCTGATGAAGCGTCCGGCGCTCGGGTCGTAGTAGCGCATCCGGTAATCATAGACGCCGGTCTCTGGATCGAACTCTCTAGCCGTGTACTGGAACGGGTTAACGAGGGTACCGGTGGATGCAGTCAACTTTCCGAAGGAATCGAAGACGTAGGTATTTGCTAGTGCGCCTGTAGTGTTGCTCAGTGAAGAAACAGCATTCACTCCATCTTGCTCGTAATAGCTCGTTGTTCCTGAACGAAGCTCAGCAAGCGGTTCATCGACAGTGTGTCCCTGTGTATATCTCGCAAGAACATTTCCGCTCCCATCCACTTCCTCAACCAGGTTATCCCCGCTATAGAGGTAGACAGTTGGGACTGACGCAGTTCTGCCGCTAGCTTGCCAGCTACCCCATTGCATCGTTTGGGATTTAAGTTCCTCGAAGCCCAGCGCGAACGCGCGATTTTTTCTCTCGGACCCCTGACGCGAGTTTTCGGCTAACTGCGGATCGGCAGCTAAAGAAAAAACTTCCTCTATCTCTGGAGTGGAAGCGTCGCGCGTTCCCTGGCTGCCTGGGGACTGCATCACCGCTGATTGTAGTCAGCGGGAAGTGCGCAAAGAAGTAACTTTGGAGATGTTACCCCGTGGACCGTTTTAGTCCTCGCCTTCGTCTTCGTCTGCGAGTGCGGCCAGCAGTTCGTCGCGCTCCTGCTCCTGGGCCGCGCCTGGCGCTTTATGCAGTTGGGCGGGATGGGTTGAGTCATGCACCTGCTTCAGACGCCGGATGGAAACGTGCGTGTAGATTTGCGTGGTCGTGATTTTTTCGTGGCCAAGGATTTCCTGGATGAAGCGCAGGCCTGCGCCGTTCTCCAGCATCAACGTGGCCATGGTGTGACGCAGCAAGTGCGGGCCTCCACCCTTGCCGATGTTCGCCGCCAGCAGGTAATCGTGCACCATGCCGCTGAGATGGTCGCGGCTGAGGGCTTCGCCGTACTGCGAAAGAAACAGCGTCATGTCGTCGGGCTCAACTGCCAGCTCCGGCCTCACCTCGCGTAGATATTTTTCGATCCACTTGATAGCCCGCTCACCGATGGGCACCACGCGGTCTTTCTTGCCTTTGCCCTGGCGGATGAACAGAGTTCCGCCGCGCACGTCGGTATCGTACAGCTTGAGTTGGATCAGTTCTCCGCGTCGTATGCCGGTCGAGTAGAGCGTCTCCAGGATGGCGCGGTCGCGCAGTCCCATCGGATCGGTGATGTTGGGTTGCTGCAACACCAGTTCGACTTCTTCCACGGTCAGCACGTGCTTGGGAAGATGATGGCCCAGGCGCGGCAGTTCCAGCTCTGAAGCCGGATTGTGCAAGATGTGGTTCTGCCGTGTCATCCAACGGAACCAGCCGCGCAAGGGCACGAGCATTCCGTGCTGCGTGCGGAAGCTCAACGGGCGGCCATTGCGCTGGCGATAGTGAAACAAGTAACGCTGGTAGCGCTCCAGCACGGGCCGCGTGATCTCGTGCGGATTCTCCAGCCCGCGTTCGTCGCACCAGCGCAGGAACACACCTAACTGATTGCGGCGGGTCTCGACTGTGTTCTCCGAGTACAGCCGGACCTGCATCCATTCGAGATAAGGCGGCAACATCGCTTGCAGCGGATTGTGGGGAAGCGGCGCGGCCTTCTTCGGCTTCGCTTTGCGTGATCGGAGGCGGGCCATCACTTCACCCCCGCTGCCGCTGTGCCGTTCGCTTTGCTAGCAAGTACGGGTACGACTACGACACCGTTTTCCTCGGTCTCACTGGAAGTGTTTTTCCGAGGATTCTCGTAAAAATCGCTTCTCAGCCGTGTCATTGCTGGCGATTCTTCGCCCCGACTACCCACCGACATCCCCCCGACTTGGGGCCGACTTGACCCCGGCTTCTCTTCTTTTACCCCCGACTTCTTTGTGTCGTAGTTCGAGATTTTCAGTTTTTCGATCCCGATCAGCCCCGGCAGGAACGGTTGCTGCTTGTCGCCTTCCGGCATCTCGATCAGTTCGTACACGAAGCTCTGACCGCGTCCGCCACGATGCACGATCAGGTATTCCAGTTCCTCCAGGCGATGCAGATGGATTTTTAACTGCGTGTCACCCCAGCGCGTGCGTGCGCGAACGTCGCGGCGCGAGAAGCGATATTCCTGGCGCTCGATCTTCTGCTCCGCGCACGCGCGGCTCACCATCTCTTCGATCAGCAAGAGCAAGCGCCGCGTCTGTGGTGGCAGCTCATCGAGCGAACGCCCCAGCACAGGCTTAATCAGCTCCTCCGCCAGCTTCACGTCGTCCAGCGTGGACTCGATGTACTCCAGAGTCCGCTCGCCTTCGATCTCGCGCTGGATCGGACGCTGGTATTGGTAGAGCAGCGTGATTGCGCGGATCAGAGTCAGATACTTCATGTGGTCGCGCCTGGTGCGCGTCAGGCTGTCGGGGAAGGTCAGATCGTCGGCGTGCGGATTCACCACGTGGATCGGCTTGAGCAGCCGTTGCGCATTGCGATGCAGCTTGAGGATGGCCGCGCGCCGGGTTTTGCGCCGCAGGCCTGCGAGCGTCTGCGCCTCGCGCTGCATTCGGTGGATCGCCTGCGTCTGCGCGCGGTCCTCGTCCACGGTCAGCACCAGACAACGATTCAGCAACTCTTCGTCGATATCGATGGCTGTGGTCGTGAGGAAGATCATCACCGGGCCTTCGACGCGGTACTCGTGTGTCACCAGTCGTCCACTGGTCGGGTCTTTGCCCGTGCTCGCTATGGTGAGCGCACCTTCGCTCTGCAACAGCTTCAGCGCATAGGCCGCACGTTGCGCGCCTTCCTCTTCCACCAGGGCCAGCACTTTATTCTTGAGATCGGTCTGACCCATGTAGAACAACGACTGCCCCGTCATCGCCGAGTATTGGACTCTGTGCTCTTCTGGCATCAGCGCCAGCACTGCTTCCATCAGAGCAGTCTTTCCCGCTGCCGATGCCGACTGCACCATCACCGCCAGCGGCGTATCCAGCAATCGCGAAACCGCAGCGAGATATCCGATCTTCTTGTTGGTCTCTTCGCCCACCACGCCACAGCGCTCGAAGTCCGCGAGGATGCGGTCGAGCAAGCGCGGATCGCGCAACAGGGCGAGTGCTGCTGCTTTTTCTTCCACGCTCATCTCCACCTGTTTTTTCTCTGGCTCCAGTGCCTTCTGGATTTGCTCGTCCTGCAGTTCCTCCAGCTTCAACCACACCCGGCCCAGATCGTGGCGGATGATTTCTTCCTTGATGCCCAGTTCCTCGGCTGCCTGCTTCACAAACACCGTGCGCTGCCGTGCCAGATTCAGATCGAACGTGTCTCCGTGATAGACGAACTCGCCGCGCGCGTTCGCGCTCGACACCAAGATGTTCACCTTCAGCAGTCCGTGGCTCATGTTTTTGCTGAGGCCTCGCACGCGATAGCGGCGGTTACCCCGCGTCATGATGATTTCTTCGGCTTTGATCTCCGTGGGGATTTCGATAGTGGTAACCAGGGCAGACGGCAGTGGCTCGGTGGAGATAGGTTCTTCAGCAGAGATTTTTTCTTTAGCGGCTTCAGCAACTAAGCAAGGAACTGGCTCGGGGATTTTTTCTTCGGGGGGAACAGGATTTGTCTCTGGGGACTCCTCTTTAGCTGCTGACTCGATTTGTTCTTCACTCGCTGCGGATGGTTGCCCGTGCTCGGCTGGCGGTTGCGGTTCTTCGTTTATCGTCTGCGGTTCGATCACCGTGGTTGCGGGCCGCTTGCCTTTGCCCAGCCACTCGGCGCGGTTCAGCAGCACGCCCAGACTCTTCGGCGCGGGCTGCACCTTGAGCGCATATTCGTTGGCATCCATGCTCTTCGGAAACTGCACCCGGAAACACTCGATACCTATGCTCATCAGTTCTTCCGCGTGTTCGTGAGCCGCATCTTCTCCGGCCTCATCGCGGTCGTAAGCGATATAGATTTTCTTGGTGCCGTGCTTGCGGAATGCGGCTTTGATCTCCTCAGTAAAACCGTTCACGCCGTAGCTGGTGGTCACGTGGCGATATCCGGCACACCAGAAGGTCAGTGCGTCGATCAGCGCCTCGCACAGGATGATTTCTTTCGAGGCTGTTACTGCTTCCTCGTTCCACACCCCACGATGCGGACCCGGCAGGTACAGGTGCAGCGGCGTCCCATCGCGCAACCCCCGCGTGATCTTGCGCCCATACATCTGCACCACGTCAACTTCCGGATTGAAGATTGGAATCACTACAGAGCCATTGAAGTGCTCGTGTCCGGTCTCGCGATACAGCCCTAGTTTTTGCAGGCGTCCGCGTAGCTCGGCGCCGGCCGCCCGATTCGATGCCGGCAACCGATAGCCGATGGTGCGGTTGGCATAGCCCAGACGGAAGTGCTCGATCATCTCTGACGATTCCAGACCACGCGCGGCAAGATATTTCAGGGCATCGGGAGATTGCTTCAGTGTTTCGTGATAGAAGCTCACCACCTGCTGCAAGAGCGCGTGGTCGTCCGCACTGCGCTCGACCGGCGCGGGCAGCTTCGGCACCGTCGATCGCTGCACACCTGGCCGCGTATTGGTTGCCAACGGCGAGTCCTCCCGCAGAAGCTCGACTGCATGACGGAAGCTCACGCCTTCTGAGTTCATCACCCAGGCGATGACATCTCCACCGCGGCGGCACGCGCCCAGGCAGTTCCACAGATTCTTGCTCGGCGTGATCACCAGCGATGGCTCGTGATCGTCATGGAAGGGGCAGAGGCCGATCAGGTCTGCACCGTGCCGTTTCAGTTTTACCCCGCGCGCCTCCGCTAGCCGCTCGACTGAGACCTCCCGCTTCAACCGTTCGATATCGCTCTCCGGGATGCGCGCCATTGGAGTTCTCCTCCTTCCGCTCACTTTCAGGGGTTCTGCAGAAACCCTGTTAAGAGGATTGTGTATTTTTGTGATCCTCTAAAACTGTTCGCGAGTATATACGTATTACGTTTATACTGGCAACGTAATTCGGAAGGTTCCGAAAGTGGACTTTACAATCGCCTCTGAGATGCCAGCCAAGAAACCAGCACAGACCGCATTCGGCAAGCGCCTGGTTGCGCTCCGGCAGGCACGCGGCCTGACACAGATCGAGCTCGCCAAGGTGGCGGATACGACCCAGCGCGCGATCTCCTATTACGAAACGGAAGCGGAGTTCCCAACCGCTGCGGCGCTCATTCCCCTGGCCCGTGCGCTTGGGGTTACGACCGATGAACTGCTCGGCGTTAAACCTGCGAAACTCGATCAGGGCAACCCACAGCATCGGCGTCTTTGGAAGAGATTTCAACGGATGGCGTCACTGCCGGAGCGGGATCAGCGCGCGGTCATTCGCCTGATTAACTCGCTCGTGGCTTCGAGCGGCAACGGACAGTCGCGCGGCAGCGCGCATCCGTAGATTGGTAAACTATTCCTGATGGCACCCGCGAACGAAAAACAGCAGGCGCACCAGCTCCTCGATCAGCTCGATGCTGGCCAGCTCGCCGCCGTCGTTCACCTGCTCCAGGTGATGACCGGCCCGCTGTCGCGTGCGCTGGCTTCCGCGCCCGTGGAAGAGGAAGAGATCACGTCTGAGACGGCTGCCGCGCTCGACCGCGCCCGCGCTTCGCTGGCTCGCGGAGAAGGCATTCCTCACGAAGACATCCTGCGCGAGTTCGGCCTGGGTAAATGACCGAACCGCCAGCGCCGGAACGGATCGCCGTCATCTGGTCGCCTGAGGCCCGCGCCGATGTGCGCTCCATCGACCGCGAAACCGCCATGCAGATTCTCCACTGCGTGGATCGCTACCTGGCCAACCCCACCGGCGACGTGAAGAAGCTCAAGCCTCCGTTCACCGGCTTCCGCCTCCGCTGTGGCGACTACCGCGTGTTCTTCGATCAGCGGGACGAGAACACCATCAACGTTAGCGCCGTTCGCCACCGCCGCGAAGCCTACCGCTGACCTGTGCCAGCGGCAGACTCGAATAACGATGAAAATATTTTCAGGATTTCTCTTCCGGCTGCCCTTCCGACTCTGCCGCCTGCGCCAGCCGTTCCCGTGCCTTCTTCAGCTTGTCCGAGTCGGCCCGGTCGATCAGCCGTTGCATCTCTTCCGCCGTCGGCTTCTCCCCGTTCGCCAGCTTGAAGAGCACGTTCAGCAGGATCGCCCGCAACGCCACCAGCTCGGCCATGAGCGCCTGGGCCTCGGCTCCGCTCGGCCCGGTTGGTTTTGTCTCCTGGCCGCTCGCCAGCACCACCTCGCGGCACCACTCCCCGAGCGTTCGCCCGCTCGTCTGCGCCGCCGCTTCGAGCTGCGCGTACTCTACCTGGCTCACTTTGAAACCGATGGATTTCGTGCGCAGAGGGGGCTTCACCATGATCGGGCTTCCTTCCAGGGATTAGAAGCCGAGACTAGCAGCCCAGCTTAAGAATCAACAAGTTCGCCTGCGCTAACCTGCGGTTGCTGGACAGCAACCGGATCGAAGGGATTTTTTCCTTAGCCGCTCTGGTTTCAACAAGTTCGCGCGCGCTAACCCGAAGTTACCGTGCAGCACCCATTCTGGGGTGACGTGTCATACCTCCTCCCGACGCCGTAGGCGGCGCGCTTTTTGATCTTGCCGAGAGACCCCACAGCAACCCGCCCAACTAACCCGGCCAGCGCCCCCGGAACGCCCTCTGCTGGAGTGCAGCATCACGATGCGGATCGGAGGATCGGCCCCAGAATCGGGAACGCATTGGGCAGCTAATCGGGCCGGGATCAGGGCGCGAAATCGGATACCGCATCAGGGCAGGAATGGGCTCTAGGGAAACACCAGCGGATCGGCAGCTAAAGGAAAACCCTTCCCAAGGACCTCACCCCGGTCTCGGAGTCACGCCCTGGCGGGCTTGGAAACGCCAGCAGTAGGTACTCTGGTGTGGGATTTGAACCCAACCCGTCCTTTTGCGTTCACTTCCCAGTTGCTTTCGCGATCGAAGCACAAAGATTCTTGCCCCGTGCGGGGCACTCGGATCGGGCATTATTCGCAATCTTCGCCAGCCTATCTCCAGGCACACTTTCGTCGATATGCTTCAACACGAAGTCCCTAAAACCGCTGTTTCGATTCGTGAGCACCAGCAGCCGATTAAAACTCTTCCAATCGTCCGCTAGTATCTTCGTAACTGAGTCGCTGTACCCCTCCGCAATCGCGCTATCATCGCAGTGCGAGAATCGTTTGTATGCGCGATAAACCTGATCCCAGTCCTTCAGCGAATCCGCTTCCTTTTCTGCCTGCGTTGCCTCCGCCTGTGTGCATTTTTTGGTTGCCGCATCGTCTGCAAAAGCACTGGCCATGAAAAACAGAATGAGAACGAGCGAGACTAGGCGCATTTGTATTCTCTCCCACGGCTCCGAACTGAGAGCCTTAGTTGTCTATTGAACGGTTATTTGGGTCATGGGATCGTGCGATTGCCAATCCGTGATTGTTTTCATGCAATCGTCCGTCGTTCGCACGCAACCCAAAGTCGGATGGTTCGGCCCGCCGCTGTTCTGACGTCCTGAGTGAACGCCCATACCGGTTCGACCCGGCACATCGAACACGTCGATTCCATTAGACCCATATGGCCCGTTAGGATCGGGTGGATGGTTGTTGTGACTTTGCAAAGGATAATTCCCATTCGGCCACGGGCCATTGCTGCTTCGAGTCGTATTGTTCGCGGCGGTGCAAACCGTTACAACGTTGCCATCTTTGTCCAGGAGGGTCAGGCTTCCGTTCGCACGGTTGAAAATCATTGAGGACAACCCAAACGGATCGATCAGCAGCGAAGGGTTGTTCTGCACGTATCTGTAAAAGTTGATGCCTCCATCGAATCCAATTGGGTCTTCGGAAAGGAACCGGCCAATGTTCGGATCGAAGTATCTGAGGCGGTAGAATCGAAGTCCTGTTTCGGAATCGAACTCCCTGCCCGTGAACTGGAACGGATCGGTGAGTGTGCCTGTGGAGGCTGTCAGTTTCCCGAATGAGTCATACGTGTACGTATTGGCCAGCGCGCCAGCGCTGTTGCTCAGCGACGTTACCGAGCCAAGCCCATCCTGGTCGTAATAGCTAGTCGTTGTGGAGCGCAATTCCGACAGAACTTCATCGATCCAAGACCCCTGGTTGTACCGCGCCAGGACATTTCCGCTGTTATCGACTTCCTGGATGGTGTTGGGGCCGTCATAGAGGTAATTCGTGGTACCAAGCGGGGCGGATTTCTGGATGCGGCGTCCGAAGGGATCGTACTTGAAGGCTATCTTCCCTGTTCCTGGCACGACCGCCTGCACCAGCCGGTTTTCAAAGTCCCAGGTGTAGGATTTGCCGGAGGTGTCGGAGAGGGTGTTGCCGTTTGCGTCATACGCATAGCTGCCCGACGAATTCGAGGTCAGCTCGTTCGACGAGTTGTAGTTGTAGGTCGGCACTCCGGATGATGACAGGCTATTCCCGACCGCATCGTAGCTGAAGTTCTCCATCGTACTCGCCCCTTGGATTTCGTAAGTTCGTAGAGCGGAGCATACGCCGCGTCGTACACATTGAATCGTGTTGTTGTTGCAGTGAGGTTACGGGAGCTTGTACCATGCCCCCTCGGGCACCTGGGCGCGAACAGCGGCGGGGAGGCGGGACCACGTTTCGATCTGCGGCATTATTCCCCAAAGACGAAGCGGCCCAACTCGTCCCCCAGGTGCTTGACCTGCTCAGGGCACTGGCGGCGCGGAACCGTTCGGCCAGTAGGACTCCATTAGTGCGCCCGCCCAACAGACGGGTTCGGAATGCGTTGAACTGCCGCCTATCGATTCGCATCATTCGCCGCTGGCGATCACCTGTGCACTGCGAGCGGCAAGCCCTCCTGGCCACCAGTTCCAATCGCCTGCAAGGCGAAGAAGCGCAGGTCCAATCACAATGCGAACGAGCGTTGCGTCAATTAACACGGCCACAGCCAGCGTAAATCCGAGCATCTTAATCACCAGGAAGTTTCCGAAGGTGAATGCCGCGAATACCACAATCATGATCGCGGCAGCGCTCGTAATCAGTCCTGCGGTTCTGGCTAGCCCCTCGGGGATCGCCTCTAATTCACTCAGCCCGCTCCTCCTCGCTTCGAGGACTCGCGCGACCAAAAAAACTTCGTAATCCATGCTCAGTCCGAACACGATGGCAAACGCGACAATTGGCACAATGGGAAATATGCTGCCCGTTGCCTCAGGAACTCCGAAGAACCGAATTCCGCGTCCGTCCTGAAACACTAGAACCAATGCTCCGAAGGAGGCCGCAACCGAGAGCAAGTTCAGAGCAATGGCTTTCACCGCGGCGAAAAGCGATCGGAACCCGCCGAGAAGCGCTAGGAGCGTCCCTACCACCACCAGCGCGATTACTGAAACGAACCGGTCCCTCACAATCGTCTGATAATCAGCGGTTAGCGCCGGGATGCCTCCAACGCGCAGCGTGGCGCCGGGTACTCCCGTGGAAGCTGCCGCTCCGGTCTTCCGCAGTTCCCGCACCCAGTTGACCTGATCGTTCAGGGATACGGAAGTCGCAGGTAACACTTCAATCAGCGCCGCTCGCCCATCGCGACTGAGGAACGTTCGACGCGTCTCACGCGAGAGGTTGCCAACGCCAGAGCGGTCACCCTCCGCCATCGTCGTCATGGAGATCACGCGGTCGGAACGAGAGTCACTCGCGAGCTGCTTGCTGAAATGATCGAGTGCATTCCAGCCCGCGTCCGTTTGCGCAATGGAATCGGTTGGAAGTTCGAGAATCACGCGCAACGAGTACACAATGCCAACCCGATCCATTTGTTCAAGGGAGTGAAGCGCGCGAACCGATTCCGCCTGTGGCGGAAGCCAATCCCCTCTGGGGACGCTGGTATCGAGCCGCGCCGCCTGCGAGGCGAGCAGAAGCAAGGGAGTTCCTGCCAGAAAGATGGCGCGCCAAGGATGGGCAACAATCACCTTCCCCCATCGCCGCCAACGGTTTTCCGTGCGTGCTGCCCGATGTGCATCCCAACTTGCAATCAAGGGTATCCGGCCAGCATTAATTCGCGGACCGAGAGCGGCCAACAATGCCGGAAGGAGGGTATTCGCCAGCAGCACACTCATTCCCGCCACGAGAACTCCAGCCAAACCGATGGAACGGACTTCGCTGATGGGAACGGTCAACAGGGCTAGAAATCCGACGGCCACGGTGGCGGCCGAAATCAGGAGGGTACGACCTGCTTGACGCGCCGCGAGCGCAGAGGCTTTGAGTCCGTTTTGCTCAGCGGCAATCGCTTCCCGGAAGCGGCTGACCATCAGGAGCGCATAGTCGATTCCCAAGCCTAGCCCCAGCATGGTGGACAAATTTTGAACCAGAATGGACAAGTGCCAACGCAGGGCCAGGAATCCTGCAATCGCCAGAGCGCTGGCGATGGCAAGCTGTCCAATGGCTACTGGAATCAGCGCCGCCATAAAGCTTCCGAAAGCCACCAGCAGAAGGACGAGTGTGCCAGGAATCACGAGACTCTCGGCGTGTTGCACGTCGTCCGCGCTGGCTTTCCGAATATCGAAATTAAGCGGCGTCTCTCCCGTCAGTTCGAGCTTCACCGCCGGATAACGGCCCCGCAATTGGTTTCGAAGTGAGTTCTCCAGATCGTGAAGCTTAGGGACGAGCGACTCCACGGGACCCTCGGTCGAGGCGAGCCCCACCAGAACAAAAGTTCCTCCTCCCTTGCCCATGAAAATCGGATCGTGAAAATCAAGATAGGAAACCACTCCGGACACACCGGGTTCTTCTTTCAGTTTCTCTTCAATCGTTGCTAACGCTTGCTCGCCCTCCTCCGAATCGGCAGGGGGAATTCCCTGAATCACCAGGACCACGCGGTCAACGAATGGCGAACGAAAGCGAGTGGCCAACTCCTGCGGGACCTGTCCCGCTTCACTGCCTTCGATGCGGGTTGCGGTTTCCAGATGGCGCTCGGCGTGAAAGGAAAACGGAAGGAGTGCAAGGACGGCGGCAAGGACTACCCCGGCCAGCCAGAAACGGCGCACATGCACGAGATTCATAGTGTCATCGCAAAATCGGGTAGTGGGCTAATTCTTCCTCGCTGGCTTGTCGTCGTCCGAAAATCCTTGAAGATCGGTGGAAAAATCAGCATCCGAGAATTAGCCCACTACTCAAAATCGTTACCGTTAAGAGATTCGCATCCCGCGCGCAGGCCCCTTCGGAATTCCGGATCCGTCTTCATTTGAAATTTGCAGGCTCTGTTCGCGACTAACCCGGTGCGGACGGGTTCGCATTCCGGACGGGTTCGTATTATTTTATTGTGTGGTGTAAGGATACACGGTTTCCAGGAGGATCATTGCATAAACTCGCGTTGTTCGGGTTGTTTGCCGCCATTCAACTTGGTTCCGCAGATCCCCGCGTTGGTTCCTGGACGCTCATCTCGGCGCAGTCTTCCCTCGATCCCCCCAACAAACTTTCCATCACGCGCCTACGCGCTGCAGTGCACGTTGTGATGTCAGGCGACACTCACCTCGATTTTACGGCGAAGTTGAACGGCCATGACGCGTCCGTACCAGGCAATCCGGCATTTAATCAAATCGAGCTGCGCAGGATCGAAAAGCATCAAGTCGAAATCAAACAGAAGAAGGATGGAGCCCTGGTAGCGACGATTCGTGACAAACTGTCGAGTGATGCTAAGGAGTTAACCAGCACGACTTCACAGAGCGGCCGCGCCGACCGTATCACCGTGTGGACGCGGAGTGGGGGAAAGAAGACTGCCAATGACTTATTCGCCGGTGAGTGGACCCAGGATCTGAGCAAGACTCGGTTGCGGCAGGGGATGGCGCTCAAGGTCGAGGCCGACGGACGGGAGGGGGTCCGCTTCTCGGGTGATTTCAGCTACCGCGCGCGCTTTGACGGCAAAGAATACGATCTGAAAAATTCCAGAAACGACACCGTGACCCTCCAGCTTGTAGACGCTCGCACGGTCGATTCGATTTACCGGCGGGACGATCAAATCACGCAAACAGACCGGTGGGTGGTTTCCGCCGACGGAGCAGAAATGACGCTAACCACGACCGGCAGGTTGGAAACTGGTCAGCAAATCAAAGAGACTCTGGTGTTTCGCAAACACTAACGTCGCGGGGCCACGTCCGATGCGTCCGCGCGGGTGAACGCCTTACGGCAGTTGCTCACGGCGTTGAACTCACGAGGCGCAACCGAGATGATTCCCTTTCGCTGCATGAATCGCAAAATGCCATTGACGGTCTCTTCGAGAGACGGATCCGGCTTACCCCATGCGGAAGCGTCCCGAGCCGCCTGATAGCAGGAACTGTCGTAGCGTTTGAACTCCATCGCCGAGATGTTGTCCACCGATCCCACCAGAAAATCCAGCAGCGGAAACAGTAGGTCGTCTTTTCTGCATCTCCTGATGAGTTCGGGAACGAAGTCGGGAAGACTGAATATTTCAAATTGCCGGCCCGTCGCCTTTGTGATTAGGCCGGTAATATCCAGCATGTTCGCGTAGTCGTCCCTGGTGACGTGATAGGTCTTATTCGCCGTGCCGGGAGTCCTGGAAATCGCAACGATATTATTCGCTGTGATGTCTGCGGGAACGAAACTCACCTGGTTCAGAGCATCGACTCCAATGCCGTGATTCACCATGAACGCCACCAGACGAACGGCGATGTCGAAGTTATTGCCTCCACCGGTGATGGAGGGACTCACCAGAGCGGGGCGGAAGATGCGCGTAGCAAGCCCTCGGCGGCACGCATCCATAACCACTTGCTCCGATACCCACTTGGACTGGCTGTATCCGAAATCAAGAAGCTCCATATTCTCGTTCAAGTCGGTTTCATATAGAACGCTTTTAACCGCCCAGCCAAACACGAAGGTGGTCGAGACGTAATTAAAGCTTTTGGGCCGGGCTTCGAACGCCAGTCTCAAGACCTCATTCGTCCCCCGCACGTTCGCGTCACGCATCCGGTCGTAGTTGAGCAAGTAGTTTACGGTCGCGCCGTTATGGAACACTGTATCGATTTCGCTCGCCAGGAAATCCCACATCCGCGGCGTCAATCCTAACTCCCTCTGGCCAAGATCTCCGCAAACGGGAATCACGCGAGTCTCGAACATCTGCATCAGGTCCGCCGGGCAAGGCCCCATCGATTCCATCGCCGCCCTCAGTCTTTGCCTCCCCTGATGCTCGTCGGAAGCCCTGACGAGAACGTGGATCTTCGCACTGGTTTGCTCCAGCAGACTTTTCACGAGGAACGGTCCGATGAAGCCAGTACCGCCGGTCAGTAGAACATGATTTAAGATTGGTGTTTCCGGCAATAACGCAGGTGCTGCCGGCTCGAAAATGAGCTTCTTGTCGTTGCTCATCATCCGCTCTTCCGCCGCGCGCTGCTCTTCACGGAAAGCCGCCAAGGAATGCCGCAGCGGAACCAGCGCTTCTTCGGGAGCACGCTCCAACTGTTCCGCCAGTTGAAACAACTCGGCTACGCTCACACGCTGAATGAGACCGACATCCACCTGTCTCGCCAGCACGTCGGCGCCTTTGTCCTTTAAAAGTTCCTTGATCTCGTGCATGAACACAACCAGATCCAGGGAATCCAGCCCGGCTTCGACGAGGTTGTACGATTCCGTGCCCGTCAGGCCGTAACGGGCTTTCAATACGTCGAAAGGCGACTGGCCTACAGCATCGGATGTTGAGGGTCCAGCGTCTTTTTCCCGCGAAAACTCCGAGAGCACGGTAAATTGACCTGCCAGCCACATGTTCTTGGTCTTATGGCGCATGATCTTGCCCGAACTGGTTCTCGGTATCGCACGGGGTGCTATGAAAGAAATCAGCGCCACTTCCACGTTGAGGTAATTCCGGACGGCGGCTGCAATCTTCAGCGCATCCGGAAGCGCTTTTGGATTTTTCACCTCGGCGACGATCGCCAGCGCCGGCTCGCTGTCTTCGTGAATCTGGAACGCGGCAACGCAATTGGTCCGGATCAGTCCGCCTGCTTTCTCCACCACCGCCTCAATATCCTGCGGGTAATAGTTTTGCCCGCGGAGAATAATCATGTCCTTGATCCGGCCGCAAACGAAGAGTTCGCCGTCGTGGAAGAAACCCATATCGCCGGTCCGAAGGTAGCCATCGTCATAGGGGCTGTCGTCCACCAGTCGGGCGCGAAACAGCTTAAGCGTCAGTTCCGGGTTATTCCAGCAACCTAGGCACTTGCTCCCTCCAGCGATCCAAATCTCGCCGATTCGACCCGGCTCCAGAGCGACGTGCTTCTCCGGATCCACGATCTTTACCGCGATGCCCGGCAGGGGAGTACCACAACTGACAATCTGAGTGGCCGCGCCGATTTCAGACACCTCCGTGGTCATGCGGGCCTTGCCCAGCGCGATGCCGTTCTTGTTGACGGAAATAATATTGCGGCCACCAAGCGAAACCGCGAGAGTATTCTCGGCCAGCCCGTAGGCGACAAAAAAACTTTCCGCCTTAAGTCCATGGGGCTGAAAGGCCTGCAGAAACCGTTTATAAGTGTCCGGTTTAACCGGTTCCGCCGCAACCATCAGCAACCTGAGCGAGCTCAGATCGCAAGTCTCCAAACTCTCCTTCGAAATCCGCCCAGGGCGCAAGCAATAGTCGTAAGCGAAGTTTGGCGCCGCTGAGGCGCTGGCCCCGTAAGTCTTGATCGCGTCGAACCACAATGCCGGGCGCTGAATGAAATCCGTGGGAGCGAAGCCGTAGGTCGTGCCGCCGGTAAGCGCAGGATAAAGGTAGCAGCCAATCAGTCCCATATCGTGATACTGCGGAAGCCAGGACACGACGATCGGCGCGGGATGGTCGATCACGAGCGGGCAGTTATGCAGTATGTTTTCGTGCGTGACCATCACGCCTTTAGGATCTCGAGTCGACCCCGACGTGTACTGGAGAAACAGAATGTTCGAAGCGCCGTTGAACGTTTCGTTCGAAATGGTATCGACGAAGTCTTCCGTCACAACCCAACGAAGACCGGAAATGTAGTCGACGTCGACCCCGGATGCCGAGACTCCGCTTCTGGCAAGATTTGTCTTCAGGGATCCGAGGTAGTCTCGGCTCGTTAAAATGCCCGCCGCCTGGCAATCCTTTGCGATGTGGACCATTTTGTACAGGGCACTCTGGAAGCCATGAGAACTGGGGGGATAGACTGGCACGGGGATCAATCCCGCGCGCACGCAGCCAAAAAACGCGCATATCATTTCGAGACCCGGCGGGTAGGCGAGCAGAAGACGGTCCTGCGACGCAAAACCGTGCTCCTTGCGCAAATGTCCTGCGATCACCTTCGTCCTGTGGAGGAACGACTCGTAAGAGTAGGCTCCAATCTGCTTGCCGTTCAGGTCAATGTACGAATAGAGAAGTCGGTTCGGGTGCTGATCCCCTAGTCTGTCCAGCTTGTCCAAAATCGAAGCCATCATAGTTCGGATCGGTACTCAATGGCGGGGGCACCGCCATTCGCTAACCTCCTGCGTTGAATGAGAATACTCTGTAATAAGAAAAGCGAAAGTCTCCCTGCTCCCCCTAACCCAAGGGGCAGAGCGACTTCGAGAACAGAGGCACAGCCATTCTTAACACCATGCGTCGGTCGGTCCGGTGGAGACAGCGCCGCCGGACGTCGGATCGCCCGACTCAAAGTATCTTCGTTCGATATCACTGAGCGGCGATGGTAACAGAGATTCGGAAAGCTGGGAAGAATTTCTACCTTTGTCAAGCTCTGTCAAGCTTTGTCAATTCCGAGAACCTGCGCGGTTACGCCGGCTCCGGGTGATCCGAAATTCCCTTGATCTTGTTTAAGTTTCAGGGCTAACATCAGTTTCTGACGCTTGCGCCAGAGGCGGTGTCCAGGCAAAGGTGTCTCGGCAACAAAATCCGCCGCCGGCCGAGGCGGCCCTCGGCAAACCAGGCCGGGAGGCCTAGGGCTGACCTGACACCATTGCGCTGGTAACGTCCGAAACGAGGCGGTGATTAGTCTGAACCCAGAGATTGATGATCTTGTACCCGCGGAGGCTGCCCTGCGGCACTCCGTGGTCGACTTGGCGTGTGCGTCTTCATTCCCGAAAGTCTTGCGCCGCCGTCTCGACGATTTCTTTTCCGACGGGAACATTTCCCCCAAAGCCGACCGCACCATGTGGGTCAAAATCGCGGTGGGGCTGGCAGTGCTGGCGGGCAGCTGGATTGCTCTTTACGCGCTCAAGCCGGATTCATGGAGGTTCGTCGGCCTCTACCTTTTAAATGCTCTCGCACAGACATTCCTTTTGCTGAACATCGCGCACGACAGCAACCACAACGCCATTTCATCGGTGCGGTCTGTAAACAAAGCCCTGAACTATGTTTTCGATGTTTGTGGAATCAATTCATACATGTGGCGGATCCTCCATCACCGAGGCCACCACTCCTGCATCAATCTGCACGGGGAAGACGACGCGCTTACGGGACGCCGCATCCTTCGCTTCACGCCCCACGAACCCCGGGAGCGCCTACAGCGGTTCCAGCACATCTATGCACTATTTCTTTATGCGCTGTTTTCTCTCGATTATGTGTTCCTGAGGGACTTTGAGGCCTTTTTCTTCCCCTCCCACGAATATCTGAAACACACGAAGCATCCGGTGCGGGAATATGCCATCCTCTTTGCAGGTAAAGGATTCTACCTCACCTACATGCTTATTTTGCCGGTCGTGTTGCTGGGGAAATCGCCTCTGCTGGTCGCTTTGGCTTTCCTGCTTGCCCATTTGATCATCGGTTTGACCGTAGCCCTGGTATTCCAAACGACACACTCGGTCGACAGCACTTACTTTCCCTCGGACCGCAGCGAGTTTGACAACGGGATTTATCACATCTTCGCGACAACGGCCGACTACGCGACGACCAACCCGCTCGTCGGTTGGCTAGTGGGCGGACTCAACCACCATATCGTCCATCATCTGTGCCCTTTTGTGTGCCACACTCACTATGCTCCCCTGACCCGGATTGTGAAGGAGACCGCAGAAGAGTATGGCATTCCCTATCGACAACATCCCACAATGAGCCGGGCGATCAAACATCATCTGCTACTGTTGAAGCAATTGGGGAACGAGGATCAGTTTTCGCGTGTTTAAATCTATACCGATGACCAGGCTATCCATTTCAGGCAGACCGCGCGGGATTGGGCACAGTTCTCGACCAGCGGCCGGATGGCAACTTCGTGGTGCCGGCCTGTCGAAAATAGCCAAGGAAAGCGTGGCGGGATCCGATGCTTCCGGCTGGGCGCGCCGGACCGTATGGCAGGCGACTACACAGCGTGTTTCTAAGCGCCGGGATAGCGAGGCGTGATCTTGCCGCAAAGCGTGCCCGCCGTCTCCCGATTTCGCTCCTTCCTGGATTCGCGCGCGATGGCCCACAATCCTGTGCGGGTTCTCTCGAAGTACACTGCGCTCCATGGCGACACCTTCCGTTTCTATTTTGGCGGCGTCAAGGAGGCCATTGTAACCACCAATCCCGTCGTCATTCAGCACGTGCTGAAGACGAATTCGGAGAACTACCACAAGTCCGAGATTCAAGTGAAGCGAATGGGCCACTTCCTGGGCAAGGGTCTTCTGACCACTGAGGGGGAGCCTTGGCGCACACAACGGCGCCTCATCCAAACCGGTTTTGAGCGAAAGCAACTCGAAGTTCTGTCCTCGATCATGCAGGACTCCCTGGCCGACTCGCTGCGCGACTTCGACACACAAGCCGGGCTCGGCCCTGTCGATATCTATCCCCTCATGATGAAAATTACCTTCGCGATGGTAGGCAGATCTCTGTTTGGCGCCCGATTGAAAGAGGAAGACATCGACCTCATCAGCGTGGCCATCTCGACCGTCCAGGAATTTATGGTTCGCCAAACCATTCAGCCCTACCTGAATCCCTGGTTTAGGGTCTCGGGAGAACTGCGCAGACACGAGGAAATGCGAGCCCGCGCCTTCGGCATTTTGCTCGACTACGTCAGGCAGCGGCGCCAGGAGGCCCCCGGCCACGATCTGCTGCAGATCTTGATGGATGCTCGCTACAGCGACGGCCAAGGCATGAGCGATGAGTTGGTCCTCAGCGAGAGCATGCAACTGCTGGTCGCCGGCCATGAAACGTCGTCGAATGCTTTATCGTGGCTTCTCTACCTGCTCAGCTCGCGTCCGGATTGCGTCGACCGAATACGGCAGGAGTTCGATTCTGCGCTGGGCGACAAACCTCTGAATTTCTCAGACGTTCCGAAGTTCGAGTTTACGACTCAGGTCATACTGGAGGCGCTGCGCCTTTATCCGCCATTTTGGATGGTCGACCGAATGGCTCTCGCCGACGACCGCGCAGGGGATCTCGTTATACCCCGGGGGTCGACGGTCGTTGTGTTCATTTACGGCGCGCACCATTCGCCGCAGTACTGGGAGAACCCGGAGAGTTTCAACCAGGAACGCTTCTCCAAAGCGAAGGAGAAGCTTCACACACCCTTCGCCCATTTGCCCTTCGGGGCTGGCCCTCGGGGCTGTATCGGCGGCAACTACGCCATGCTGCAGATGCTCATGATTCTGAGTGTTCTGCTCAGAAAGTACGATTTCTGTCTGGTTCCGGGCCAGACCATCGAAGCACGCCCGATGGTGATCTTGCGACCGGAGCACGGAATCCGTATGACCTTCACCGCGACCGTCCCACGCAGCGTCGCCAAACTGTCCGACTGTTTACGCTGATCGACACTGATCAAACCTAGGCGCTCTCGCGCTCCTCCACTTGGACCGGGCAGAATTTGCCATCGGAAAATGACGCTCTCTCCATCACACGGTATATATAGCGTCAAATCAGCGATTTGCACTTACTCAGCAGTCCAGTCTCAGCAGTCCAGTCCAAAGATTCCAGAGGGCCAGACGGCGATCATCCACAGGTGCCTTGATCTGACATCTGGCTAAGTTGTAGTCTCGGGCTCACGCCGATGTCGGTGCTTGCCGCGAGCGTCGCTACGCTTACAGCCGTGACCTGGTCTTACCTTGCCTTGGCCAGAGGGTCCTTCTGGCGAATCATAGACGCTAAGCCCGACGCCAGCGACAAGGCGGGATTTTCGGGCGCCGTCGTTGCCGTAATTCCGGCCCGCAACGAGGCAGAGCTGATCGGACCGGTCGTCACATCCTTATTAAATCAGTGCGCGGCTATGCCCGTCCTCTTGGTGGATGATGCGAGTTCGGACGGCACAGCGGATGTGGCACGGCGCGCTGCAGAAAAAGCAGGCAAGACCGATGCGCTTATGGTGATTCAGAGCAAGCCCTTGCCGGCCGGGTGGACGGGAAAATTGTGGTCGATGCACCAGGGCATTGAGCGCGCACGCGAGTTAAATCCCGCATGGTTCCTGCTCGCGGACGCTGATGTAGTGCAGGGTGCAGAGACCGTAGCGAATCTGGGTCTCATTGCTTCTGAGGGTCACTACGATCTGGTCTCGTTTATGGTGAAGCTGCATTGCGAGAGCCTTCCGGAAAAACTGCTTATTCCCGCCTTCGTGTATTTCTTTTTCATGCTCTACCCGCCAGCCTGGATTCGTGATACCCGGCGCTCGACCGCCGGTGCGGCCGGGGGCTGCATGCTTGTGCGAGCAGATACTCTGGAGCGCGCCGGAGGACTGGAAGCCATTCGCGGCGCACTTATCGATGATTGCTCGCTGGCCCGGCTCCTCAAGCAGCACGGCGGAAGATTGTGGATGGGACTAGCCGATCAGAGCCAAAGTTTGCGACAATACGAGACCTTCTCGGACCTCGAGCACATGATCTCGCGTACGGCCTTCAACCAATTGAAGCACTCCTCGCTGCTGCTACTGGGCACCATTGCGGGCATGGTGATCACCTATCTGGCACCTCCACTGCTGTTGCTCAGCCGCAGCAGGTTGGCGATCTTTATGGGCGCTGCGACCTGGGCGGCCATGACGATGACCTACTCCACAATGGTGCGCTACTATCGACTGAACCCCGCATGGGCATTGACCCTGCCGCTGGCGGCTCTGTTTTATATGGGCGCGACCATGCATTCGGCGCTTAAGTACTGGAACCGCAGTGGGGGCAACTGGAAAGGAAGAGTCCAGGATGTTCAAGACCGACAAATTACCGAAACTTGACGGGCGACAATCAGAAGTCCCGATCAGCGACAAGAGTCAAGCTCTGGTTTGTGCCGGCCAACTGGCGTTCTCGGGCCCGGTTTGCAGTCCCGAGCATCTCCAGACATCGCTTTACCCGTCCCAGTCAGGCAGTTCACATTCAATACTCCCCTCCCGTCCGGAACCGAAGCATTGCGGTATCATTTCGACTGCCACAAGATTGCAGGACCGATTCGATGCTTAAGACGCCTTGGTTTTGGGGTACTCTGCGAAGTTTCATTTATTTCGGTTTACTTCTCCCTACGACATTGGTAGCTCAGCGGACGACTCTCACCATGCCAATGGTGGCGCGATATGAAGACGGAGCCGAATATCGCTGGCTGCACAAGAAAGTTCTCGATTCGCGTCTGCTGGACGATATGGAGAATTTATCGCCGTGGTCGTTCGCGGGCGCGGGAGAGATGGCGTTGGTCGAAGTCCGTG
>Ga0206999_10096_pt1 | contig 22113 bp, 21 predicted proteins | sample Alteio_BWMinCont_92_FD_153482 | JGI IMG/M metagenome (GOLD analysis project Ga0206999, IMG submission 153482) | Enriched cells from forest soil in Barre Woods Harvard Forest LTER site, Petersham, Massachusetts, United States -... | ecosystem: Environmental > Terrestrial > Soil > Temperate forest >...
GAACAATTGCATCTGGCTGTTTCAAACCATAACACCGCTGCTCGTAATCTTTACCTATCACTTGGATTTTTGCCCTACGGCACAGAACCTCACGCCAAAAAACTGGGCGATGTTTATACCGATCAAGACCTGATGATACTGGGACTTAGCCAATAGCTTAAGCACTTTGCTATTCGTGAGCCGGAATCCACAGACAAAGATCGCTGTTGTGTCCGACCGAAGCAATTTTCTCAAAGCTGGCTGACTCGGTATTAAGCAGTCCTACAGCATCAGTTGATTCGCTTGAGACCAGCACATACTTTTTGTCAGGAAGCAATGTCAGCGAGCCGGGGAAATCGAGTTCCATAGGCAGCTTAATTTCCTGAATTTTGCGGCAAGTTTTGAGATTATATATGCCAATGGAATTATCTTTGGCGTTAGCTACATATAGCCGATTGTTGTCTGAATCGACAGCTATTCCTGTTGGTCCGGCGCCGGTATTGATATTATTAACGACAGTTTGATGTATGAGATCCAATACTGAAACAGTGTTAGAAACACGATTTGATACATAAGCCATGTGACTGTCGGCACTAATAGCGATACCATTAGGTAAAGAGCCTACTTTAATGACGCCTAAGTACCGCTGGTCTTGCGTCGACAGTAAAGACACTTTGCCATCGGGCACACTTAAAACAAGGAGCAAATTGCCATTGGGGGTAATAGCCATGCGCCCAGGGTAACTATTTACTTTTGTGCGCAGCAATAGCTTATCGATCCCGCCTTCAAATACGGCTATGTCATTAAACAGGCTTTCCGAAACATAAATTAATTTGCCCGAAGGTAAAGCAGCAACGTCTTTAGGTGTGCTGTGTTTTGGCAAATTGATCTGACCTAGAAAAATTCTGCGGTAAGGATCAAGTTTTAAAATACGTCCCTTAGATTGATCGGCAATATAAACCTTGCCCGAGGCAAAAGCGATTCCACTGGGGGTGCCTTCAGTGGGAAATTCTATGATTTTGCTCAGCCCTGGAAACGAGAGCAGGCTAACTTTGCCTGTGGCAGGTGATGTTATTAGAATACAGGCTTCTTTGTTTATGGGCGTATCAATGTGTTCACCGCCGTTGTCAATAATCTTGTCTTCAGCCAAATTTTTTTCTTTGTCTAAATTTCTAGCCGGTGGTTGTTTAATAGTGACAGCAATTGTGCGGGCTATTGGTTTTAGTGAGAGGGGCAAGAAAAAATGTTCAGGGACAATTAAATCAGAGGGAAATTGTGCTGATAAAAGAGACTTGCGCAGCTGCGGCGGGAGCTCTTCCAGAGCAAGCACTGTTTGTTCGTTTCTCGACCGCAACACCTTTAGATAACACCAACCATTGTCGAACAGCAAAAACTCAGGTGCGCCTTGAGCAGGAAAGGCTGCCTTTAGAGATGTCTTTTTTTCATTTGATTTGCCGGTGCTGGGCAGCAAGGGAAGATAGAGCTCTCCGGTTTTAGTTTCTACGGCGCCGTCCAATCTGATTCTGTCTACTGGCAGTGCTTCCTGCAAGGCAGTTTCCATAGATACAGGTAATTTGAGGGCAAGTGCAGGTGGGGCTATGCTAAGAATAAGCGCTCCGCATAATACCGTCGGCACTATGCCAAGAGTAAACGTTTCCAACAATACCGCCGGCGCCATTATTGAGAGAAACTTACTAATCAAATTGCCCATATGATTAGACTTTTTCATATTTGATCTTGATGTTCAGGTTTGAAAGATTCAACCTGCGTATGCTCAGGATCTACGACACCGTTTTCTTCCCGCAATTGAGATAATTGTTCAAAAAGTTTCTTTTCTTGCGCAGAAAGTTTGGTTGGGGTTTCAACTGTGAGCTGTACCAGTTGATCACCGCGGCGGTTTGGATGGTTTAGCCGAGGTATGCCTAGATTTTTCATGATAAGCAAAGCGCCTGTCTGTGTCCCTTGTTGAATAGTCAATGTTTTTATGCCATCAACCGTTGGTACTTGCATTTTTCCACCCAGAGCGGCTTGCGAAAAACTAATTTTTTGTTTGATAAATATATTGTCGCCATCGCGAATAAAATGCTCATGCTCGCGCACGCGTATCACAATATATAAATCACCATAGCCGCCACCGTGCTTGCCTTTATCGCCACCGCCGGAAATGCGCACGCGTGAGCCATTTTCTATACCGGGTGGTATACGCACTTTAAATTCACTTTCTTTTCTCTCTAAACCAAGACCTCGGCAACTGCGGCAGGGTTTTTCCAGGCGCTTGCCTGATCCCTGGCAGGATGGGCATTCGGATACTCTGATACTTTGTCCAAACCAGCTGTTAATCACCTGCTGTACTTGTCCTATACCATTACAGGTGGAACAGGAGGCGGTTTTAGTGCCCGGTGTTGCTCCTGAGCCTGAGCAAAGTTCACATTCTTGCAGCCGTTTGATTGAAACTGTTTTCTCCTCACCAAAGACTGCCTCAAGAAATTCAATTGGTAATTCGTATTGAAGATGAGAGCCCGGCTCCGGACCGCCTCGGCGACCTGTCGAGTGCAAGCCGCCCCCTAAAAATGCATCAAGTAAATCATCAAGGCCAAAACCAGCAAAACTGCTGAAGTCAAAATTGTCAAAACTGCGAGCGCTGCCCTTTAGTCCTTCGTGCCCATAACGATCATATATTTGTCGCCTTTGCTCATCAGTAAGAACATCATAAGCTTCGGCTAGTTCTTTAAAGGCAATTTCGTCACCGCTGTGTTTGTTGTCCGGGTGCAAAGAACGAGCCTTTGTTCTAAAAGATCGTTTTATTTCTTCTGCGCTAGCCTGAGCAGCGACGCCCAGTATCTCGTAATAATCTCTTTTTGTCATCTTTAAATTCACAACATTCTATAGCAGCATTTTTTACTGGCTGCTTTGCGCAGATTCAGCAGGAGCATCCGGCTGGCTGTCATTTTCTTTTTCTTCGCTTCCATTTTCACCGGATTGCTCAGCCGCATCAGCAGTGGCAACGTTAACCAGGGTTGGTCTTATTACCTTGTCTCCCAACGCGTAGCCGCGCCGTAAATCATGGACGACTGCTCCATCTGGTACTTCGGTGGTTGTAATTTTCTGGACAGGCTCGTGCAAGCGAGGATCGAAAGGCTGACCAATAGGTTCCAGAGGTTTTATGCCCAGTTGTTCTAAGCTTTTGGCAAAACGCGCCGATATTAATTTGAGACTTTCGATTACATTGGCCAGTTCCGAAGTATTGCTCAAATTGGCTTGAGCTCGATCAAGGTCATCTAATGCAGGCAAAAGAGCCTCTACTGCCTTCTGTACGCCTATATCGACTAAATCTTCTCTTTCTCTTTCAATTCTCTTGCGATAATTGTCAAAATCGGCAGCCATGCGCTTATACAGACCTTCTATTTCGGCAGTTTTTGCTTGTGCCTGCTCAAAGTCTGCTGCTAACTGATCGCAGTTAACACAACTTCCTACCCCAGCTGCCTGGTTATTTGTTGTTTCTACCTGCATGCCATATTTCTCCGCTTCTACCTCGTCTCCTGCGTAAATTGCCCTAAAAAAAGCTTTGGCAGAATCCATTCTGCTGCTACTGTCTGTTGGAGAAGTTTGCCCTTCATCGGTAATCGATTCAGACTCAGCCGGCGGCTGTTTGTTGCTGCCAGTATCTGAATGAGCTGACTGCCCACCATCAGATGAATTCTTGACATCATCTTCCGGCATTCAAATTCTCTCCCACATAACTTAGTTCACTGCTGTCCTTTACATTCATACCAACTAACAGGCACTTTCCCTATGTTAATGTTGTAGATTGATATTATTTTTTATGCTTTTTCTGAATATTTGGTTATGAAAAAACATGGCAGACATAGTGAATACCAGTCGGCTATTGCTGCCATTGTTAAGGATGCACCCCGGGGGACGCACCTGACAGCACCAGAAGTATATGCTAAAGCCAGGGATTGCGGGCTACCGGTAAGCATTTCTACTGTTTATCGTACGCTACAGCGGCTTAAAGAGGTTGGCAATTTAAGCACAGTATCGGGCAATCGCAAACTTAGATATGAGTCGGCAGAGCAAGGACCGGAACATGATCACTTAATTTGTCTTAATTGTGGCATGACTATTGAATTTATTGATGAGCGCCTGCCTAGTTTTGGTAAGGCGGTAGCTAAAACTAAAGGTTTTGTTCATATTAAGAGCCGCTTTGACATATTGGGCTTTTGTGGGCAATGCCGCTTATCCGGCAATAAAAGCGCCAAGTCGAAAATGGTGGAATACTGGCAGGCAGCCATAATTGCTGCCAGAGATGCCTTGAATGGCTTGCTTTTGGCTAAAGAAAGGCTGGCTCAAGAAGGTCTCTCTGAGCAGGAAATTAGAGATTTAGCCACAAGCAGTGAAGTAATCAGGTTAAAACTAAAAGAAGCTCTGGAGAACTGTGAAGCTGCATCTCGTTGTTATTCATGAGGCGCTGCTTCTGCTCCTGGCTGCACCTTATCTCATCCCTATAATCTGCTGGTGCAGGCGTTTTTTGGATTGTTCAAGTTCCTTGTCGGAATTAATAATAAGCTGTTTCAGATAAGCTGTGTTTACTTTGCGCTGGCGTTTGATTTGCTCTCGTTTTTTTAGCATTTCTGGCAATAAAAATAATGCTTCCGCAGCTCCTGCCAGCCAGGCTAAAAATGAGCCGCCTCTTATGATTACAGCTGCCAGGTAGTATGCCTGCCAGAAAACGATATATGGTAAAAAAGCAAACAATAAACGGGCTGGTATGTTTTTTACGATCATGTTTATATTATTGCGACAGGAAAGACGAACAACAAGTTTGTTATAGCCACTGCCGGTAGTGCCACAACCAAGATGATAGATTATGGCTTCTGGTATGTACAAACACTGATAACCGGCGCTTTGGGCGCGCAAATCCAGATCAACATCTTCAAGATAGGCAAAAAAATCTTCATCAAATAAGCCGATTTCAGCAAGCATACTCTTGCGGTAAAGTGCTGCTCCTCCACAAGCCCCCAGGACATAACGTTCGTTATCGAACTGGCCAATGTCTTTTTCACCATGACCAGTTCTAGCGGGCAGCATGCCACGCCGCAAGCCATCGCCGGCGCCATCAAGTATGGTTGGATCATCGTAAGAGAGCATTTTGCAAGCCACACTGCCGATGTGGGCATGATTTTTCAAGGCTAGAACCATTTTCTCCAGCCACTGTTCATGCGCTTTGGTGTCGTTGTTAATCAGGGCAATGTATGCCCCGAAACTGGCTTCAATACCGCGATTGACAGCAAAACTAAAGCCGGTATTGTGCGCCAAAGCAAGCAATTTTACATCAGGGTAATGCTGCTTTAATAAGTCCGTTGAGCCATCGTGTGAGCCATTATCAACAACAATAATTTCAAAATTTCTATATGTTTGCGCTAATAATGAGTCAAGGCAAGGGGCAAGAAACTTCTTGCCGTTCCAATTTGGTATTACAATACTGACTAAATCAGTTTTATTGTTCACTGGTTTGTGCCTGGTTTTGTTATGATTTTGCTCATTCTATCAAGTGTATGCAATTGATTGAGTACTCATGAATAAAGTGCTTCTTATTACTCTAGAGCCGATAGGTAATCGTATGGCTGGACCGGCTATACGCTGCTTTGAGCTGGGCAAACAGGTGGCCCGGCATATGCCGGCAACTGTTTATTCCCCTTACAAGATTGATAATATCCCGCATGCGCTTGCTGGTGACTGTCAATTTGTGTCTGGAGGGAGCAAAAAATCTATGCTTACGCTTGCCGCCCAACATGACATTTTAATTATTCAGGCTAATGTTCTCAAGCAATATCCACAACTGACAAAATTGCAAAAATTTCTGGTTGTTGATTTATACGATCCATTTCTTTTCAATATTCATATTCAATATGCTAATCAACCGCCGGCCATTGCTTCAGCAAGTTTTCGGCTGATGCATAAATTATTGGAAAAACATATGCTGGCTGCTGATTTTACTATTTGTGCAAGTGAGAGGCAGCGCGATTACTGGCTGGGGCGCTTTTGTGCCATGGGGCGGATCAATCCTGCCTTACATAATTTTGATCCGTCTTTGCGCAAATTAATTGATGTTGTCCCTTTTGGATTGCCCGAAACTGCGCCGCATGTCAATGTGCATGCCAGCGGAGTTGGACCGCGGGCTATGTTTGCCAAAATAAAGAAAGAAGACCCAATTATATTATGGGCTGGTGGTATATGGGACTGGCTTGATCCGCTCACAGTCATTAAGGCAATGGCGCTACTCAATAAAAAGTTTCCTAATATCAGGCTTGTTTTTATGGGCAAGAAATCACCCAACCCACAAGTGGATGTTATGAGCATGGTTAAACAAGCAGAAAACCTGGCTGATGAGCTGGGCTTACTTGACGAAAATGTTTTTTTCTCACAAGATTGGATAAGTTATCAGGAGCGGTCTAACTTTCTTCTGGAAGCCAATATAGGGATTTCGGCCCATTTTGATTTGCCTGAGACAAGGTTTTCTTTCCGTACCCGGCTTCTTGATTATTTCTGGGCGAATTTGCCGATAATTACAACCAAAGGTGATGAAATGGCTGATTTAATTGAAGCAAAAGGAGCTGGTTTTGCTCTTGATTATCAGGATGTGAATGCATGGGCTGATTGTCTAGCTCAATTGTTAAGTGAGCCAGATTTACAACAGCATTGTCGTTTGGCTGCCAAAACCCTTGCTGAAAGCTTTACCTGGGATAGGGTTTCCCGCCCTTTACTAAATTACTGTGAAAACCCTTATCATCTGCCGGACTATATACCAGTGACCATGCCCAATTTAATTGAACGAGCCAATTCGGTTTATCATCGCGGTGGCAAAGAGCTAATCTTTGCCAAAGCCAAACAAATGATTAAAGAAATTATGCCAGGCTAAGCATAAGCTAATAATCTTTATCTAAGCAATAAGTGTCACACTAGCTGAATTGCTGCCCTTTAGCTAGAATGGCTATAGCACGAAGTAGGTAAATAATCAGTGAAGGGCGCGTAATGTTGTTTTTAAATGTAGTGCAGCCGCTTGCGGCGTTGTAATTCAGAACCACGGCGCAAGCGCCTGCTACGCTTAAAGACACCGTTTACTGAACACTTACCGAAGTAGCAGTGAGGCGAAGGAGTCATGTCCACACGCAAAAAACTAACTATTCTGGGATCTGGATCAGCTGGTCTAACTGCTGCTATTTATGCAGCCAGAGCAAACCTGCAACCACTTGTTATCCAGGGATTACAAGCAGGCGGCCAATTAACTATAACTACTGAAGTAGAAAATTTTCCAGGCTTTCCTGAAGGTATCCAGGGACCGGAATTAATGGAGGAAATGCATAATCAAGCCAAAAGATTTGGCACAGAGTTTATTGATAACGATGCAGAAACTGTGGATCTCAGTAAACGTCCATTTTTAGTGCGTGCCGGCTCGCAGGAAATTATCAGCGATACTCTGATTATTTGCACAGGTGCTTCGGCAAAATTGACAGGCTTGCCTTCAGAAAGCAAACTGATGGGACACGGTGTTTCTGCCTGCGCTACCTGTGATGGCTTTTTCTTTAAAGATAAAGGAGTCTATGTCGTTGGCGGTGGGGACACAGCTTTGGAAGAAGCCATGTTTTTGACACGCTTTGCCTCTCAAGTGACTCTTGTTCACCGGCGGGATGCTTTCCGAGCTTCTGCCATTATGGTGAGCAGAGCCAAGCAGAATAACAAAATTAAGTTTATTCTCGATCATGTTGTTGAGGACATTGAAGATGTAAGCAAAGGCGAAGTGACTGGAATTAAATTACGTCATGTAAAAACAAATAAAATAAGCCATTTCCCGGCTGATGGAGTGTTTATTGCTATAGGCCATAAGCCAAACACAGATCTATTTAAAGGTCAGCTCGAATTGACTGAAACAGGTTATATAGTCACTGATGGTGTAAAAACTAATATCAAAGGTGTGTTTGCTGCCGGAGATGTTCAAGATGAGCTATACAGGCAGGCGATTACTGCTGCTGGCTCTGGTTGTGCAGCGGCGCTGGAAGCCCAGTGGCTTCTTGAAGCGGAGGAACACTCGCCGGCAACAGAAGCTCAGGAAAAGCAAACGCTTGCCAGATAGTTAATCTACAGCATTATTATTGAACATGAACATAGGTTCTGCCAGCCCAACATCAACTATCATCGGCCATAAGGCAGGCAATGCCTGGCGTGATATAAAGCTGGCTATGCTGGTGCGTAATTTTTCAAAATCGGGTGGACTGGAATTATATGCTTATAAACTAATAGAGGGTTTGCTTACTCGTGGCTTAGATATCACTGTAATTTGTGAGCAAGCTAAAATACAGCTTGATCATGAACGCCTAAAGGTGGTCCAGGTTCCCCCTCATAAAACCAGGGCTGGCAAAGCGCAGCAACTCAAACACTATTTCAAAGAATTCTCAGCTGCTGTTAATCGACTCGGCCCGTTTGATATAGTGCACAGCCACCATACTGGTGTCTGTCCAGCTAATATAGTCACATTCCATAATCACACTGTTTTCCGCATAGAAGAGTGTGGGAAATCAATCGAAGCGGAAATAAACAAATTCAAGCTGTTGTTTCGCTCTGATTATAGGCTGCGCCAAGATATGGATGCCAGACTGACTAAGTCTGCCGATGTTTTGATATTTCCGTCCAAAGTTTGCAAGCTGGATTATATCAAGCACTATCATCTTAATCGACCAGCATCGCTGGTAGTAGCATACCCGGGTTGGCAATTGGCTGAAGATATTGAGGTTGATAATCAGCCTGTGCTGCCTGTAAATTTTCCTGCTGATCATGACAAAAAGCGGACCATGATTTTTGTGGGGCGCGGTTATCGCAAAAAAGGGTTGGATGTTTTACTTACGGCTTGCAGTATATTGAGGAGCAAAAATTATTCATTTAAGCTATTAATAGTAGGGATAAAAGGGAAGGCGATTGATCGTTGGTGGCTTTATTGTCTGGGCTTGAATAAATGTGTGTCATATTTGGGATTTCAGAAAAATATGGCCAGTCTTTATGAGGCCGCCTCTATTATTGTTTCACCGGCACGCATAGAGCCTTTTGGCATGGCTGTTCTCCAGGGCATGAGTTATGGGCTTGTGCCTGTGGTTAGCAAAGTTTCAGGAGTGGCTGAACTAATCTCGCCTGGCAAAGATGGTTTGATTATAGAAAATCATTTGGACGCGGCTGAGTTGGCAGGAAAACTGGCTTATCTTTTGGACAATCAAGATCAATTGAGCAAACTTTCACAGCAAGCCCAAGCCAGAGCAAAAGCAACTAATTGGCAAACAACGGTGGACAATACCTTAGCTGCCTATCGGCAAATATTTCAAAAAAAATATATAATTTAAGGACATGGCAAACTCCGGCAAAAATATTGAAAAATCAAACAACTAATCGCCTGATTAATGAATCAAGTCCCTATCTTTTGCAGCATGCTTCTAATCCTGTGCAGTGGTATCCCTGGTGCGAAGATGCATCATCCGAAGCGCTGAAGCAGGACAAACCGATCATGCTTTCTGTGGGTTATGCTGCCTGCCATTGGTGCCATGTGATGGAAAAAGAGTCGTTTGAAGATGAGGAAACGGCCAAAATCATCAATGAAAACTTTATTGCTATTAAAGTCGATCGGGAAGAAAGACCTGATGTGGATGATATTTATATGGCTGCTGTGCAGTTAATGACTGGGCATGGGGGCTGGCCATTGACGGTATTTCTTACGCCTCAACTTAAGCCATTTTATGGTGGTACATACTTCCCTAAAGAAAACAGGCAATATGGGCAGCAAACTATGCCCGGGTTTAAAACCATCCTAAAAGCTGTCAGCCGTTCCTGGGTAAGCCAGCGCAGTGAGATTGAAGCTAGTGCCGATAATGTCACTAGCACGATCAATGCTTTAAACGAAAAGATTCTAGAAGCAGAAAGCGAGTCCAGCGGGGAGCAAAGGGATGATAAAGAACCCGTAGTTGAATCGGGATTGCGCTTGCTGTCTCAATTTGACAAACAATGGGGTGGATTTGGCCGGGCACCAAAGTTTCCTCAGGCATTATGTTTATTTCTTTGCTTGCACCTCGCCTATAAACTCAAACATGTCAATGATTCACGCCATGGATTATTTCTAGAAGCGGTGCGCACCAGCCTTGATCATATGGCCGATGGCGGCATTTACGATCATCTTGGCGGCGGCTTTGCTCGTTATGCAACCGATGAAAAATGGCTTGTGCCTCACTTTGAAAAAATGCTTTATGACAATGCTCTTCTGGCGCAATTGTATCTGGAGGCTTTTTGTTTTACTCATGTCGATCATTGGCGGCAGATTGGCTGCCAGACTCTTGATTTTATGGAGCGTGAATTAAGTGCAAAAAACGGTGCCTTTTATTCCAGTTTAGATGCAGACAGCGAAGGCGAAGAAGGCAAATTTTATCTCTGGGACAAATCTGAAATCACAAAAATATTAGGCTCGGACAGCGATTTTTTTTGCCGGATGTTTGCAGTGACTGATCAGGGAAATTTTGAGGCAGGCAAAAACGTTATTTATATAGATAGGGTTTCGGGATACGGGCTCCGGGCTCAGCGAGCCTCGCCGCTACCAGGATGTTCCGGCCAAAATGCAGATCTAATGAAAGAAAAACTTTTTGCTTATCGTGCCCAGCGGGTGCGCCCAGGGCTTGACAAAAAGGTGTTAGCCAGTTGGAACGGGTTAGCAATTTCAGCGTTTGTCACTGGTTATAAGGTTACCGGGCAGGAAAAATATTTAGAGAAAGCGAAAAATGCGGGTCATTTTATCCTTGCTAATCTTTATATTGGCGGCAGGCTCAAGCATGTTTATGCTGGAGGACAGGCTAAATTTTCTGGCTATCTTGATGATTATGCTTTCTTTGCGCAGGCGTTAATTGATTTAGCCGGCATAGATGGCAATCCTGTTTGGCTGAAAAAGGCTTTAGATCTTACCAACTCCATACTTAAGCACTTTTATGATAAAAAACAAGCTGACTTTTTCTACACAGCAGATGATCAAGAAAAACTTATTTCGCGAACAAAAAATAGCAATGATGGTCCGCTTCCGTCAGCAACATCGGTAGTTGTTTTTAACTTGATCAAATTGTCAATTATCTCGGGCAATGAGAGCTATAAGCAAATTGCACAGGCAGTTTTGGACAAATATAAGCCATCTTTTTCCCGCTTGCCAAGCCAATATGCGAATATGGCTGCCGCCTGGGATTTTGCTGCAGGCAGGCCAACGTTGTTTATTTTTATTACCAGCGGTAATGAGACTTTGGATAAGCCAGTTCTTCAGGCTCTGCACAGCGCCTATCTGCCTGATAAAATGGTAATTATTAAAGACAGTCGTCAATACCGGCTGTCCGATCAAGGGCCGGATAAGCTATTAGACAAGCGTTTAACAATCTTTTCTGATAAATATCCGCTGAACAATCAACCTACCGTTTATATGTGCAATGAATACGGTTGTCAGCCTCCTCTTAATGATATTGACAGCATTCATGTGGCCCTCAAACAATTGTTAAAAGTCCGATGAAGGGGCAAAATATAATTAGTGAAGATTGTGGCTGGGCCAGCAATAATGTTTAAAATCAATACTTCCTATAATATACCGGCAATAGAAGGGTCACAAGGGACCGTGAGGGCTTTGTTTGTTGAGGCCGCTGGCGAGCAAAATAAGCAAATCGCCGATAGTTTAGCTGCCCTAGACATTGAAGTGGAGTGGGCAGGAACTCTTAAGGAAGCGCTGGAAAAAATTGAGCAAGATAATGTCGATGTGGTTTTGCTGAATACTTCATTGCCGGACAGCAGCGGACTGGCAGCAATGCAGGCTATTCGGAAAAAAAGCCGTGCCTTAGCGGTGCTTATGATTAATGATGCTGAAAATAGAACGATGGCTTTGCAAACATTAAGAGCTGGCGCTCAGGATTATTTAATCAAAGGTACTTTGAGCTATAATTCGATTGCTCGTTGCCTGCGCTATGCTATTGAGAGGCATAGATTAAGATATGAGCAACTTCTAGAAGGAGAACGGTCTACTCGTTTAATTTTAGAAAATTCATTACAGGCGTTTTTGGCCATAGACAAAAATGGCATTATTTTAGACTGGAATTTAAGAGCGGAAGGGCTTTTTGGCTGGAGCCGCCAGGAAGCAATAGGCAAACATATTGCAGAATTAGTGCGCCCTTCGCCCACCAGAAATGCCTACCTTGAAAATTTAGAAGCGACTCTTTCTGATTCGCCGGAGGGCATTCTTAATAAGCGCATGGAGGTTTATGCCCTGCATAAAGATGGGCATGATTTCCCGGTTGAATTTGGATTTTTCCGCATTAAAGACAAATTCGACTATTTCTACTGCACTTTTGTCCATGATATTACTGAGCGTAAAGAAATTGAAAGAAAGAGAAGGCAGCTCAGTGAAGAGCTAGAACAAAGGGTGCAAGAACGTACCACCGAATTAATGCGCTCGAACGAAGAATTGCAACAGTTTGCTAAGATAGCTTCTCACGATTTACAGGAGCCCTTGCGTGCCATAGAGGGGTTTGCAAAACTGCTTGATCGCCGCTACCGTGACAAGCTAGATGCTGTTGGCAATCAATTTTTGGAGTTTATTCTCGATGGTGTCTCTCGCATGCAAAAGCTTATACAATCGGTTCTGGAGCATTCAAGCATATCAACCGAAAAAAAGGAAATTCAGGCGATTGACGTTTCCTCTGTTGTTAAAGAAGTAATGAAAAATCTTAATCAAGCCATTAATGAGAGTAAAGCCACGATTATTTATGGAGATCTTCCTGCAGTGGCTGTTGAACGCGCGCAGCTTGTTCAATTGTTCCAAAATATAATCAGCAATTCCATTAAATATGCCAGCAGTGATAGATCCCCCTATATTATTATTTCAGCCGAGAAAAGTGTGGACGAATGGCTGTTTTCTATACGTGACAACGGCATAGGTATTGACAATAAATACGCGGAGCGTATATTTGATATGTTTTCTAGATTGCATGGCGCAGTGAAATATGAAGGCACCGGAATGGGCCTGGCTATATGCAAAAAAATTGTCACTGCCCATGGTGGCAGGATCTGGATGGAGTCAGAGATAGGAGAAGGCTCAATTTTCTTTTTTACCCTTCCTGCTGAGAAAAAGAGACAGAAAGAATTACCAGAGAATACACAAAAGCAAGGAACCGCATAATGAAAGACAAGATTAACATTTTATTGGTTGAAGACAGCCCTTCTGATGTTCGCCTTACTGAAGAGGCGCTCAAGGACTCGGGTCTTGATTATGAGCTTTCGCTGGCAAGTGATGGCGAAGAAGCAATGAATTTCTTGCATCAGCAAAAAATGTCGGCATTTAGTAAATTGCCCGATATTATTCTTCTTGATTTAAATATGCCCAAAAAAAATGGGCATGAAGTACTGGCCGAAATAAAGGCAGACCCGAAGTTGGCGCTGGTACCGGTTGTATTGCTTACTGTCTCTCAGCAAGAAAAAGATATTATGGAAGCATTGCGTTTAAAAATGAATTATTATCTTTGCAAACCAGTTGATGCTGAGCAGCTTACTGCTTTAGTGCGCGCTATTTTCGAATTGCATAAATCTGAAGAGGCTGCGGCAAGCCATGAGCCGGTATCAAGCCAGGATTCGCATATTCATCTGGTTTTAGCCGGTAACCCACATACCCCTGGCTTTGTTCTTTCAAAGCTGGCTCAAGAAGACAATGCGCGTGTGCGCTGCCGGGTGGCTGAAAATGCTGCCACACCTCCCGACGTTCTTCTCGCGTTAGCTAAAGATGAACATGATGATGTGCGTCTTAGTGTTTCGGAAAATCCAAATGTACCTAAAGATGTGCTGGAGCAGTTGTCCAGAGACAAAAGCGCAGATGTACGCATGGGTATGGCTGCGAACCCAAATATTCCAGCAGAAATACTTCATTCTCTGGCTTCCGATGAGAATATTTTTGTCGCCACAAACGCGTCTAAGACTCTGGGCCGGTAATTTTATTTTTGCTTTTGTCTGAAGGGATAATTAGCCCGAGGTGGATTGTTTAATTCGGGCAAGTTTTCTACTCGCATAACTGTGTTGTTTTGTTTATTTACAAGTAAAAGTGGCATTTTTGTCTTCAAATGTGGTTCCAGCTTAAGAGCACGTGCCCGTAATTTCTTTGCTGCTTCCAGCCGACCCATTAGCGGCAATTGAAAACTGCTCAGATACATGGCCTGAGGATTATTTGGCTCTTCTTGCAATACTGTGTTTGTCCACCGTATACTTTCCCCAATTTGGCGCATAGCAAAGGCTGCTCGTGCTAATAGCAAGTGTAATTTTGGGCTTGGTTTAACTTTCAATCCCATTTTAGCGATATTATATGCGGTGCTAATTGTGCTGGCAGCCCCTACTCCCAAGTTAGCTTCAATCAGGGGTTCAATTAAATCTGGGTTAGTACTATCACGGGAATAGGCTTTGTCCAGGTATTGTAAGGCTTCAGGATATTGACCAAGGCCGTTTAAGCTTCTGCCCATGATCAAATCCAGCCTGATGCTGTTGGGGGCGACTAGAAGTGATTCTGCTGCCAGCGCTTTAGCTTGTGTATATTCATTTAGTTCAATTAAAGCGCTGGCCAGGCTTACTTGGCTGTCAAATAATTGCAGTGTGCCAAGATGTTGAGATCTAGCCAAAGATAAAGCCTTTTCAAAGTCGTCTTTAGCTAATTTGTACTTCTCTATTGCTCCCCGTTCTTCACTTTTTATAGGCATCTGCGCTTTTCCTAAAGCTAAATAAGCCGGCTGGCAAGTCTGGTTCATTTTGATTGCTTCCTTAGCATTGATAATGCCTTCTTTGATTTTATGTGTATTAACAAGACTAAGGGCTAACATACCTGCTGCCCATGCATCTTTTTCATTTACCCGCCTTGCGGCTAGGAGCAGATCTATATCCGATTGAAAATCCCATGTTCTGGCAGCGGTTATTCCTGAAAAAGCGATAATTACTAGCAAAGCGCATAATCTTATTCTGTGGTCTTTCTGTTGCGGAGTCAACCAGAATTTTAATTTAGCCGCAAAAAGTAAGGAAAGACCAGCTATGCATAAGTAAAAGCGCCTATCGGCAGCAATTTCGTTTTGAATAAAAAATATTGCCGGCAAAAAGCTTATGACGCCTAGACTGAGGCCAAAAGCAGCTAATGGCTCTTTTCTCCATTTGTATATATAGTAAAAACCCGCCGCTATAACTATCAAACCCAGTATTGAAAAAATATCTAAAGCACCGTTGGCGGTGACAAAAGGGGGATAGACGCTTAAACCAAGAGGAACAAAGAAACAGCGCCAATAATAAGTAATTAAAGCGCGGAATTGGCTGGCTATATAAACCAGTCTGGTTGGTAAAGGTAAGGCAAAGCCATTACTTAGGTCTGCGGTGAAGCCAGACACGGGGCTCAGTGCTGCTAGGATGGCAAAAAAAGCCACGAAAACAAAATCCGCCCATTTTATTTTTAGCCAGTTTGTATAACTCAAGTTTGTATCTTTAAGCAATAAGGCCAGCAAAAGCATAACTGCCGGTATAGCCAGTCCCTGACAGTCTGAGAAAACAGCAAGTATAAAAAAGATGAAACTAAAAACATAATTCCTAAGGGCAGAGAAGGTTTTTGTAGCCCAAAAACCGGAAAGGAAAAAATTAAGGGCAAGCAAAAAATTGCAAGCTGTGACTGTGGCAGGGCGCCCGGTAATATGAGCTACAGATTCGCAGGCAAGAGGGTGACAGGCAAATAATGCTGCGGCAAGCAGAGGAACTGCATGCAATGGCGCCTCATCAGCGCCAGTTGACCAGAAATGTTTCGCTAAGCGGTAGCTAAGAATGTAGAAATAAAAACAACTGAGAAAATGCAAAATGATATTAACAATGTGATACCAAACTGTCTCCAGTCCGAAGTTCTGCAAATCAAAAGCAAAGCCAGCTATAATCCAGGGTTGTGATAAAGGTTGGCTGATTGCCTTCATGACCAGGTTTGACCAAAAGCTTTCGTCAGCAGCCCTTATTGTGATCAATTTATCAATGTAATGATCGTTGAAAACAAAACCGCCCAGGCAGCTGTATGCATAAGTAATGCTAATAATCACAGCCAGAATAGCAGCATCAATAGCTAGACGCCGCCACCTTATTTTTTGCTTGTACTTGTGGATTTTGCTAGTGCTGCGCGCGGAAGGAATTCTGGTTGGCCTGGCTTTACCTAAATTGGCAATATCCAATCCGGTAAGAATATGCTTTTTGGGAGGGTCTGTCACGTTGTTACCACGTTAAGCCTGTATACTAAGATGTTACAATTCTAGTCTGCTCCATACAAAGATTGTCATTAATGCTGAAAAATTCTCAAGCGGGGAGAGTCAATGAAAATAATAACTGCGTTCAAAAAAGTTGTACCTTGGTTTTTGGTTGTTGTAGTTGTGTATGTTTATGGTATGTCTCTTACAAGTCATATATGGCCACCTGATCATCCATGGTCTGGCATATGCCTCTTATTGCTTGCTGGTAATTTGTTTGCTGAGTCCTATGATTTTAAAATCAGTCCATTAGTTAAATCCATTCTTCGAGTGCTGGTAATCCTTACTGCGCTTTTATGGCTTGGCGCTACTTTAAATAAGTAACCAATACAGACCATATCTATCATAACGAATGAATGATTTCCAAACGGAAGCAAAGAAGGCCGAATCTTGGCAGGCTCTCCTGGCGTTTTTAATTCCTTTGACTTTATTTTTGGCCTGCATTGGCGCTGCTGCCGGCAGTTTTCTGATTTACCATCATGAATCACTGGGCTGGATTTTCCTGATAGTTTCAGGGGTAACTATTATTCTTGATTTCATTGGCTTGATTCGCTTTCAAAATAAATTACGTGCAAAAGGCGTTTTTGCCAGCGAGGAAGCCACAGATATCAAGGACAATTCAGAACAAAGTTAGCTATCAGCCAACTCGTGGTAGATAGCAATTATGGATGAGCAAAACATCGAAAAGCGAAAGAATTGGACAATGACCACACCGAAGCCTACACTGGTACGTTCAATATTGGGGCCCTTGGGTCTTGCTTTTGACGGACAGGAATTATCCATAGAGAGCCGCCGACAACCAGCGGCAATATTGTCAGCTTTAGCTTCTAAAGTTGATTCTTCTGACCGTTGGAGGTTTAGGATATGTAGTGATGGCAAGTATATAGGACGGGTCAAAGATCAAAGTTTTGAGCTCGTGTGACGGCACGCTAATAAGAGAGGTAACCCGTCATTCCCTGCTCTTTATGGAAGTGTTGAGCAGACATTGACCGGTAGCAAAATTAAAACATATTTGAATATAGATCTTCCCACCAGATCCCTAGTGCAGATGGTGATTGTATTTTTGTGCATGTTCCTTGTGCTTATTATTCCTGTTGGGTTATTGAATTACAGTATGCAGCGCTCTGTATGGTGATCCGGGTCCGGAGATATGAAAAAATTGCTAGATCTACTTGAGGAAGTCACTGCTTCAGATTAGGTGCAAAGCAAGCTTATTTTTGCTGGGGGGTACCACCCCTCAAAAATGACTGCATTCTAAAATACCGAATTCATGTAAAGAGGAGTATTAAATCTGCTTGACATTGAAAACGCTTGCCAGGTGATGCTTTCAAAATATAATAAGCCTGGAAACCCTGATGTAATATAACTTCATTACGCTTGATATTCTTGACATCGGTTCTTCTTTTGGAGGGGTATACCCGGGTGTTTAATGAAGTAAAAATTCAGGTTTTCCATAGGGGGCGATGGAATCGCCCCCCGATTCAACGAATACCGAGAACACGAGCTGATTGCATCAGCTCCTACAGATATTTAAAATAAGTCTTGTGAACTTAGCACGGCAGCAGTGTAATTAACGCTTGGAGAATTGGAAGCGTTTGCGGGCGCGTTTGCGGCCGTATTTTTTGCGTTCTTTTTCTCTGGGGTCGCGTGTTAATAAGCCATCTCCACGAAGAGTGGGTCTGTTTTGCGGCAATGCCTTTGCTAGTGCTCGGGCTATTCCGTGGCGAAGAGCCTCGGCTTGTCCGGAAATGCCGCCACCATTGACAGTGGCAATAACATTAAAGTGGCCCTGGGCGTCAATTGATAGGAAAGGTGCCCTTGCTTGTTTATCTAGGCCAATGCGTCCACCTAAATACTCCGCTAAGGTTTGCCCATTGACTGTGATTTCACCTTGGCCTGGAATTAAACGAACGCGTGCGCATGCTGTTTTTCTGCGGCCGGTTCCGTAATACTGAACAACGCTGGTCATTGTTTTACCTTACTTGTCTCATGAACAGCCGGTTTTTGCGCTTCATGAGGATGCTTAGATCCCACATACACTTTTAATTTGGTAATTTGTTTTGAACCCAGACGGTTATGTGGCAGCATACCCCAGACGGCACGCTCAACAACAGCAGCCGGGCGCCTGTTTCTTAAAGAACGAAGGCTTTCTTCTTTGAAGCCATGCGGAAAGCCTGAATGCGAGCGATAAAGTTTTTGTTCTTCTTTTTTGCCAGTAACTTTCACTTTTTCAGCATTGATTATGACTACATGATCGCCACAATCGACAAATGGCGTAAATTCAGGCTTGGTTTTGCCTCGCAAAAGATTAGCTACCTGCACTGCCAATCTGCCCAGTATTTTTCCTTGAGCGTCGATGATATGCCAATGTTTGCTTAATGTCTTACCTGATGCATTGTAGGTTTTCACTGCTTATCTCCCTAGCCTTTCTGTTTGCAAAAATATCTGTGTATGGGGGTGGATATTTTACTGAATCCAGGCACAGTCCCCAGGCGGGGGCAGTTGGTCCGGCTAATTGGCGCTCACGGCTTCTTAAAGCCAGTTCAAGGCTGGGTACGCCTTTTTTATTCAGCCCTATCTCAATCATGGTGCCTGCAATGATGCGAACCATATTGTACACGAAGTGATTAGCGCTAATAGAGAATTTAAACTCTCCTTCACCTAAATGCAACAATTGGGCATTGCTGACATTGCAAACCGTTGTCATGCGGTCGGAATTGCTGGATTTAAATGCAGCAAAATCATGAGTGCCCGGCAGACAAGCAATTGATTCTTGCATACTTTCCATATTGAGAGGTTGGCGAATAAAATAATGGCTGTGTTTAAGCAGCGGCGATCTTTGCTTATGGTTAAGAATACGATAAACATATTTTCGCTCTATGGCACTAAAGCGGGCATGAAAGGCTTGATCTACGGGGGCGGCGGCGCGTACGCTCAAGTCGCCCGGTAATATGCCATTCAAACCCCAGCAAAGGGCTTGCATATCGAGTGATTGATGCTTCATATAATCGGTAGGCAAATCAAAATGAGCTACTTGCCCAAGTGCATGTACACCACTGTCAGTTCTGCCACTGAAAACTATGGCAGCCGGTCGATCCAGTCCTAACCATATACCCAGCGCTTCTTCCAGCACAGACTGGACAGTCCGTTCATTTTTTTGGGATTGACTGCCATGAAAATTCTTGCCCAAATATTCAATTAATGCCGCAATGCGCATTACTTAAATCCAGGGACGGAACTGACGCCAGGTTTTTTGTAGGGGCGGATGTAATCCGCCCGCTTTGGAACAGCGGCATCTGAAGAAATCCTATGAACGTATGCACACCTATTCATGGGCGCAGAGAACATGGATGCGGAGAACACGGGTGGCTCAATTTAAACGCTCTGTCGGCTCCGCCTCCTCCGCTATGCGCCCCTACAATTCCAACGATCTGGCATCGATTCAACCAGATAGAACGCGGCCCTGCGAATGATTCCGATAATTTTCTGTCCATTGTGAAAAATGTTCAAATAAATTACTTATACTAATTGAATAATTGCCATAGGCGTGGCATCGCCCCGCCTGAAACCGGCTTTGAGGATGCGAGTGTAGCCACCATGACGCTCTTTGTAGCGGGGGGCAATTTCATTAAAAACTTTATTGACCACTTTGCGATCGTAGAGAAAGGCATTTACCTGCCGCCGCAAATGCACCGCCTGCGCCACCTGTTTTTTTTGCTTGTTCATCACCCTGTTTGCTTTTAAGGAGCAGGGCTTGATAGTCTCCAACATGAGCGTCCTTGCCTGTGGTGATTATTTTTTCCACTTCCGGGCGCAATGCTTTTGCTTTAGCAACCGTGGTGATAATTTCATTGTGTCTGAGCAGCTCGGTGGCAAGCGCTCTTAGCAATGCTTTGCGCTGATCTGCAGGGCGGCTGAGCCGATTACCAGGTTTACGGTGACGCATAATTCATTCCTTCGTTTGTTCCTCTTTCTGTAGGGGCGGATTGCATCCGCCCGCCTTCCATCTGCCCGCAGGTCGATTACATCGACCCCTACAATTATTTAGGCATGTCGGTGAGGCCTAATCCGAATTGCTTCAGTCTTTCAATGACTTCATCAGCTGATTTTTTGCCAAAGTTCTTGATATTCATCAAGTCATCGTATGAGAGCTTTAGCAATTCGCCTAACGAATTAATATTGGCTCTCTTTAAGCAATTGTAGGCGCGCACAGAAAGTTCAAGCTCTTCAATAGAAATCGAGCTGTGTTTACCATCAGTTTGCGCCGGCTGTGCCGCTACCGGTACCATTGGCTTGCCGGATAATTCGGCCACCGGCAACAGGTTCTCAATCACTTGTCTGGCTGCCTGTGAAATGGCTTCTGTGGCATCTATAGCACCGTTAGACCACAGCTCAATGGTGAGACGATCGTAATCGGTTGACTCGCCGACCCGCGTTGGCTCCACGTTATAGCTTACTTTGCGCACGGGCATGAATACAGCATCTATAGGCAGAATATCAATTGATTGCTTATAGTGAATGTGCGCATCGGCTGGTATATAGCCGCGTCCTCTTTCCACCGATATTTCAGCTCGAATTTTGCCACCTTCAGCTAGTGTACAAAGTTGCCAGTCTGGATTAATTACAGTGGCATCTGCCGGACAGACGAGATCGCGACCGGTGACTGGTCCTGGTCTGTTGTCCACTTCAAGCTGCAGGTGCTGTGGTTCGGGACTATATGTCTTCACTACCAGACCCTTGAGATTGAGCATAATATCAATTACATCTTCGACCACACCGGGTACAGTTGTGAATTCGTGGGTGATGCCTTCAATGCGCACCGCCGTAACGGCTGAACCGTCGATTGATGAGAGCAACACACGACGCAAAGCGTTACCTAAAGTAGTGCCATAACCTCTGTCCAGAGGCTCGATCACGAATTTGCCGTATATAGAACCGTCGGCACCGGTTTTGTTTTCTGAGCATTTGATTTTTAAAGCTTCCATGGTCTCTCCATTTAAAACTAGCGCGAGTAATATTCAACAATCAATGGTTCTTTAATGGTGGCGTCAAGATCTTCACGGGCAGGCAAATTGACAATGCTTGCGATCAGATTTTCCAGGTCAACTGTTAGCCAAGTTGGTGGGACAGGGGCAGGATTATTGGCAAGCAAGTCTTTTATCAATTTCTTGCTGCTTTCTTTAACGGAAACAACTTGATTGGCTTTAAGAATAATAGACGGAATCGCTGTTTTCTTGCCATCGACAAGAAAATGTCCATGATGGATGAGCTGTCTTGCTTGTGCTCGCGATGGCACCAGACCGCAGCGATAAACAATACTGTCTAATCTGGTTTCACAAAGCTGTAATAATTTCAAACCGGTAGGTACTTTTTTCTGCTTGTTAGCAGCCTGCATATAAAGAGCAAACTGGCGCTCAAGCATGCCATACGTCAGTCTTACTTTTTGTTTTTCCCGTAATTGCACGGCAAACTCCGATTGTTTTTTGCGGGTTTGACCATGCTGTCCTGGGCCGTAACGGCGCCTTTCTATGCCGCACTTGGTGCTAAAACACCGCGAGCCTTTTAAAAAGAGCTTGGTGCCCTCGTTGCGGCAAAGTCTGCATACTGGTTCTGTGTATCTGGCCATTTTATTTAAGCGCTCCGTTCGCTCAATCCTTTCGCTCTCTCCGCTTCATCCCCGCTCGGATTCGCCGCGCATGTCGCCTCATCCTCGCTACTATCTCACTTCAGTCCTGGTCCGTTCGCTCAATCCTTTCGCTCTCTCCGCTTGTTAATATTTTCCTACTTT
>Ga0206999_10101_pt1 | contig 21794 bp, 20 predicted proteins | sample Alteio_BWMinCont_92_FD_153482 | JGI IMG/M metagenome (GOLD analysis project Ga0206999, IMG submission 153482) | Enriched cells from forest soil in Barre Woods Harvard Forest LTER site, Petersham, Massachusetts, United States -... | ecosystem: Environmental > Terrestrial > Soil > Temperate forest >...
TTCAGGAAACTTCTCGTCGAGCGGGTGCTGCCGCGCCACCACTCTGTACCCAAGAGGCTCAAACAATTCTCGAATCAACCCTTCGCCCGCTCTGCAGGCCATAACGGTCAGGTTTGCAGTTAATGGAATAGGCAGGTCGGCCAATTCCTGCCTGCCTTTGCTACGCCCCGACATCGCTGTCCCAAAAGCTCGACCCATCGCGACGCTCAGAAAAGAAGAGAGCACATAAGGCCGATCGTTGACATACTGATCGAGCGTCCCACCCTCATGCTGTCCCCGCTTCCCACGAACCAGCCCTACCGGATCGACATCGAGCAATAGGGCCGCCGTGCACCTCTCCGTAGTCGCTTCCGGATAGAAGATGTATGCTTTGCCAAACGAGAGATCGAACGAATGTATCTTTGACGGGTTTTTATGAAGCAGGTACCCCAAGTCCGTTGCCGGTTTATGCGTAGTTGTAAGCGTCAGCAGCATTGTCGAATTATACGGTCCTAATCTCTAGCTCTGGCGCTACGCGGTGGGTCCTGCCAACGCGCCGCGAAACGTTGTAACATCACGGATAGAGCGGTTTAGCTGCTGGGCCAAATTGGATTCGTTGGCAATAATGGTAGAATCCTGTGCGGGTGCCCCGTTTGGGAACTTGGTTGTGGGACCAATTAAGTCCGAGAACGAGCCGCAGCGTTTCATCGGCAAAGTGAGGTTGGGCTGTGCAAATCCTCGAAAAGCGGCGCACGTTGTTACACAGTTTTACATTTGTTGTTTGGAGGAAGAAAGAATAGAAACAGAGAACTATATGTAAAATCAATCACTTCCACGAAGTGCCGGGATGGCGGAACTGGCAGACGCAGCGGACTCAAAATCCGCCGGGCTTCGGCCCTTGGGGGTTCGACTCCCCCTCCCGGCACCACGATTTCCTTTTTGTTTTGATGGACCTGCGTAGTTTTGTGCGTCTTTTCCCCAGACTGATTTTCCCGTTGAAAACAACCACTGTAGTAAAACTGTAGTAATTTTTCGGATAACGAACCACTTTCCGGCGAGGATCATAGGGAACCCTTTAGTTAATGGATGCTGAGGAAGAGGACCTCCAGGTCAAGTGTGCCGCCCGCATTTCCTCAAGTTTACGGATCGCATCGCGACGGTATTCGTCAATTGCTTTGGCGTACGTGTGTAAAATACTCGGTGAAGAGTGGCCGATCATTTGAGCCACGAAGAGGTCGGATACCCCCGCCGCGCTCAAGCGACTGGCGTAGGAGTGGCGAAGGTGATACAGCAAGAATCTCGGGAGCTTCGCATCCTTGAGCGTCTTTTCCCAGCTGTGCCGAACATCTCTCAATGGCCTGGTTGGGGTGCGCATATTGGGAAAGACAAACCGGGAGAATTCTGGACCAAACATATCGCGCCAACGCAACAGCTCTGCTTTGCACCTACCCGAGAGCGGGATATTCCTGATACCAGCTCGCGTCTTAGATTCTCGGACTCGGATCGAATCGTTTTCGAAGTCAATTGCGTCCCACATCAATGCCAACGCTTCGCGGTGGGACCGCATCCCGGTTTCAAGAATCAGAACCACGAGGGCGCGAATGAACGCAGGCGCGACAGCCAAAATTTTTTCCTCTTCTTCGAAAGTGACAATGTGTGGCGTTCGCACGGGCCTTTGCTTCAGGAAATCCACTTCAAGGAAGGGGTTCCGTGAGATCAGGCGTTTGCGCTCAGCAAGTCGCATCATGCGCCTCAGCACTCGAAGGTCGTGGTTGATTGTTGCTGGTTCTACGCCCTCGGCCAACCGCGCATCTTTGTACTCTTCAATGAGCTCGGGAGAGATATCCGACAACCGTGCCTCACTGAATGCGGCCTTCAACTTCCCAAGGGAGGACCCGTATCGTTTCTGAGTATTCGGGTGCGCCACTTTTGCAAGAAAGTCGTCGGCCCACTTTGCGAAGGCTGGCGGAACAGATTTCGGGAGATGAAAACGGCCTTCGAAAACTTCAGTTTCCCATCGGGAAAGCATCTGATCAGCGATCCGTTTATTCGATGTGTGCGTGCTCTTGCAAACTTGGCGACCATTGACGGTCACTGCCATCATCCACTTATGGCTTCCACCGCGTTTGTAGAGGGTACCCATTTTGCTTTGCTTTAATCCCGCCTCCTGCTGCAGAGCTTGTGCACTGTCCACACGGACGTCTTGTAGCGCACAGCAAGCGTCCTGAAGGGCGCATTGGTTCGAGTTCGTTCCCTCCGCAGCTTCGCGACTTCTTCAGGCGTCAACTCTCGCAGGGGTGGACGACCCAGTCGTTTACCCTGGCTGCGTGCAAACTGCAATCCGCACTTAACCCTCTCAACAATCAACGACCTTTCCCACTGTGCGATAGCGCCGATGATCTGGAACAACATCTCCCCATGAGGAAGTGAGGTGTCTATCGATTCCGTGCACGAAACAAAACCGATGTTCAGAGTTCTGAACAGTTCAAGTGCGTTCAACAATTGCTTGAGTGACCGTGCAAAACGATCGAACTTCCAGACCACCACAATTCCGATCTTTTTCAGGCGACAATCCGTTAAGAGTGCGTCAAGGCCCCGACGCCGCTCCACTTTCCCCGACACTCCTTTGTCGGTGTAGACCTTGTAAAGATTCCAGCCCCGCCTTTTGACATAATCGACTAGTTCCGCTTCCTGCATCTCGGGATGCTGATCGACAGAACTCACCCGTGTGTAGACAGCTGCTTTCATGTTCGCCATGATGGCACCTCCCTCGGGGCGCCATTAAATAAGCGGTTGGTGTAAAGACGCAAGCTGGTACAAGATGCGTCTTTGAGAAACCGGCATCGTTAGTGCATTTCTTGCCATTTAGTGAATATTCATAAAACAAGGCCGATTGGTGGTTCATTTTTTCTTGGGACACAACTTAGCCAAAATTGTTTACGACCTTTTTGTTGTTACCTGGCACGGATTTCCGTGTCTCCCTGAGGGAAGTCGGCAATCCGTTTTCTATGTTGTTGGCGTCCTAAATTCGTAGTCATTCTTTCATGCCTTACCGACAGGTTGTTCCGTTATCTCCGGACCGTTCTCCACTTGCCAGTGAAAGGGTCCACGTACTTCACCTTCTTGCCAATCTCGGAATTCTTCACCAACACCATCTTCGGCGGCGGAAGAAAACCCTTTTTGAGGTTCTTCCTGGGCAACAATCGTTTTTCGTTCTTTTCGCGAGTGCCAGGCTCGTATTTAATTAATCGATTGGCTACCGCGCTCGTGATGTGTTTATAGACTGCTGAGTTCTTCCAACTGAGATGTCCGCGCAACTCTTTGGCCGTTACCCCGCGCTTGTTCCGCCGATGAAGAACGGCAACTGCCTGTCCGAGTTGAACATCCTCCGTCGGCAGTTGTGTTATGTTCGCAGCAAGAACTGGTTCGAGAATTTGGTAACCCACACAGTAGTCGGCGAAGCAGATATTCAATGGGATTCCACCATTGGGTCTGGGACGACAAAAAGCAATCGCATGAAGAAATGCCAGAAAACGTGGCCAATCCCGCCTTGTTCTTACTTGTCTAAGAGGCAACTGTTTGGCGACATACTTCAACCACTTCGGAGGATTCTCGAAATCTCCTTTCCGAGGCGATAGAAAAGATGTTGCAGCTCGCCACATTGCAAGATCTACTGTGATGGGCGACTGCTTGCCTTCGGCTTGGGACGTTACGATTTTACCCGTCTGTTTCGAGCTATCGGAGGTATATGCGACCAGGAACCGACTTAGATCGTCTGGATGTATTTTCGTGCTGGGGGTTGCTGTGGTTAAAACAACCGGGGTGCCGCTCCGCTTGACGGTCTTCGTGTTTCGTCGTGTGATATTGGTAGCCTCACGCTCGACGGAGCCTTCACTTATGCTTTGTCGTATAACAAATTGGGCTTCTTGCGCAGATTTCAATTCAGTCAGAAACAAAATCTTTCCGTTCAGACTGCCACGGCCGTAAAAGAGTGCCTGCTTGCTTATCCCTGTCCTATCCATCACGCAGCTGGGAGGAAATAGCTGTAGAGTCTTTTTGACAGTTGTTGATTTCCCACTGGCAGACTCTCCGATCACGATTACCGATGCTTTATCTCGCCAATTCCGTGTGACGGCCGCGAGAAACATAATCGAGCGCAGTCGTCGTTCTCCGATTACCCCGAGCGCACGAATTGCAAGACCCACTTTGTAGAGAAATCTTGAATCTGAGATCAGACGCTTTGCCTTTGTTTTGATTTCCGATAGAGAGCTCTTTTTTTGTTTTTTCATTTGTGCCATTGACCGTGTCCTCCTAAGGGAGTTATGAAATTTAAAACAAAAACTAAAAAACTGAAAAACTGCACATGTTTCACCACTAGTATTTAGAAATACGGCACAGGTAGCTTCATGATTCCTCCGATGTATTAAGTTCGTAGAACCATGTGTTTTTACCAAACGAGTTGGCGTTGCATTCGTTCGAGCCTCCTTTGCAAGTTCGTTTTGCGAAAAACTGAGTGCACCTGAGCTCGATTCCATTTGAGTACTCGTAGCAAGCTTTCACGTGGACGCCCATCCCTGAACCAATCCAGCACCAGTCCTCGTGCCGTTCGGTTCTTCCAGTTTCTTGTTACCCGGTCTGCCCAACTGCGCGAGAATCTCCGAATCGAGAGCAGTTCCCAGATCTTGATTCGGCGCAGCAGAAGCACATCTTCCGGTCGGTTGATTCCGTGCCTGGACAAAAACCCACGTCGCAAAATAAACTCCAGGCGAACAACCGTTGACGTCTTTCGGTATATGCGCACCTGCCAAGCTGAACGCGGTGAGCCTACATAGATCGTCTGCCATCCGCGTTCATCGGTCAGAATGATGACTCTATGTGCTCGATGGATTAGCTGTCTCCGGACCTTCTCGATGCTGGTGCCGGTAAAGTCGAACGTAAGCTCCAACGAGGAAACAGTTAATTCGGGGGCTTCACATGTGCATCTCCAGGTGAGCAGATAAATCTGAGCCGCTGTAAGCGGAGTATGTTCTGATTGCATCGTGAACCGCAACGGCGGAACATTTTTGAATCTCACCATCCGGCCGTGGTGGATAGACACTGGATTTCTAGTTAGGCGTGAGTCGGCATAAATGCAACCGGCATACTGACCGCCTGGACGGTAAATAGATTTCGGGTTGACATTCACCAACTCATTCTCGCGGAAGGTCTCATTCAACTTTCCATCTACGTTGATCGCGATTTTGTCTATCGTCGAGCGTTCGTCCACCAAGTCTGAGAAAACGCGTTGTGATGGTTTCTTATTGCTTTTCACTCTTCTCTTACTCTTATGTTTTTCTCTCATTTCATGTTTATCTGTCTGCTTATATGGTTGTATGGTTATATGTCCCGCTTCCCGGTGCATGATTCAGGCTGTCCGTGCCTTTTGGCCCATTGTTTTGTTTGCTCTGGATCGAATCTCAAACACCGCGAACCGAAACGTATGCAAGGAAGTTTTCTCTGAGAAACCCAATGAAATAAGGTGCCGGGGCTAATATTGAGAAACGAGGCAGCTTCCGTAACTTTCCAGAGAGACCCTGTTTCAACTGTCCCGTTTAGCGTCGTGTACTGGTCGTCGGTATTTTCCCCTACGGGAATCTGGCACTGGCTACGGCTTGTAGATGTCGGCATTGCTTCGCTCCGCGCTGTTCGTTAAGCTCGAACATATTTAGCAGTCCTTGGTGCACCACCAAACAATCGTTTCTCGCGAAAAATGAACCGGCAAATGACTAGTGAGCTCTTACTCGACACTTTCTTACCGAAGTGGAGGGCGGCCCTGCGTGATAGGTCTACTGCCGAACGTTCCTACTGGGAGGGACAACCGGCTTACACGGAGTTGCAGCGCACCGGATACCTGGATCGAGTTCTTCTGAAGGAAAAAGGCGACGAGGTGCGTGGTAAGGGCCTTGACCATTTCATCGCAGCCCGTGCGGTACAGAGAATTTGCGCTGAGCTCCGCGACTACAAGCGCGACCTGAACCGAGTCAGGGACCTGATTGAGAGGCAGAAAGGCCAGGACGAGTGGCTGCAAAAACAGTCGCACGCATTCCACAGAAAGGCGTTCCTTGTCCTCCAAACTGACCCAGCTTTATCAAAGGACCTCAAGAAAATTGTCAAGAAAATCGACAATGCGAAACGTGGTACCCGTATCCGACTTGAAGGGCGCTGGAATTTTCCAGTGCCGGGGGCTGTCCTAGCGCCGGTTCCTGGTTCCGATAAAGTGCAGCAAGAGCGGCAACTAGACAGTAGGTTCCAAGTTCGCCTTGCGTCCATTCTTAGGACCTACATGCAAAAGGACCCGAGTCCACGGTGGAAAGACGAACGTGGACCTTCCTTGCGAACAATAGCGAGGTTGATTGTCTTGTTCTTGGTGTGCGCCGATATGGCAGAGGAGAGGCAAGGCGAGGTTAAGCTTAAACACAACCAACGTCGAATCACCGTGGATGGAGTTGTGCAGCAACTGAGAGATGCGGGCGTAGACAAAAGAGATTAAATCACCGCACTTTTTCAAGGTAGATCCGTGATTTGCAGTCGGTGCAGCCGCCCATAGCGCCGGACCCATGTGAGCTGGGGGTTGCCTGGTCGAAGACAACATGTACCTCGGCGTCTTCCTGCCAGACAGCAATAGGAAACACCGCTAGCTTTCCTTTTCCTTCACCGCTAAAGCCAAACAGATTCTTGTATTCCTCGGATGCCTCGCTCATGCGTGTCGGTTGGATTGCTTGGCTTCTGTCCTTGCTCTTGTTCGGCAATAACACGATTGTTTCCCGTTTGCGATTTCAGTCCCTTGTACGGAATGGGGGGCTGCATAGACTTGGATCTCTGGAGCCAACATTTCCGGCGTCACGTCTGCTTCCGTGAACTGCCTGTAATGCTTCTTAGCTGTGTTGGCGGCGAGGGCCACCCGAAACAACGGTGTCGTGTAATAGGCAATCAGTGGCGGCCAACTCCATCGCGCCTTCTCTTGAATCCGGTAAGGGCCCAGGTCCTTAGCTTTGGTGCCCAGCGTGATTGCTTCACTGATTAGCTCCGGGGTCATTTCGCGGACGATCTGGGCCTGAGCGGTCATGGCAGCTGCAATCGCGACGACAAGGCCCCACGCAGGGAATCTCATAAGGACTCTTGACTTGATCTCTCTTCAATTCATGGACCGCGCCCGCTACTTCAGCGCATCCCTCACTTTGTTCGCCCTGATCTTTCTGACCAACCTAACGACTTCCGCCGGAAATTTCAGCTTAATCAATTTCGGTTTGGAACTATTCACTGTGGGCATGGCGGCAATCAAAATTCCTTCTAGCTCATCCCTCCCTCTCTGGTCTGGCACAGCGAACGCTGAGAACATATTCCAGAAGTTGTAATAGCGAGCAGAAGGCTTGATAGCATGACCGCTCAGTCTCGTGAACAACGACTTGGAGCTTTTTCCAATGTAATAGGGATGCTCGTCGCGGTACAGGATGTACACACCTTTTTCTTTCAGGAAATCGAGCTTTCGAGCGAGCAGCGCGTGACCGTTCTTAGCGTCGAAAATCTCTCGCGGCCACATGCGCGCGTACCCTGTCACAATACCGCTTCGTTTGGCGGTCATGTAAAGAACTCCGTAATCTTTCAAGCATTTTTCGAGGGAACCTCGATCATCACGACTTCTCCCGTTCAACGTGCATCGAGTGATCCATTCTGCGAAGACGTTGGCGAGAAAAATAGTCGCATAGACTATATTCTATGTACTACTGCTCGCCAAGCGAAAAGTATTGGTGAGTGGCTGCCAGTCCAGTCGATCCGCGAAAAACCCTTGGCCAGGCGATTCGGCGCAAGCGACTCGCTTTGGGCCTCACTCAGGAGCAGCTTGCCGAGGCAGCCGATCTCCACTGGACGTACGTTTCTGGCATCGAGCGCGGGATTCGCAACGTCTCCATTCTTAGACTATGCCGCATCGCAAGCGCCCTAAATATCCGTGTGCGCGATCTGGTTACGCAGCTCTAGGAGGCGACCTGCTGCTTAATATAACGCGCTGCGGCTCCGGTTCGTCCGATTCCGGCGCTGCAGTGAACGAGGACTGGTTTTTCCAGACGTTGGTACGCTCGCCACACTTCTTTCAGGTGCTGGTCGGACAGCGGGGGCTTTCGCCCATTGCGAGCGTTGACGTGAGCGACCTGTAGCCCTTTCAATCGGTAAAAGCGAACGAGACCTATTTGAAGTCCTTCGTAGAGTCTTAGCTGGCGGTCGTCGAGCAGCACGATTAGAGAGCGAATGCCCTGTGCTTTAGCTTCCTTGATCCAGGATTTGACCACCCACCGAGGAACCTGCCCGCGCTTTCCCTTAATCCTAGGCCTCGGTGAACGTGCAAGTTGCCGCTGGATGACCCATCGGAACATCGAATTCTCCTCTCAAGTTGACAGTCTTAGGGCCGAAGAATTGTACATTCTGGAGTCTGCTAGCGACATAGTAAGACGCCTGTTTTCATTAACTTGGATGAATTGAAGGTGAAAAATGGGGTTTGGATGGATCGCCACGATTGATTCCTACGGGGCTGCCGAGGGTCTGGCTGCGTGACAAGTAGGGTCTGCGTGGTTGGGGTCACTTTGGGTTGTTTTTGTGCATTAACGGTGTTTTCTCGATAAATCACCTGGAAGAGCATGTATATCATTGATTTATAAGTATTTAATATAACTTGGGTTGACTTTGATACAACAGGGCCCTTTGGATCCTCTCTGGATCCCTGGCTGGAGGGTATTTTGGAGGTTCTGTGCAAATCTCGAAGCTACTCAAAGAAGCGAAGACTCAATCGTGACGAATAAAAAGCGAATACGCTAGAATCGCCTCCGTGGATGAAGGCAGAAAACGCGTAATCCTAATCGCTGCCTGCATCCTCGCAGCTCGGAAGCTGTCACAGTGGGATGGGAGAAATTCGCCGGCGTCCGACTGCGCGATTTCCGATGCGATTGCTCTGGCGGAACGAATCATGGCCAAGATTGATTCGCACTGGCCGGTCCGGTAGTGAAAACCATGGGGCACCGATGCGATGGCAGGTACTCATAGACGAGTATGCTGGAATCCTTGACGAAGTGATACTCTCTGCTGATTGTGCAAGAGGATGGGAGTTGTTTTCATCGTCAACGGGATGAGCTATGAAGATCAAGTCATTCGAGTTTGCATACATCAAGGCCTTCAAGAATCTCAGCCTCCACCTCGATAGAACTTCCGTCCTGATCGGTCAGAACGATCACGGAAAGTCGTCAATTCTAAAGGCCTTTGACATCGTCCTAAATAAACTGGACGAGGAAGCCTTGGCGCTGGGGGCACTCCATCCTGACTTGGCTGAACGACTGCTGCCTATCTTTCCAGTAGACGCAAAAGCCAGACGCATAACGCTAAACTACGAGGATGCAGGTAAAGATCGCCAGCTGTATGTAACTGTCAGGGCCGACCTAACCTTCACAGTGCTGGAGAAAATCGAAAGGAATGCTAAGACTACCCAGGCTGCTCTGGCCGTGCTCAAACGGCTCCGAGAACACAACAAATTTGTCCTGATTCCCGCCCTCCGCGATGCCGCGTCGCCACAATTTCAGGACCTTTTCGCCCGCATGCTGCGACAGCATGGGCTGGCAAAGATGATTCCACAAAAGGCTGGCGGAACACCTAAAGAATATCGGGTGCTGAAGGATATCCGAGACAAGATTTCGGATACGATCAGGCCATACATCAACGCGGCTTTGCTTCCACAGATCGAGGAAAACTTCGGCTTCAAGACACAACACAAACTTGCCTTGAAGTTTGATGTTGATGTTCAGGACGTGGGCGAATGGATCTTGGACAATCTCCGTCTAGGATTCCAGCTCACCGACGACGAGAATGTGACGCTCGCCCTTTCCGAGGCAGGATCGGGAGTGCAAAGCGGAGTGCTCCTCGCTCTGCACCGACTTGAGCAAAAAGCAGCCGAGAATCCTGGGATCCAATACATTCTCGCAGTGGAAGAGCCGGAGTCCTTCCTCCATCCGCAGAAACAAAAGGAGCTCTATCAGAACATTCTTGCTTCCCAAGGCAAGATCAGTAATCTGAAGGTTATCGTGACTACACACAGTCCTTACATTGTGGGTGAAACACCCTTTACGAAGCTAGGATTGGTTAAGAAGCTGGACCAACACTCATCGCTGCACGTCCCGGACGTAAGAAACATTAAGGAGCAAGAGACCTTCGATGCATATAGCAACGAGGTAAACAGCCTGCTTTTCTTCGCTGACAAGGTAGTGCTTGTCGAAGGAGAGTGCGAACAGCGTGTTTTGAAGCTTCTCTTTCAAGAGAAATTCGGCAGCGGAGCGCATCGGATATCAATCATCTCCGCTGACGGGAATCAGAACTTTTCACCGTTCTTGCGGATGATCCGTGCGTGGAACACTGCCAAGATCCCTCACCTGGTCGTAACAGACTTTGATTCGTTGACCGCCAGTACTGATCGAGCCATCGTCACAGGGGCCAAAGCCGCTGGGTACACGTTCGCCACTGATCCGCTGTACGCCAAAGTGGACGCTGTCCTGGACAAAGGAGAAGCGGAATTCTTGACTGTCGCTGTCGAAGCTCGTGAGGCATTCAAAGCATCTGGGCTAAACCTGTTCGTGTTCACTTCGGACCTCGAAAACTCCCTCATAACAGCATCAAACAAAGATGCGGCAGCGGCAGTTCTTACCGAAGTTGCGACTAACGGAGTCAACTACGCTCAGGGCTATGATCTCAACATGCTAAGGCGGCAGATCGGAAGCAAAGGCGTTCCTTTGAACGCTATGCGTGAGCCACCGTTCAAGCGGCCTTTCATTCACAGGAAGATTGCGAACACCATAGACTTGGGCAACGCACACCCTGACATCACGCGGTTGCTAGCGGCCGTTGACGCATTGTGAGGGCACGACGAATGCCCGCCGGTTAAACGCGCAATCTCTCGACCAAGCATTCATCAAGTATTTTGACCTAGTTCGGAGTTGTATGGGTTGCTTCTACCTCAGCAGTTTTAGTGCAGAACCGGACCGCCTTCATTCGGTTTGACCCAGGGGGTGGTTTATGTTCTTCGGCCTCAGCGGATTCACAATGTAACCCTCCAACTAGAACCCCGTTCTTGCAGATCGGTGGAGAACCGTCGAGCTGGTAACCGGATGTGTTCCCGTCTAGGATCGCAATTCCGGCCAGTCCAGCGACCAATGCCTGCAGTTCATCGTGGTTCGGCGCAGTCGCGACTATTGGCCGATACAATCTCTGCAATTCGCTAAGCCTCTGTGCAAGATCCTCACTCCGGCATTTCCGCTTGCTGGGAAGAGGAAGTATTCCCGCCTTCCGCCACGCTGAGAACGGAAATGACTCTAGAACCAAGACTTCCCCATCGGCTGCAACCGGATGCGGATTTTCTGCCAATTTCCTGCCGAGATCCACCAATCGACTGAAAACTGCTATCGAAAACTCGACAAAACGAGTCCATGTCGCGGGTTTGACATTCCCGACAATCCCAGTTTTGGCTGGGGTATTTAGCTTTTTCTCGCAGCGGCGGCAGTACGCCAGCTCGCTATCTGGATCCTTCCAGGCTTGCGGACCGTCTATCAGCACGATTGGGATTGCTTGGCGGCTGCAAAATCCAAAAATCGCCTCTCCCACCGTTGTCGGAAACAAAGGATCGTGTAAACCGATGTGTTCTGGTGATGCGAATTCAACTTTCAACGGAGTATCGGGAGCCGGTTCCAGCAAGCAGATTCCGAGTCCACGGGTGCTGCACGCTAAATCAATCGACATTATTTTTCCCATGGAATCGATCCTGGCAATTGCCCAAATCAACTTGAGATGGCCATTCACCTGCGAGTTCTGTTGTAGATACTTATTTCAAAACTAGCAACCTTTCTATAATAGAGCTATGCCATCAATTCTTCTCGGGGCCAAAAGCTTCGAAGAGGTACCATTCGAGAACGAAGCGGAGTTAGAGTCCGCAACCATCCAAAATAAGGGTTACATTCTTGGCGATAGTTGTGTTTATTTTGACTACAAGCGTAGAACTGGCGCACGTGAGTCTCGGAATACTGGAGTTCCTGACGGCTTCCTGATTGATTTTTCCAACTCCAAGAAACCACAGCTGTTTTTCGTGGAGTACGAACTTGAGTCTCATCATCTTTATGAACATATAGGGCCGCAGGTCATGAGGTTTTATGCGTCATTCGAGACCGCACAGAGGGAACTGCAGCTCAAGCTAACCGCGATTATCAAACAGGACCAGCACATCAAGCTAGAGCTCGAGGAGAAGACAAAGGAGACGCCATTTGAAAATGTGGATTCTCTGCTCAGCTACGTAATTTATGACAGGAACGTTGGAATAATCCTCATCATCGACGAGCAGACCGAAGATCTCAACGCTCTGTTGCGACGGTTCTCCGAAGTCCCGGAAGTTATAGTCTTAAAGAAGTTTCAGAAAGACGACGAAATTATCTACCAATACGATCCTTTCCGAGCGGGCGTGCTAGAGATCGAGAGCGCCAAACAGCCGCAGGCGCGGAAAGAAAGGATGGAAGGGGTGGACACGATTGTCTGTCCGGCACGGGAAGATGGCTTCAAAGAGGCATTCCTGGACAAGAGCGCATGGTGGCAAATCCGCTTGTCTCCCTCTTTGATTCCGCAGCTCAAATGGATTGCCATGTACGAGAGCAAACCGGTGTCGGCCATTCGCTGGATCGGGAAGATCCAAGAGAACGGAATCAAGCCATATAAGAACACCGGCAAGTACATAATCGCAGTCGACGAAAAGAGAAAAGTCGACCCGATTAAACTCAACCCCAACAAGAAAGGCGTGGCTCCGCAGTCACCGCGTTATACCACCTATGAGAAGTTGAAAGGCGCAAAGCATATCAGCGATCTTTGGTAAGAGCCATCCGTCTCTTGTGAGGAATATTCCGAATCGAGAGCATCATTATCGTTGTTGGTGCCGACAGTATTCTGGCCCGTAGTTTGCGATATCAGAGCGTGAGCAAGTCAAAGCCTATGACAACACGGCCCGGCGGAGGGCGATCTTACACTTGGGACCCAAATATCTACGGTCCCGATGATACTTGCCTGAGGTGCTTTACTCCCGTTCCAGCGCAGGATGAATATGCCTTCTGCGCACGATGTGGGGAGGTATCAATGGTGTTCGATGTGCCGGAGAGGGTGACTGGATGTTGCAAATATCACACCCACCTGAATGCAATTGGCTATTGCGTGCTGTGTACGAAGCCGATTTGTGGGGACTGTATCGAATACACCACAAAACCTTTTTGGCCGCCAATTCCCAGACATCATTGTAGGGACTGCGTCCAGAGTGCCGGTACTATAGAGCGGCAGTTTTTTGAGCACCTCGGTGCGCGGGGAGTTTGTGCGAAGCACGACGAGGTCTTGGCCGCTTACATCTGCAGGAATTGTGGCCTACCTCTATGTTCACCGTGCGCCTGCTTTCGAAAAAAAGGACTGCTACGGGTGCGACTTGGCGATGGCCCTTACTGCCTCACCTGCTTCCGGCAGACCTTCTTTGGAAGGGATCGGAAACGATGGCTTCCCGGTCCCTCTGGACAGTAGCGTGAATTTCTCAACGACGCGGACCCGGCTTCGGATTGATCGGAATCTCTTGAGCACAATCAAACGAAGGCTCATCAGATGCGTAATCAGTCCAAAGATCGCGATAGAGCTCTTGGCTAGGCCGGATCAACTCAAAAGTCCTCCCCTGACTCATCTGCATCGAGACCGGGGCCGGCCATAATGTGTCCGATATCAGTTATCAAATAGCGCTCGTGAAGCTCTTTGCCGCAATGTCTTTGCATGAGTATCCTGACCTTCCCGAGAAGTTGGGTAGGAAACGCGTTTGAGGCAGTCCGCAGATACTTCGGCTGATGGCCCCACTATGATGGTCACCATGGCACTGACAGTCGATCAACAATGTCACGTCGTGCAAGCACCCTTGAACAGAGTTCCCAACGATCCTTATCTGGATCGATCGTTTGCTCATACCGGATCTCGAAGACGCCTCGTGCCTGCTCTCGAAGATGGATGTACCTATCCATCATTTCGTCCAGCTTTTGCCTGGTCTCAATCCAATCGTCTTCAATGCTGTCAGGAAGGCCACCGAAGATGTTATAGCGATCCTTCATGCGACGCGATAGCACCTCGTAAACTTTCTCGTCCTGCGTTTCGTGGTAAACGAGATTCAGCATGTCGACAGTGCGACGCGCTTGACCGATACGCTTGATACGACCTAGGCGTTGCTCTAAGCGAGAAGGATTCCAAGGCAGATCCACATTTATTAATGTACCCAGGGTCTGAAGATTCAGGCCTTCACAAGCAGCGTCCGTTGCAACAAGCAACCGAATTTGATGTCTCTTGACGGCAGTCTTGATATCATCGCGCTCGACCGAAGCAAATTCTGCTCCTCGGTACAAGCCGCTTTTGCCGGCTCCAGCGTAGACGGCCACGGGCTCATCCGGCAACATCGTCGCCAACTCCATCCCAATTGATCGCGCCGTCTCATAGTACTGGCTAAAAATAATGCAACCATGTTCAAGCCAGGTCCGACCTTCGGTGCGGTGCTGCTTAAGAAAATATCGAACCGCCCTTGCCTTCGGGTCACTTGCCTCCGGACGGGAAAGCTCCTCCACGACCGTGCGTAAATATCCTGCTTCTTCATTTGTAAGAGCGCTAAGGGCGTCCTCCAAAAGTTTCGTTTGCTCTTCATCATCAAGCGTGTCGCGGCGCAGCATCTTCTCGGCGGTTGCGCGGCCAGATGCAAAACTTGAGCATATGCGCTGTAGCAACATTGTTCTAATGAAACCAGCAGCCTTCGTGCGTTTTTTTAGTGCGGCAGTGAAAGCTTCCGCGGCTCGATAGGCAAGATCAAACGGGTGATTCGTCAACAAACCCTGCCCGGCAAATCCGACACCTTCGTATTCAGTCGCCGACGCGCCGGTCTTCGGATGTATATCGACTCCGATCTGCTCCAAGAGCCCCGCATCCTCCAGTGTTTGACGACGCCGAAGAACCGTGTGCCGAACAACCGGGTTATGCTCACTCAGAAATCCAGCTGACAGAGCTTGCCCTACAGCTTGTTGTTCCACGAAACCTAGTGAGCCAAAGCCGCGTTCCGTGAAGAAGGTCGGGTCGGGTATCCCTAATTGCAGACGGAGAGTCGCGAACAGCGCATCCTCGTTTCCTGGAGGTAGCGGATTGCGGAGCCACTCCCAAGCGTCGCGGTCGTCCGAAGGTAGTTCTTCGCCTTTCACGACGGGCAGCGCCCTCTGCCAGTCGGACCAGCGTCCGAATAACTCTCGCCCAAGAACAAAATCTGTTCCAGAATTGAGAATCCGCAACAGATCCCATAACTCATAAACCTCAGTTTGGATAGGGGTTGCAGTCCCAAGGAGAAGGTTTTTCGTCCTTGGCCCAATCTGGATCATGAAGTCCAACAGATTGTTTGGTTCGCCGTTGTTTTCGCCAAGACCGCCGCGCCTTCGTGCCTTGTGCGCCTCGTCTAGCACAACGGTGCCGAACCTCTTTTCCAGCAGTTGCTGGCGTTCGTCGGATTCGTGGAAAATGAGCCCCGTGGACACAATGGCGATGCGGAATGGACAACGCGCAATGTCCTCGGCACCGCGTGTCTTGATGATATGGCCGTCCGGATCAACCCAAACCTTTTTTGTAGATGACCACACCGCGCTCGGAATTCCAAGCTTATCCGAGAGTTCTACTTGCCATTGAAAGGTTAGTGTTGATGGACAAAGAATCAGGACGGGACCATCGTCCAGCAATGCGGAAATCATCGCGCTCGCAGCTAAGGACAGTGTTTTGCCAAGCCCCACTTCGTCAGCCAGCAACAGGCGAGCCCTGCCGTAGGTCTCGCGGTGCTGCAGGAATATTGTGACGAAAGAGCGCTGCCAAGGTTCAAGCTGTTCGCCACCGCGGTAAATTGGGCTTTCAACGAGTGCTGCCGCTGGTAATTCGTCGACTCCTGCCTCGTCGAAACGAATTTCGACGCGCTCCGAAACGCGCTTGATCTCTTCGATAATTGCATCTGGTAGCGCGTATGCGTCCTTCCAAAGGGCTTGAAATTCTTCTTGCACCCAGGCGACACCTTCTGGTGAGCGGTCTTCCCACAGGATTTCATAATTCTGTGCGAAGGCACTTCTGGTTTCGTTGATCGAGCCCAGGAAACAGCTTTTGGAGCCGTCGGATGCTTCGATCACACCTGCCTTGCCGTGGACAAAGACGCGATCCTTCGGAACGACGCGGATTTCAACATTTCCGTTGGTCAAGAGCTCGTAAAGTCTGCGATAGCGATCGCGGTGTAGCAAAGCTTCTACTTCGGATGGCGCTTCATTCCAGCGTTCTTTAAGGGCTGTCTCGCGTGCGTGTTTCGACACCACCACATCCGCCGCGTCCAATTCACTATTGCAGACTATGCGCACCTTCGGGATCGCGGCGATCTGTTCGCCGACTAGCTCGAAGATTGAACTGCGGAAATAGCCGGCGATGCGATCGTACGATTTTGCTCCTTTGAGCTGTTCGGCAAGGAACGCGTGGTCCAGCCGTCGTCGCCTGGAGGAAAATCGGCGGATTTGATCCATATCGTTATCTATCCGAGACGTTGATTCTTGATCAATTCCCGCAGCACACGCGCCGCGCTCGCTTCGTCGGGGCGTAATTCGGGCAACCGCCCAGCCAAGTAATCGGCGAGTTCTGCCGCAAGTTCGCGCTGAGTCATATCGCCGTAATAATTTGGTACGTTAAGCGTCAGGTGGGTTAGAACCTCGTTCCCATCCACGTCCTTCACTAATTCCATCATGGCGTAGAGTACGGCGCGTAAGGCCGATTGATTCAGCTCCGACCCATCGCTCATCTCGTTCCGGCCAAATTGGACCGCGCTTTTCAGCCGCGCACCATTCGCTTTGTGGCTTTCCATAAGTACCTTAAAGTCCCGAACTTTGAATGCCTTCGCAAAGTTCTGGTAGTTATCCAGCATCTTTGTGCCGCGCGCTTCCATGTCTAGCATCTTCAAATAAAAGCGTTCCGCGCCGTTGAGTTTGTCCCAGTGTGTTTTGATGATCCCCTTCGGCACGAGGCACTGGTTGGCAGTATCTACAGCGAATACGATTAGGCCATCCACAAATGTGACTTCGCCTTTTACACGTGGGCGAATTGCTTCGGCCGTCATATCGCGTCCGTCAATCACCCCATAACGGGTTAAAACGCGTAGCGCGGCAGCATACCCGGCCATCTGGATGTCAGCATCCTCGAAGACGTTTTCGTCTCGGTAAAGACCCTTCGCCTCCTGGTTCAGGCCTGCGAGGGCTCCCACTTGCGCTTCGACCTGTTCCTGAATTTCCCACGCGAGATCGTCGCGAGTCGTCTTCCGAGAACCGCTGCGTTTACGACATACCAACAACACAGTGCCTTTGACATGGCTACCCTCCCGAAGAGCACTGTCAGTTTCCGTAGCCACGTACCATGCAGCCGTTGCCTGCAGCCCCGCGGCCCAAACGATGTTCGCCATGTCTGCCCAAATCGAGCCCGATTGATGTGTGAACATGATGACCTGAATACCGTTCTCCGGCATACATTCGGTCATACGTTTGTACGCGGCCACCATGCCGCGTCGAAAATCTTCATCCTCGCCCTTGATCGCTAATGAGCGCCGACTGTCCCAGATCCACGCTGCGAAATCCTGCGGAGGGTTCTTTCGCAGCCAAGCAATGAAGAAATCAAGAATTTCCTCATACTTGACCGCGTCGCCGTAAGGCGGATCCGTCACGTAAACGTCGTTGCTCGTGCGGAGCTCATTTACGGCTTCGCATTTGATCGTGCCGTTGAAATTCTCGCGAAACGGAAAACGCTTGTATTGGACTTTCGCCAAGTCCATCGAATAAGACAGTCCTCGGCAACCATAGTTGTACAGGGTGTTGATTGCTTGGTTGTCGAAAGCCCCTTTTACGATTCCGCCACCGCCGCCGCTATTGTTCCAGCGGCTTAGTTTCGAGTTGCAATTCAAGATCTGAGTCAAGCCAAACTTTAAGGTTCCGTTGCTGTGCTGATTGATCAAGCCCCCGATTAACAACTGCCTTGGGTTAAATACATGGTGCCAATGTGTCCAACCACGCGCTCGAATCAAGTCGAGACCCTGATATCGTGGTGGCCCGCCAACTTCGATCCGCATATCCGGCACCCAACCCTTGTTCTGCCAGTCGTGCAGATGCTCAAGGAGGTGTTGCTGAACGATATGATCGCGTCGAAGGTCGTCTTGGTTTACGGTTCGGAACTCATATTCCTCCGTTTTACCTTTCTTTCTCCGCCGCACCCATTGGACGCAATAAAGCCGCTCCTGAAGTACATCGTCAGCGCGCGGCATGAAGTCAACTTTGTCCCACAAGCGCAAACGATTTCCCACTGTCCCGTCTGGTTTCCGAAAATCACCCCGCAACGTTGAGATTTTCGTTTTGTAGTCCACACCATTTAAGCGATGCATGAGATACGCTTCGCCATATTTACCTTCGCGGCCAACGGTACCGGACTCCGCATCTTTGATCTCCGCTTCAGTTGCACCAGTGCGGATCTGAATGTCGTACCGCCGTTTCGCGCAATTAGGTACGAGCTCAGCGACCACGTGATACCCTTTGCTCACTACGCGAGTGGGCAACAGCGGAACCATCCAGCCGGTCTGTGGACAGCGAGCTTCCACGCAATAAAGAAGCACTTTAGTGCGCCAACCATTTCCATCGGTTTCGACGCCAAGTGTGTCGATTGTCGACTGCACTATAGCTTCCAGGTCCTTTTGCGCGGTGATCAAACTAGTGCTGCAGCGCTTGGCGTCTCCAACGATGTTGAAGGCTCCCCAAGTGAGCATGCACGCCACAGGATTTAGGTCTGAGGCATAAACGTCGCATCCGAGACGAGCTGCTTCGAAGGGAATTTGTCCTGAGCCGCAGAAGGTGTCTGCAAGTTGTGGCCTTCGGCCGAAGCGCAAGATCCCGAGCTGCTCAACCAGTTCCGGTAGTGAATGTGCATTCGTCCTCAGATGTGCGTTGACGTCATCCCAGATGTGATCATGGACGCTCTCCGCTACCTCTTCCGGCCTTCGTGCTTGGTCTACGCGTTCGCGGTAGGGGGCCCTCGGAAGCAACTGAGCCTGAAGCCTTCGACGATCCATCTCGCTAACATCGGAGCGCCACGAAATCTTGACTCCTGCGTATTCGGGCTTCGACCAGTCCACTGGCGCAGAAATCGGCAGAACGCCCTGTGGCTCTGTGTCGAAATACTCTGCAATGTCAAGTGTGAGGCTTCCGACTATGTCCTTGGGCTTCGGCGGACGAGGCCACCTGGCGGCAAAAGATTCATCGTCCATGGCCATCAGTTGTTCGAAGACTTCCAAATCGCGCCTCGCATTGCCACTGGCAGGCAGGAGGCACCCAAGAATGCAAGCCTTGTTTAGGATCAGCGGCTTGCGTCCTTTCCAGTAGCTACCTAGCGCAGTGAGAGTTTTTCCATGCACTGCCATTTGCTCTTTGTAGGCCTCAGCAGAGAGCTTCTGTACGGGCAACAGCCGCTCAATAAGGGCTGGAGCGTCTTTCAAGGAAAACGGAATGACATCCTTGCTCATTCAGCTTCTCTGAAGAGTGGAAGGTGGAAGAGATCCTGTTCAACAGGGCGAAAACGTTTGCGTCCGGACGCGGGCTTCTCGCCGTCGGAGAGTGCGTGGAATAGGGCGCGTCGCCAACCCCGTTGCGTATCTTCGGGAAGCCCGGCTTCCGCCACGGTCATCGCGAAAAGCCACCAACGTTCCTCGGGACGTAGGGCCGCCCATTTACTGCATATAACTGGAATCTGGTCGTCGCTCGCTGTCTCAGCAGCCCAAGCAAGCACACAAAGCTCCTTCCCCAATAGACGATCAACTAGGTTCGTTCCCGTATGCCAACGGCCAGTTAGGATTTTGGCAGTCTTCAGCCTGTCGTTGAACTCATGCCTTGCTATGTCCGCAATGCCAGACCATACCTGGCGTCGGAGCACGATCCTTTCTTCTTCTCGGGGAATACCAGCTTCCTGACCACGATAGCCGTAGTCCTCTACAATCACCACGGATTCATTGCGCGCCGCGGCAATCTCGACTCGAAAGACGTGCGCACCGAACTTGTCCGATGCACCGAAATCAACCGTAGTGGGCTTATCGCTCATTGCTCCACGTCCCCTACTTGCAGATCGATTCCAAGCTTCTCCGCAAATTCTTTTAGGTCGTGCCCTGAGGCGAAGTGAGCCTTGCGGAATGTCATTGTAATTGGGGTGTCAGGTGCAAACTTTTCAAGCACTTTCGTGAGAAGCGACTGGATGAAACTGGCCTCCACGAGGATCTCGCCAACAGTGATAGCGATTACCTGGCTACCCTGCCCTACCGTCAGATATATCCCTTCGAAGGTGCCGGATCTCTTAGATGCCTGGTCTAACCCCTCGAACGTCTTGCTCCTGGAATCAAGTTTACGACCCGATCGTGAGACAAGTCGCGCTTGCTTCAAATCGTCGATTTGAACGCCCTTCTTCCCTCTGGCCGGAAAACGAAAGTCTTCCTTGGTCTCCAGTCCGTCGACAGACGCAAATCCACGCAACACGATGTCGCCGTCACCAATAGCAATTGGCCCGGCGTAGGCGATTCCCTCGCGAGGCTCGCTGCCGTCGAGCGTGTAGCGGATTGATCCCCGGGGCGCTACAACTAGCTCTACCTCACGCTTTCCGTCCTTCTCGACCAGCCGGTTGCGCAGGACGAGCCTGTTGGACCAAGTCAGTGGATCGCCAGTCTCGTATTGGCCTGATACGTCGTGAACGAGGAAATTCACCCGTAGGGCTGCTGTAGTGTACGGGTTCTCTTTCAGCTGCGGGCTCGCCACTGAAACGGGAGAGTCTTCAGCATAGTGTATCCGCGGTGCGGGGCCGGCATTCTGCGGGTTTATCCGCAGGCGCACCTTCCCCGCATCATCCGGGTCCGTCTCCGCAATGACCTGCACGGAAGTCTTCTTCTTCTTCGGCTTCTTGGTCACATAGCCGTTTCCTAGGTCTTCCCATAAGGCCCGATTGCAGGCGACAATCTTGAGCGTGTCGAGCCCCTTGGGAGGCAGCCACGGCATTCCGGATTGCTCGGCGTATCGTTCAACCACGTCCGACCAACGGGCCTCATCCTGATTCTCGGGCCACAGCAAGTCCTGCCCCTTGTCGCGAATCGCATCGAATTCCTTCTCAACATCGAGGTAGAGCTTTACGGGATTAGACGTCAACGTTTTCTCTACCTGCTCCTCGCCGTTGAATGGCTTGGATGTGTCTCGCGCCATGTCAAGCGCCTTTGACGCGAGTTGTGCGGCTTTTCCAGCACGCTGGATCGGAAAGAGGACTTTGTCAAAGAGGCTAAGAACTGTGGAGTTGAAATCTTGTTCATAGCCCTGCTGTTTTCTCTCCAGATCCTCGCGTTGGGGATGACCTCTCGGGATTCGGCCATCCGCCTTTTGGGCAGCAAAAAGGTAGCGTGCCGCCTTGTCCACGCTCCCCATTGCGGTCTTATCTCCAGTGAGCACACAAAGATTGTTTTTTTGGCTCAGACCCTCGAAGAACTTCTGCACCTCTTCTGGCGGAATCTTCGAATCAGGGCTAACCACGAGCAGAACCCGACTCTTGCGTACCCGGTCAGCGACCTCTTCGAGTTTAGGGAGTGGCAACACATCCTCATAGCATGTTTTCCGTGTGGCCTTGAACATATCTCGCAGTCG
>Ga0206999_10102_pt1 | contig 21634 bp, 18 predicted proteins | sample Alteio_BWMinCont_92_FD_153482 | JGI IMG/M metagenome (GOLD analysis project Ga0206999, IMG submission 153482) | Enriched cells from forest soil in Barre Woods Harvard Forest LTER site, Petersham, Massachusetts, United States -... | ecosystem: Environmental > Terrestrial > Soil > Temperate forest >...
CTTTCCGTGTCGTCCGTGTTCTCCGCGTCCCATTCGGATGGGCGGCGCGTGGATTTCAGCTTGAATTCGGGGGTTGCGTCGGACAGCGGAATGGCTGAGGGGCGAGGGCTGAGGGCCAAGGGACGGAGACTGCCTTGGCACTCTTTGAGGATCCCCGAAAGTCGGCATTTGTGTGTTTCTGTCGCTTAGCCCTCAGCCCTTGGCCCTCAGCCGTGACAGGCCAATCCCGGCCGCCGCCATGAATTCTCTCAACTGCTCAAGGTGGCCAACTTCCGATTGCATCGCCGACGTCGCAAACGCATACTGTTTACTGCGATTCGGCAAAATCGCGATGTTCGAGACAAATCGACCGGTTGCGGTGGCTTTGGTGTTTACGATAATAGGCACATCAAGATCCAACGGTCCGGCGAGCGGTTAAGTTCAGCGCGGCGGAGTGCCGCACGAGGTGCCGTATGGCGATTGCAAACTTGCCCGTGGGTATTGAACAGCAATTACTTGCGCTGGATCGACAAGTCCGGGATGCGACGTTTGGCCGGGGAATCAGTCGCCTGGCGCTGATCGTTCCGATCGCTGTTGGGACCTGCCTGGCTGCTGACTGGTCCCTGGGTTTGAGCGGCGGAGTTCGGCTTTGTTTATTGGCCGGGTGTGGATTGCTGTTGATCGCGGTGGCATGGAGGGAAGTCCTGCGCGATCTGTGGCGACCGGTTTCTTTGTCGGAACTGGCCGCCCTGGTGGAACGCCAGCATCCGGAACTCAAGGAGCGACTCACTTCGCTGGTCGAATTGCACGAGCACGAGGCCCCCGGTGCTTCTCTGCTAATGCGAGACCTGCTGGAACGGCAAACATCGAAGGCGGTCGAACGACTGGATCTGTCGGACGCCGCACCTTCCATCCGTTCACCCGGCACCGCGGTCGTGGCCTTCGCGGCCTGTGTGTTCTTGCTGGCCCCGTTCGCCTATTCGCCAGCCGGGTACAGTCTGCTCTGGGCGAGACTGTTCGCACCGTTGGGAAATTTCCATTGGGGTTCGCTCGAGTTGATCGTTGTCGACGGCGATCGCGTGGTTGCGAAAGGGAGCGACGTTCCGATCCAGATCGAATTGCGACAGCATTCCCGGAGTGCAGCGGCAAAGGGGGATCAGCAGACCATCGTCTGGCTGCACTGGACCGATGCGGTTGGGACCAAGGATTCGCGGCGTCTGGAGTGGGATTCAGAGACTCAGCGGTTTGCAACCACTTTGCCGCGTGTCTCCAAGAGTCTGAAGTTCCATGCGGTCACTTCCGGAGCCCAGTCAGAGCTGCACCGCATTGAAGTTGCGGAGCCCCCGACAATCGCGCGATTGCAACTGGATGTCGCTCCACCCGCCTACACGGGATTGCCAGCGATGGCATTGGATGGCGCCCAGGGAGAAGTTCGCGCCGTCGAGCGCAGCCGGATCGTGATGAAGCTGGAATTCAGCGAACCCGTCGTCCTGGCAGAACTGGTTTGGCCAATCCCCGCCGAAGCGCCGGTCGGGGATAACGCGTCCACGGAAAAGCCTCGCATTGAGCGAATAATTCCCGCCAGGGTCTCTCAGGATCATCGTTCTGCCACGGTCGAGGCTCTGGCGCTCAGTTCGGGTTCATTTGCCATCCGGTTGAAGAATTCGGTCGGCCTGAGCAACGATGATCCGCCGCGATCGCTGGTTGTCGATCCCGATCTGCCACCCGCAATTTCATTGGGTGGGACCGAGGAACCCGTCGCGGTTCGGCCCGACGATCGGCATCTGATTTCGGTTCAGGTCAAGGATGATTATGGGCTGACGGCGGTCGAACTGCATCTGGAGTCCTCCACCGGCCAGAAACGGATCGACACCGTCCCCGCAGAGGGACTGCGCGAGCGGTCGATCTCGCACGAGTTTCCCGTCGATGTCGGCGACTTCCACTTGAAGCCGGGGCAGGCCATCACCTATCGGATGCACGCGGTCGACAACCGCCCGATCCCCAGCCCTCAAGAAACTTGGACCAAGGCCAGAACGCTGATGATCGAAACCAAATCCAGCCTGCCACCCGACAAGGAACTGGCGCAGCGGGAACGGGACATCAAGGAACAGATTGACGAATTGCGTGCGGATCTGGCGGATTCGAAGAAGGCTCTGGAGGATTTGCACCGTCGGACGGAAGACGAATCGCTGAAGCAAAAGAACAGCGACAAGTCCGGGGAACTCGCCAAACTCGAACAGAAACAGGGCGAACTGGCCGAGCGGTTGCAGCAGCTTGCCGCCGAGTTGGCTCAACGGCAATTGACTGAAAAACTCGCCGCGCAGGCTCAGCAAATGGCGGATCGGGACCTGGCTGAAGCCAGGCAGCGACTGGATCAGGCGAAGCAGGGCGAGCCTCGCGACCAGTTGCAGCCGATCAGTGAAGCCATTGACAAACTGGCTTCTGTCGAAAAACAACTTCAGGCACTCGACCAGCAATTGTCGGAGTTGAATCGGCTGGAGCAAGATCTGGCACAACTCGAGCAACTGGCCCGGAACACGGACCGCCTGGCCGAGAAGCTGGAAAAGTTTGACCAGGCGTCACGCCAGCCGGCAGAGAATCAGCAAGAGGAACAACGTCAGAAACTAACGGCCGAAGGTCAGAAACTGGCCGATCAATTGGCCGAGTTGCTCAAGAAGCACCCGGAATTGCTTGATGCCGCACGTCGCGACCAATTGCAGCGGCTGGAGAAACTGGGCCAGCAGGCGGCCGACTTGGCGAAACCGCAGCAGCAGCTTGCGGAAGCCCTGCGGCAGGAAGCTGGCGAAGCGGAAGCTTCGAAACCGGATCGCCCCGCCGCTCCCGACGACATGCCGAAGAAATCGCAGGAATCTCAGCCAACAACTCCGGATCAGGCCGGTCCAGCCGAGGCGGGGGCTCAGGCCGTGAAAGCCCAACAACAGCTTTCTCAGGAAGCGACGCGGCAGGCCTTGGATCTTGCTCAACAGGAAGGTCCCGAATCCAAGGCGACTCAGGCTGCCGCGGAATTCGCGAAGCAGGCGGCGGCGGCAGCTCAGCAGGCGCAAACCGGAAATCTCGAGCAGGCTGCGAAACAGGGGCAAGCGGCTGCTGAAGCCGCCGAGGAAACCGCCAAGCAATTGAGTCCGGCAGGCCAACCAGCCAGCAAACAATCCGAACAAGCCAGCGCACTTGCCGAGCGTCAACAAGATTTGGCCACGCAAATGAAGCAGGTTGCCGACTCCAAGCCAGCTCAAAAGGGAGCACAACAGCAGGGGCAGCAGCAATTGGCCGAGGCGACCGCCGCTTTGTCACAACGCCTGGAACAGGCCGCCAAGAATCTGGGGGCATCGCCGCTCGATTCCAAGCCGGCGGCGGATGCCGCTTCGAAAGCCCAGCAGGCCGCGAATGAGGCTCAACAGGCGATGAAACAGGCCGGGCAGGCCGCGAAGTCCGACAATCCGCAAGGTGCTGCCGAGCAGGCCTCGCGCGCGGCTGAAAAGCTTCAAGAGGCCGCCCAGCAAGCCCAAAACGCGGCTGCAAATCCGCAATCGGGCCAAGCGATTCCGGAAGATCTGGCCACGAAGGTGACTCTGGCTGCACAGCAGTTGCAGCAGGCGCAACAGCAGCTTGATTCTGCGGCGAAGCCGTCATCGTCGGAACAACAGGGACAAAAGGGACAGCAGGGACAAAAGGGACAAGGACAACCGGGAGAGGGGCAACCGGTGCAGGGACAGCCGGGGCAGGGACAACCAGGGCAGGGACAGCCAGGACAGGGACAGCCGGGACAGGGACAGCCGGGACAGGGACAACCGGGACAGGGACAGCCGGGACAGGGACAGCCAGGACAGGGACAGCCAGGACAGGGACAGCCGGGACAGGCACAGCCGGGACAGGGGCAGCCGGGACAGGGCGACTCTGAACTTGCGCGATCCGCCTCGCAGTTCCGGAAGGCTGCGGCGGCGATGCGGCGGGCGATCAATGGCGAAGGACAACAGCAGGCTGGCAATGCGACTCAACAACCCGGGCAGCCCGGTGAACAACCACAATCCGAATCAGAACCGTCCGATGAACCCGGTCAGCCGGGTGGAGCCGCAGGGGGAGGTGGCGGCGCGCAGGTCAACGCCGACCTGAAGCAACTCGACACCGAGCTGAAAAAGCAGGGTCAACGCAACTGGGGAAGGCTGCCTGGTCAACTGCGGACGGAAATCCTGCAGGGTGCCAACAAGAAACCTCGACCCGAATACGCCAAGCAGATCAAGTCCTATTTCGAAGAGATCGCCAAGCCGGCCACCAAAGAGAATTCCCCGTGATCGGATTCGCATCCCGCTTTCAATTCGCGGCTCTTCACTTTGCACTTTGCACAATACACTTTGCACTTTGCACTTTCCCCTTGCGCGCCGCGCCGCCGGGTCCGTCCGAAAAAGACGTCGACGAGTCCATCGTTCGCGCATTGCGATACCTGGCACAGCGTCAGCAACCGGCGGGCGGCTGGAATGTCGATGCCTTCAACGGAGAAGCCACATCGGCCACATCGCTGGCCGTCATGTCGTTTCTGGCGTCGGGACACACGCCGGGCGAGGGGCCTTATGGCGAAGCCATCAATCGGGGGGTGCAGTTCGTCATCGACCACCAGGAGTCCAATGGACTGCTGATCGACAAGCGGGGGCACGGTCCCATGTACGATCATGGCATCAGCACGTTGATGCTGGCGGAAGTGAGCGGCATGGTTCCCGAGCGTCAGTCTGCGGCGACTCGCAAGGCCCTGGAACGCGCGATCAAGCTGATCCTGGCCTCGCAGGCGATCCTCAAGCCCGCCAGCCAGCGCGGCGGATGGCGTTACAATCCGGTGAGCACGGACAGCGACCTGAGCGTCACTGGCTGGCAATTGCTGGCGCTGCGGGCCGCGAAGGACATCGGTTGCGATGTCCCGGCCGAGAACATCGATCTGGCCATCGACTATGTGAAGCACTGCTCACCGCGTGACGGTCGCGGATTTGGATATCAGCCCGGGAACCCCGCCACGCCGGTCCTGAGTGGAACGGGCCTGCTGGCGCTCCAAGTGTGCGGTCAGGAAGACTGTGCCGAAGTGCACCGGGCCGCCGAATATCTGGCATTTCGCCCGCTGCGATACAAAGACATGTGGTACTTTTACGGCGTCTACTACACGACGATTGGCATGTACAAACGTGGCGGCGACGATTGGAAAAACGCCCGCCCCCTGCTGTTTCTCGAGTTGCTGAACAATCAATCCCCGGACGGCAGTTGGCAGGCGGGCAACCCGAGTGAAATGCCGTGGGGCCGCAACTACTGCACGGCCATGGCTGTTTTGGCTCTGTCCGTCGAGTATGAATATCTGCCGATCTATCAACGGTGACCATCCCCGCTTGATTTCGAGGACCTGTTATCGCAGAATCTGGCGGTCGAAATGCGGGGTGAGGATGCCCGGCATCCGGGTGTTTTGTCATGTCGTGGAGTTGTGGTCCGATGTCGATCGATCGAGCCGAACAGTTGAAGGAAAAATTGACGGACAAGTTCGTGGTCGTGGATACGTCCATTCCCGAGCTTCGTCGCTTTGCCAATTGGACTGGCAAGGTCAAGACAGTGAACATGAGTTGCCGCGCTCTCGTCGAATTTGATGGTCCCGTCGACATTAGCTGGTACGACATCAACCCGGATTACTTGATCGTCGTCGATGGTCCACGTCCGAAGGCCGCACCCGCCGCCAAGGCCCCGGCGGCCAAGGCACCTGCCGCAACCTCGGCCGCGACCGAGGCCAAACCCGCTGCCAAACCGGCCGCAGGCAAGAGTCCGCTGGATGCGATTCGCGCCCAGCAGGCGGCCAAAGCCGGCGCGCCCGCGGCGCCGGCGGCCGCAGGAGCCAAGCTGTCGCCGCTCGACATGATCCGCAAACAGCAGGCGGCCAAGGCGAAACCGGCTGACGGAGCCGAGGCGTCCCCTGCAGAAGCGTCCGCTGCACCGGCCCCAATTGCCGCAGTGCCCGAATCTCCGCCAGTGCCAGTCCCCGCCGCCAAGCCGGCATTGCCCACCACCGGACCCGACGGCAAGCCGCTCAGCAAACTCGATCTGATCCGCATGCAGGGTGCGAAAAAGTCGTGACCCGGTGCGAAGGGTCTCACTTGTTTCAAGAGGGTCTCACTTGTTTAACCCTGAGCCAGCGGCGAAGGCAGGGAAGAAACAAGTTAAAAGTTAAAATGCAAAAGTTAAAAGTCAAAATGAAAGCGCAAAGCCTGCGGAGACCTTGCTTCTTCATCTTGACTTTTCACTTTTCACTTTTCACTTTTGCATTTTAACTTTTAACTTGATTCTTTCTCCTCCCCCTTCGCCGCTGGCTCAGGGTTAAACGAAAAATGAGGAAAACGACGTGCGCATCGCTTATTTGAATTGTGCCTCGGGGATCAGCGGGGACATGACGGTCGCCGCCTTGATTGATGCCGGGGTCGATGTGGCCGCCCTTCGTGCGGGAATTGAATCACTCAACCTGCCGGGGGTCACCATCCATGTGGACGAAGTGATGCGGGGTGGCTTCCGCGCCAAGCACTTTCGCGTTGAGCATCCCGAGCAGCACGCGCATCGGCATCTGTCCGACATTCAGCGCATCATCAACAAGTCTGATGGCTTGACCGACGACCAGCGGGATCTGGCCCTGCGAATCTTCGGCGCGGTGGCTTTGGCCGAAGCCACCGTGCATGGCACGAGCATCGAAAAGATTCACTTTCATGAAGTCGGCGCGATCGACTCCATTGTCGACATTACCGCCGCAGCCATCGGTTTTGATCTGTTGGGCGTCGACGAAATCGTCTGCAGTCCGATCCCGACAGGACGCGGCCAGGTCCGCATCGCCCATGGAGTCTGCAGCGTCCCCACACCGGGAACCATTGAACTTCTCAAAGGGGTGCCGCTCGTCGATGTCCCTGTCGAAGCGGAACTGACGACCCCGACAGGGGCAGCCATCGTCAAGACCGTGGTCGATCGGTTCGCCACCAGCCTTCCCGAGATGACGGTTGATACGATTGGCTACGGTGCCGGGGCGCGTGATTTCGACGACCGGGCGAACGTGGTGCAACTGTTGATCGGTGAATTGGCAGCCGAAGCGGGAAGCACCGACAGTGTGATGCTGCTCGAAACCAATCTCGACGATGCCACCGGCGAAGTGATCGGATACACCAAGCGAGCCCTGCTGGCGGCGGGCGCCCTGGATGTCTACACGACGGCCATTCAGATGAAGAAGGACCGGCCCGGGATCATTCTCAGCGTCATTTGCAATCTCGAAGATGTCCCGGCGCTGGAAACAATCCTGTTCAACGAAACCAGCACGTTTGGCATTCGACGTCAATCGATCCAGCGGTCGGTCCGCCTGCGAACGGCCTACACCGTCGAAACCGATTTTGGCCCGATCAAGGGAAAGCTGGGCTGGCGACCTGAGGAGCCAGCCATTTTCACCCCCGAATACGACGATTGCGTGGAAATCGCCAAGGCCCACGATCTGCCGCTGCAGGACGTGTACATGGCCGCCAAAGTCGCATTCCTGCTGGAAGATCACGACGACGAAGACGAGTGCGATGACGATGATCACGATCATGACTGTGCGCACGACCATGACCACGATCATGACCATGACGGCGGGCATGATCACGACCACGATCATCCGCACGATCACGGCTGAGAGAAAGACAGAAGAGATTTGAAACGCAGAGGTCACAGCGCGGCCGTTGGCCGCAACCAAGGTGGCGGATTCGAAAAAGGACGATTGAAACACAGAGTCACAGAGGAAACAGAGAAAATCGTCACAGAGGAAACAGAGAAAATCAGGATCATTAAAGTCGTCAAATCCGGTCTGTCGATCCAGTCTCTCTTCTCTTTCCGTCATTTTCGCAGTACACCGTCTGCGTGCCGGCTCAAACCGATGGATCGACCGCCTACTTCCGGAAAAACCCATGGCCTCAGCAACGTTGCATCCCGAAGGGACTTCGGGGCGAACCCTCGTCACACTCTGCACCTATAACGAACGAGAGAACATTGCCAAACTGATTCCCCTGATCCTGCAATCGCTGCCCGACGCCGATGTGCTGGTGGTGGATGACAATTCGCCGGACGGTACTGCCGAAGTCGCCCGGGAACTGGGGCGGCAGGATTCCCGAGTGCTGTTGCTGCTGCGGATGACGAAAGAAGGCCTGGGGGCCGCGACGCTGGCGGGACTGCACTGGGGCGTCGATCACGGATACGATTTCGTCCTGAACATGGACGCGGACTTCAGCCACCATCCAAGGCACCTGGCCGCCCTGCGGCAATGCATGGAAGTGGCGGATGTGGGCATCGGATCCCGCTACGTGTCGGGTGGTGGAATTGTCGGCTGGAGTCTGAAGCGGCATGTGATGAGTCAGGGGATCAACGTGTACTCGCGCGTGTTGCTTGGGCTGCAGACCCACGACTGCAGCGGCGCCTTTCGGTGTTATCGAATCTCGAAGCTGAAGGAGATCGATTTCACCCGGTTTCGATCCCGTGGCTATGCATTCCAAGAGGAAATGTTGTACCGCTGCGCCCGCGTCGGCTGCCGCCTGGCCGAAACTCCAGTCGTGTTCGAGGACCGGATTGTCGGACAATCGAAGATCAACATCCGGGAAATCGTGCTAGCGTTGCGAGATCTGTTCCTGCTGGGTCTTGATCGCCTGCGTGATACACCCGTGCGAATCGCAGATTGAATAAAAAGGGAGCCCCGTCAGATTGACGGGACTCCCAGCTAACTAAGCTGCTCGAGTACGCACCTGTTTCAAGCCAGGCGGGTGTGATCCGCGAACTTTCTTAGAAGTCGCCGACAAGTTCGCCGGCCCTTGGGGTGGCAATCGCGCGAAGAGTGAGAAAATTGATGCTGTCGTTGATGAATCTGACGCTGCCGTCACCCATCAGGCAGTGAACGCCACCGATATGCAGACTCCACGGTTCGTCGTTCGGCCCACAGTTGTTGGTCGCCCACAAGGCGGGGTTTTGCCTGTCGTTGTTGATCCAACCATACGTCATGCCAGCGCTGCAACCACCAGAAATACCTGAGCCGTTATCCGCATCAGCCCAGCGACCAACAACCCCGATCGAGCCGCCGGGAGTGTACGGTGTCTGGTTCGCAGTCGTGCCCAACTGACTTGAGTCATAGGTACGAGGTCCACCCAGCAATGCACCGGCCACAGACTGGTCGTAGGAACCACCGTTGCTCGTCGGGCGACCGGAGTCCTCGATGACCATGATGGTATTGCTCAAACCATCTTGACAGGCCGAAATCGGATTACAAAATCCCAACAACCCCGCAAGGTCGATCCCTTGCACGTACTTCTGACGGGTGCCAGTGTTGTCGAAATCGGAGTAGGCGAGGGGCATGTAGTCCGTCAAGCCATACCCCAACAGGTCCGGGCCGGTCTGGGCATTGCTCGGGCACAGGAACGCATTGATCTTGGTCTTCGCCAAGGCCTGGTTCGTCGTCGACGTGTAGTCGATGGCGAAGTTCCAGTTATTGTACAGCGGCGCCTGATCGGTGTACGGCAGGATCGCGGTGTTGAACGAAACCGGGAAGAATCGACGAACGGTGGGGTTGGTCGACATGTCCGTGGATTCACCGGAACTGGGGAACACCTTGTAGGTGCTCTCGTAATTGTGTGCGGCCAGTCCCAACTGTTTCATGTTGTTCTTGCACTGCGTGCGGCGAGCCGCCTCACGAGCCTGCTGCACGGCGGGCAGCAGAAGTGCGATCAGAACGGCGATGATCGCGATCACGACCAGCAGTTCGATCAGTGTGAAACCCTTCTTGCGAACGGAAGACTTCGACATTTCTAACAAGTTCCTTTCAATGGTACCAAACTAGAACACACCAACGACAAAGTTCTCAGCGGCGCTTCCTGCGAAATTTCTCATCTTCCCTGAGTACTCGACCAACGAGCACGTTACGCCATAAGCAGCCCTCCCTTTTGGCCAGCGTAATTCACCCTCCGGACGACAGAACTGAAAGCAGGTTGCAGCAACTTGCCGTTTGTTGTGTACAGGTTAAGCGGAAATATGAACAATTCATGAACACCAGATGAAACTTTCTATCCATCCCGAAAGAAGTGGATCATTGGCCCAGCGTGTTTCCCCCAACAGCGACCCAAGCGAATTCTGCGGGGGAATTGTGAAGAAATGGTGGGCGAAGATTGAAGAATTGGGGAAGGCAACCGAGCACGCACTGCGCCTGGAGTATCTCGCCAGCCGCCATGCGGGGCTGACGTCCGAGGTCGCGAAGAATTTCGCAACCGGCGCATTGATATCAGGAGGCTGAGCGTGCGATCGGTTATCTTCACGCGCAGCGATGAAGGCTACTTTAGCGAACCGATGGAATTCGACCTTGAGCAGGGCATTCCAGCCGAACAAATCTTGCACAAGCTCCGACATACGGGAATGCTGTGTCAAACATGAGACGAGACATTCGCCTTTTTTGTGTTTTTGTTTCCTGGTCCATTTGGATCGGCGGTTTCACATTTTATTTCAGCGTCGTGATTCCAACGGGCGGAGCCATTGTTGGCGGATCGGAACAGGGTTTCATCACTCAGCAAGTCACCTATTGGCTCAATCTGATTGGCACGGCATCGCTGCTGATCCTGCTTTGGAACGCGATTGCCTTAAGAAGCCGCTTGCTGATTGCAACGCTGTCCATTATGGCGTTTTGCCAGGCCGCCCTCTTTGCGATGCACTACGGACTCGATGCAGTGATCGACGCGCAGTCGCGGAACGTCATCGAACCTGCTCGCTTCCGTACCCTGCACGAATTCTACGAGATTGCGGCCACCGTCCTATGGTTGGCTGCCATGGCACACCTCTTCGGCATCGTGCGCGCGGCCAATCGGCACGTGGGGGATGTTAAATCAAACTGAAATCACGGCTTGAATTTCTGGTGGCACTTGTCGCAGGCTTCCATGCCCAGCCGGAAATGATCGGCGGCGGATTCGTTTCGAGTCTTGATGGCCATCGCGGCCTTCGACATGTGCCCCTGCAGTTCCAGGCAGGTTTCCTGCCAGGCAGACTTGTCGGCGGGGGTCTTGGCGGTGCGGGTGTCGCCGTGAACCGACAGAATCATCAATGCGATCGCCATCGCGTGCCGGCTTTCGACGTCGGGATCCTTGGGTCGGCGCAGAGCCCGGCGGATTGCCTCGGTCCGTTCTTTCATGGCATGCATCAAGAGCCCCCGATTAGCGAGTTTTCCCCAATCCGCCTCTACTGCGGGCGTCCCCCGCGTCTTCCCCTCGACCGCCATTTTCAGATTCGGCAAGGCTTGTGAGGCCTCTTCAAACGAAGTTGACCGAGCGAGTTCCAACGCGGCATTCCGCGCACCGGGGGCCGAAGTTTTCACGGGGGAATCGTCGACATGCTCTGCCAGAGCCTGGGCGAAGATCGCAATTTGAACCGCCTGCCGCTTTAGTTGTTCGCGCCGATCGTTGTACGATTCCTCCGTCGCGAGGAATTGTTCGATCGATGTTAATAGTCCCTGCGATTCTGCGGTCAAGTCCTCGATCAAGGCGACATCGGCCGTCATCTTGACCGGTGGAGCAGCGTTCACTGCCCAGGCGATGACCAGAATGCCAGCCAGCCCAGTGATTCCGCAAAGTCTGGCCGTGCGAGGTTGGGTTCGCGTAGTCATCGATCGTCCTTATGAAATGATGTTCTGGATTGCGGGATTGCTGGAGTGGAATTCTCCCGATTTCAGCGGAAAAAGCCATGCGTCAAGGATTGCCAAATTGAGCGACTCATCACGCATGTTCGCCGTCATTCCCGCCGCAGGACTCAGCCGGCGGATGGGACAGCCCAAGCTGATGCTGACATTGGCAGGCGTTCCGATCATCGAACGCTTGCTGCAGGCGTTGGATCATCCCGCGATCGGGACTCGCCACGTGGTTGTCCGGCCAGGGGATGCTCCCTTGCAGACGCAGGTCTCACGCCTTGCCGGAACGCTGGTCGTCCCGCCAACGGATCCGCCCGACATGCGAGCCAGCGTGGCATTGGCGCTCGATTCGATTCAGCACGAATTCTCGCCTCAGGATGACGAAGGCTGGCTGCTGGTCCCGGCCGATCACCCGGTTCTGGATCGAGGCCTGATCGAGACAATGATGACGTTCTGGGTTGCGGCTCATCCGCGAATCCTGGTCCCCCGCCGCGGTCAACGACGCGGACATCCGACGTTGTTTCGCTGGAGCCTGGCGCGCGAAGTCGCGCACATCCCCGCCGACCGCGGCCTGAACTGGCTGCTGCGCGAACACGCCACCGAAGTTACCGAGCTTCCCGTCGAATCCGATGCCGCGATCACGGATCTCGACACTCCGGAAGACTATGCGAGACTGAAGGCGAAGTGGGAAGCGGTCATGTCAACACACGCTCCAGATGCCAACTGCTGATCGCCAGATCCCCCTTCAATCGATCGTAGACGGCCCGGCGAGCGTCCGATTCGGAATCGACCGTTGAAAGTCGCCGAATTGCCCGCAGCAGCACATTCTTGGGCGTATGTTCCATGTCGATGAATTCCAGGATCTGCGTTCGGTAGCCATGCACGTCCAGCAATCTGGCACGCAAGGCATCGGTGGCCATCGCAGCGAATCTCTCGCGGAAGATGCCATATTCGGCCAGGCCCGGCAGCACGTTTTCACCAAACACCTCATTCAATTCGTGCTGACAACACGGAACGGCCAGGATCGCTTCGCACTGCCATCGAATCGCCCCTGCCAGGGCGTCGTCGGTGGCAGTGTCACAGGCATGCAGCGACACCGCCAGGTGGACGTGCTCGCGTGGCTGAAACGATTCGATCCGGCCGACCTCGAACTGCAAGCCTGTGCAGCCGAGGATGCGGGCGATCCGGGTGCAATCGGCAATGACGTCCTGCTTCAAATCCAGTCCGACAATGGAAACGTCGCGGCGATGGATTCGCGTCAACAGGTGATAAAGTGCAAACGTCAAATAGCTCTTGCCGCATCCAAAGTCGACGACATTCAGCGTCCCTTCGGCGGGAAGATGCGGCAGCAGATCGTTGACGAATTCCAGGTAGCGGTTGATCTGACGGAACTTGTGATACATCGCCGATCGAACCTGCCCGTTGGGCAGCATCACGCCAATTTCGATCAAAAACGGGCAGGGAACTCCGACGGGGATCAGATACTGCTTCTCGCGGTTATGGCTCAGATCCGGTTCCGCCTTCATGGACGGTTTGGACTTCTTGAATCGCACCTGCCCGCTGCGATGCAGTTTGAAAGTCAGGTCTTCCACGGTCGTGAACAGATGCGCATCGGCAAACGTCACGCAAAAGACGGTGGCCACCCGCTGCAGCAGTTCTTCGACCGATAGATTCTCGTGATGCTCCTGCGATCCGATTCGATACGTCCACTGATATCGGGTTTCATCGCGCAGCAGCACCGGACGGACGGTGACCTTGGGTGAGCCTCCCGTCATCGGCGGAATCGGCTGGCTGAGAGTCAATCGCAGAAAAGTATCTTCGCTGAGGGCAGTATTGAGAGATTCGCTCAGGGAAATCATGTCGCAAGAAGTCCAATCGGTGGGGGCGCTGTGATTCGTGGGGGACAATTTGTACGATGCCGCCCTCACGCAGGAAAGTCACATTGACAGTACCAGATTGCCAGTACGAATGTTGGAGTTCAGGCTTTAGCCTGACCAGAACAGGCTAAAGCCTGAACTCCAACATCTCCGGCTGCGTTACCGCGCCAGCAATCCGGTCGTGTCAGTGAATTTGAAACAGCGACGAGCGATTTTTGGAATTGACGAACGATGTCCGCCGAAAACCCATCACCATTTACCGTTCGCCCGGCCACGATCCAGGATGTGGACGCGTTGCAGTCGTTTATCGAGCCGTTTGTGGCGCAGGGGCGACTGCTTCCCCGGACGAAAATTGAACTGCAGGATCTGACAGCGAATGGGTTTCTCGCCATCGCCGACGGGAGGATCGTCGGTTTTGCCGCGTTGGAAATCTATTCGGCCAAGCTGGCGGAATTGCGCAGCCTGGCAGTCGCAACCGGCTATCAGGGGCGTGGCATCGGCAAAGCCCTGGTGCAGGCCTGCGTCGATCTGGCCCGGCAAAGTCGAGTGTTCGAGGTGATGGCGATCACATCGTCGGACGAATTCTTCCAGCACTGCGGCTTTGATTTCACTCTGCCGGGCGAAAAGAAGGCCGTTTTCCTGCAAACGCGCGAGTCGTACTAAGTACATTCTCCGCAATTGGGGAATATTCGGGAGGGCGAGGCTCCTGCCGAGCCGCAGTACACATTAGACGTCCAATAACGTCCGCGGCTCGGCAGGAGCCTCGCCCTCCCTGACGCCCGAAACGGTTCCCCAATTTGCGGGGAGAAGTCCTGAGTCAGCGTTAATTGTTCTCGGGCAAACCTTCCACATGGCCGAGGTTTTTCACAGGCGAGAAGATCGCCAGGACTTCACCCAGCAGCTGTTCGTCGAGCGGCTCGGACAGCCATTTTGCCCAGTTGCGAATGTTGGTTGGGTTCGCGCTGCCGGCGACCGTGGTCGCGATGTCGGGATGAGCGCAGGAATACTGCACGGCCAGCTTGGCGATGTCCACACCGTGCCTGGCACACAGCGCGGCCGCCCGACGTGCGGCATCCTTGACCGCTTCCGGCTCCTTCAGCCAGGCCGGCAGGGGAGCGTTCGTCAACAGCCGGGCGCTGAATGGGCCGGCATTCATCACCCCCACCCCTTTCGCCTTCAGGTACGGAACCGACTCGTCGGCGAACCGGGTGTTCTGCAGCGTGTACTGGTTGTACGAGAGCACGCAATCCACTTCGGTCTGGTCGCAAACAAAACGAAAGATCTTTTGCGGGTAGCCGCTGAACCCAATGAATCGCACCTTGCCCGACTGCTGAATCTTTCGCAGTGCGGGAATGGTCACGTCCACAATCTGCTGCATCGGCACGAATTCGATGTCGTGACAAAGGATGATGTCGAGATGATCGGTTCCGAGCCGGTGCAGGCTGACATCCACGCTCTCGGCGACGCGTCTGGCGCTGAAGTCGAAGTGACCCAGATCATACCGTCCAAGCTTGGTGCAAAGCGTGTAACTGTCACGCGGCACGCCGCGCAGTGCGATTCCCAGCAGCACTTCGCTCATGCCCCGTCCGTAAAAGGGCGACGTGTCGATGAAGTTCAGGCCACAGTCCAGCGCAACGCGGACGCTTTGCAGAGCCTCGTCGAGTTGGACGCTGCGGAATTCCTGCCCCAGCGACGAAGCGCCAAAGCTGAGGATGGGAAGTTCGAGACCGGTCTTGCCAAGCGGACGCGTTTGCATGATGCGGAATCAACTCTTGCAGGGTGAATTATTTCGGACGGATTGGTTTTGCACGAGTAATGGTCTGACCCCCTCCCGCTGTGGTTCCCATAATACATCGGATACCTGTGGCTGGGATCTGACTCCATTACTCGTGCAAAGCCGGACGGATTGGAAATCCGTCCTACGAAAAAAATGGCGCCAACTCTTCCAAGTCAGCCGATGAACAACGGCCGCATGTGACGCTCGTAGATGTTCTCCGTTACCTGCTTGCCGACGATCGCTTCATTGGCCTTGAGCAGGTCCGTGTAACGCTTCCCGGATTTGGCAGCGATCTTGAACGAGACGTGCAGCAACTGACGCACGTGGGAATTGAACTCGGGATGGCCGGGAATGTGTCGCAAGGCGCTGGCCAGTTGCGGGCCGGTCCAGCCGTTGACGGTCGCGGTGCTCGGCAGCTTGGATCGATCGATGTCGATCACGCTGGCGTAGGGGGCGCAGAGTTCATCCACATGCGCCAGGGAGTAGGCATAGATCTCCTTTGCCAGCGCCAGGCCATCTCCGCCCGCTTCGGCCAGTCCGATCAATTCTTCCAGCCAGGTGGTCCCCGCTGTCTTCACGTGCAGCCCATCCCCGGTGCGTTGCAGTGCGCGGCGGATGATCGGGTAAATGCCGAACTTGTCGCTGCCGCTGTGAACGCTCAGTTTCAGGTTCGCGGGCAATCCATACTGGCTGACTGCATGCGCGATCACCGCCAGGTCGTCGTTGAATTCCTTTTCAAACTGCGCCAGGTCGCCGACGTAGTCCACTCCCTTGTTGAAACGCCCGGTGAATTTCGGCGCGATCGTCTGCAGTCGAATCTTCTCATCCGCCAGCGCGGCCAGGATGATCAGCAGTTCCGGCGGCGTTTGCGGGGCGTCGGTTTCATCCATCGACACTTCGGCGATGACGTTCGATTCTCCCTTGGCGGCGATGATGTGCCGGTAGATCTTTCCGGCATCCTGCACAGCCAGCAGATACTTGGCGGTCACTCGTTCGACATCGGCGGATGTGGTCGAAAACGGGATGCTGACGCCGGGAATCTTCAGAGTGCCAATCAGTTCCGGATGTCGTGCAACGAACGCTTGAACATCCGCCGCAGCAGCCGGCTTGCCGATGGAGTCGGCGACATCGATTGTAAAGAAGTCCGAGCAGGTCATGAACCTGTCGACCGTCTCCAGGCGGATGTGGTCCGCATCCACGTGCCAGCCCCGGTTCCACTCCAGTTCCTTGACGGCCGCCTGAGCCGCATCGAAGACGCTTTGGGGCTCCGATCCGATAAACGTGTGCTCGCGGTTGGATTTGTTCCAGACGGGGACAACATCGATGCCGTCTTTGGCCAGCATCTGGAAGGCTCGCAACTGAGCCTTGGCCTGATGAGCAAACCGGTCACCGACGCCAAACGAAAATCTTTCAAGTGTGAGCATGGGCTTTCTTTCCAGGAGTCGCTTTGCACAAAAAAAGGGTCAGAGACGCGAAGACTGGATTCCAAGGCTTCCGCCCTTCCCTTCGGAGCGTTGACGGCCGCTGATGGCCGACTCATTGATGTCACTCCGTCTGCCCAGTGCGCATTCGAAAGCGAAATTGCTCGCACAGTTCCGACAGCTGAGTCGCGTCGTAGCCCGACAATTCGTCACGCGTAGGCTCCGCAAGCCCGAGAATCTCTTGAAGAGTTTCAATCCGGCCGATCAATATGCCCTTCCGCTCACCTTCCTTTAATCCCTTCTGCTCTCCGTCCTTTAATCCCTTCTGCTCTCCTTCCTTCAAACCCTCGATTCGACCTTCCAGACGACCTTTTGCCTCACCTTCACTGAGAGCTTCGCTGCGCGTGCTTTCCAGCCGCCAGTCGTCGTCCAGTTGATACTTCAGCCGTGAAATATAGTTGTCCATCTGATCGGGGTTGTTCTTGATCACTTCCAAAACTCCTGCCGCTTCCGCGAATTCCGGCTCGGGAAACAACTCCCGAATCTCTTTCATTGTCATCTTGTCGGCGTTCAACAGAAAGTACGCCCACTTTTCCACCGGCGTGGCGGTTTTCAGATTCTCGCGTCTCACCGTCAGCTTCGTCAATTCCAACAGGTGGACTTGCAAGTCGTCGGTCAGAACTTGCCCCGCTTCGTCCCGAAGCCGAAAATCCGTATGCAACCGCTCGCTCTCCTTCAGCAGCGATTTCGTCAGCACGCAAATCACGATGGCCGGTCGCAGTTCGTGGTACTGATCCCCTTCCCGCATTTGTTCGACATACAGTCGAGCGTCGTAAAACGCGAGCCGCTGACGCAATCCCCCGGGAATCGACGTCTGCATCTCAATGTTGAACTTCCGACCCTGCTCGTCCTCCGCCAGAATGTCCAGGACCAGAAACTTGTCGTCTTCAAAGTTTGGGCCGACGAACGGATTCTGGATCACGATGCTGGCGATTTTCACTTTCTCGCCGAGAATCGCATTCAGGAAATGGATCGTCACCCGTTCATGCCCGCGACTCGACAGCATCAGCTTGAGCGCGAAATCAACGAGCGGGCTGATGCCAATCGTCATGAGACCATTTCCTCGACGTTGCTCTGCCTTACTTGACGAATACACGTCAATTCTTGATCGTATCCGCAACGCTGGCAACCATCGAGGGAGACTTTACAGATGATGTTTCAACGCCGATCCGTTTCTTGGGGATGGATTGTTGCGACTTGCGTCGCATGCGCGCTGCTTGCCACGTCACAGAAATCTGGACTTGCTCAGGACCGAGCCGCCATTCCGTCGGTGGCGCGGCAGAAAGAAATCGCGAAGGACCTGGAGGATGCTTACAACCTTTCACGGTTGGAGAGTGCCAGCAAGAAGCAGGATGCTGTGAAGAAACTGCTGGACGCGTCTCGCGTTGCAGTCATGCCGGATGATGAGAGATATGTCGTACTCACGGTCGTCCAGTCGCCAGGCCACAGAGGGACGTCATGGCAATGTCGGTTTTTTCGGGTGTCGTTGGCGGCTAATTACCCGCGTCTCCGCCGTCCATAGCTTGCTCACGCGGATGAGTAATACAGACTGGACGGTGCCCGATGATGCTTCTTTCCCGAACCCGGTGGAACAGTTGCTTGCCATGAAACTCAGTGCGTGGCGCGATGATGTTGATAAGCCAATCGTCGGAACAGGTTTGGTCCCATTTGGAACCTTATCTGGTTCCAGGCCGTGAACTGAAGGCACGATTCGCATTCGACGAGCTATGGGAGAAATCGTGATCAGTCTGGTCGAACAATTGGCGAATGCCGCTTTGGCTCGTGATCCTCTCAAGGTTCGGAGTCTGGCGCAAGATCTGGTCCGATCGTCGCCGTTATCGAGTTTGGAGCGCCCGGCGAATTCCAGCCCCGAGGCATTAATCGTTGCCGCAGCGCTGGTGGAACTGCTGGCCTTCCGCAACCACGTTCCCTCCCCATCCTGGACCGACAACGTGGGCGGCTTGGAAACTCCGTTTTACCTGTTGAATTCGGCAGATGGCATGCCCCGATTGCGCGCCTGGTGCGAAGCCGAGTCACCGGAACCACTGCGCCGAAGGAAATTGTTTGCTCCGCCCGATTATCTCAGCGAAGTGTGACGATCTTCATTTTTTACTTGATGGCGACGGGTGACGATCCATTTCCTGAATGAAGTGAGATTCTGCTCGAACGGCCCGCTTCCTCACAGTCGCGGTTCCAAAGCCAGATCACTGCGTCGCCTGGGCGTCCACTTGTGTGGCCGTCTGCGGCACCAGGTTCGGACCGGCGATCCGATTCATCGCCTGCATTGGCGAGACGCGGATTTCATGCGCCGGAAGTCGCCTGATTCGTTCGCTGAATCGCAGTCGAAACAGCGTCAGGCGGTCTTTCGAGGTTCGGGCGCGCGGGATGCGAAGACTGGATTCCAGGGCTTCCACCGTTCCCCAGTTGGCGATTTCGTTTTCCAACGAGGCCATTGCCACGACGAAGACCTCGGGGGCCATGATCTCTTTGGCGCCCAGAAAGCTGAGATTGTGCAGCAGCAGGGCGTCGTCCGGCATGTAGAACAATCCCATCATGCCGTGGAATGAATTGGCACTCATGTCGATCAGGATCGGCAGCCGCTCGGCTTCGACGCGCTGCCGCACGGACTTCAGAAAAGTCACGTCGTGCCGATTGCTGTCGATATGCTTGGCGGCATAGCAGTGACCGCAGGCATACGTGACCAGCAATACTGAAAAGGCGACCGTCCCCGCGCGCACGCCGGTCCGGTCGATGATCGCCCACGCCAATGACCCCGCCACAATCGGGATCGCGACGATCAATGCCATCGGCAGCCATTCGGGACCGGGAATCTTGTTGCCCCACAGCGTCAGGGCGACGGCGGCTGGCACTCCGTATCCCAGGGCGCTGATGCCCGGATGAGTCAGCCACTTCGGCCAGACGCTGACGAGCGATCGAAGTTCACGAACGCCCAATGCGCCCAGGATGGCCCAAGGAGCCAGCGCATGCAGCAGATAATGATGGTGCTTGCCACCGGGGATCGTAAACACCGCCGGCACCAGCAATGCCCAGCACCACAGAAACCGCTCGGGAGACACACGATCGCGCCAGGCGGCACTTCGCGTGACAGCCAGCCCCAGGGGAATAACAAACGTCCACGGCATCAGCATCCACAACAGGTTGACGGGGTAATACCAGAACGGTTCGTTGATCTCCTTGTAAGTTCCGCGCAACCGGCCGAACAGGTCGAAGTACCAGACATCGAACGCGTCGGGATAGCGACTGCAGGCCGCCAGCGGCCAGGCGAACATCACGGCCAGGAACAGCAGAATCCCCCAGACCCAGACGTACTTGGCAATCCGCTGTGGTTGCAGGCTCAGGACCAGGAATCCGGCCAGCGGAATCGACGCCATGACCGTGCCGAACACCAGTCCCTTGACCAGGTTGGTGGCTCCCATCATCAGGAAAAACGCCGTGACGTACAGAGATCTCGAGCCGAACAACGTGGCAAGCACCGATCCAAACCACGACCGAGCGGAGCCCGATGCAACATCGGCAGATCCCCCGCCAAATTCGATCTTCACGAACAACGCCACCACCGTCGCGACGATCCCGGTCAGATAGATCTCGTCCTCGGCCAGCCAGCCATAGCGAGTGAATTCCAATGTCGTTGCCAGCACGAGTCCGGCCAGCAACCCCAGCGAACGGCCGTACCACAGCGCGGCCATCCAGGCTGTCAACAGGACCACATAGGTCCCCACCAGCGTTGGGCCGATGCGGACAATGGCTTCGCTATCGCAATGGCCAAACGGTGTCGCCAAAGCGACGGTGATCCATTGAGGCAGCGGCGGGCTTTCCAGCCACGGTTCCACGGGCATCTCGGCTGCGCGGTCCGCAGTTTGACCATTGATTTTCGGGATCAGGAAATCCCGGTCGGCAAACATCGACCGGGCGGTCTGCGGCAGCACGCATTCGTGCAGGGTGAGCGGCCGACCGCTCACGATCGCGATGCCAAACAACAGCACGCAATAGATGATCAGCGTGACAATGTCGCGGCGGGACAAAGGTTCGGTCGACGTCATTCGTGCAGGCTCCCCGTCATCGGTCGGCTTTGCACGAAGTAATGGGGTCAAACCCCAGCCACAGGCATCCGATGTGTAATGGAACCACAACGGAAGGGGGTCAGACCCCATTTTTCGTGCAAAGCCCAATCGGCCTGCCGGAACATTTTCCTGATCGCCCCCGCGCCAGACCAAGGCAGGTTCTAGGCGATCAGGAAAACATGGTCAATTCCAAGTCAGTTGCCTGGCGGGTTTCGCCGGGCTACCAACCGCTTCGTTCTCGCATTACTTCTTCGACACCAGCCAGATGTTTTTGAAGCGGACCGGATCGCCGTGATCTTGCAGGAAGATCGCGCCGGGTTTTTGGTCGCTGCGGCCGCCGCCGGGAGTGGACTTGAGTGCCAGATTGTCGTGGATGACGACGCCATTGTGCTTCATGGTGACCTTGGCAGGAGCCGTCACATTGCCGTCAGCGTCGAACGTGGCGCAGGTGAAGTCGACGTCGTAGGTCTGCCAGCTCAAGGGTGGCAGGCACATGTTCACCAACGGCTTGGAATTGCTGTAGATTCCCCCGCATTCGTTGTCGGCCCCTTCCAGGCCGAACGAGTCGAGGATCTGGCATTCATACTGGTCGCCCAGATACATTCCGCTGTTGCCTCGACCTTGTCCGCCGGCAAAGGGCATGAACGGCGTGCGGAATTCCAGATGCGTTGCGCCGTAAGCGGAAGGGGTGGAACGCGCGAACCGGGAGTCCCGCGTGCCGCGTAAAGCACGGCGGTCTTCAG
>Ga0206999_10103_pt1 | contig 21616 bp, 23 predicted proteins | sample Alteio_BWMinCont_92_FD_153482 | JGI IMG/M metagenome (GOLD analysis project Ga0206999, IMG submission 153482) | Enriched cells from forest soil in Barre Woods Harvard Forest LTER site, Petersham, Massachusetts, United States -... | ecosystem: Environmental > Terrestrial > Soil > Temperate forest >...
AGCGGTCAAACTGCACGCAGAGTACGAAGAATACGATCATCAAGACCCAAGTAGCTAAGTGTAACCATGGAAGGTAGCTCTCGGGAAAGAACTGCCGATGCAGTCGCCAAACTCTGATCTCGTTAATCGGCGAGCGAACTGACCTCGGCGAAAACGCCCAAATCGAAGCGACATATTGTTCGCTGTATGGGAGGTGTTGGTTAACCTGGTTGGTAATTCGTTTCAGAACCATCCACTGGGCTAGAGCAGCGAAATAGAATGTTCCGAAATAAAGAAGAATTTCCACCATGTGCGGAACCGCAATTGCGATTGCTGCCCATTCAAGCGTAGTGCGCAGTTCCAATTTGTCTACGTTACTTTGGAGTGCAAATGCTGGCTCGCTCACGAGCTGCGTTTCTCAACTATCGCTAACAGGCTACTGCGCAATCAGCGAACAGGATAAGCGTTAGAGTTAGAGCAGCGGATTCTCAGCAACTAATCCTTCCTCGCTGCTTCCTCCGAAGTGTGAACCGGATTGCACCACCATGTTGGCGGCGCATAAGTGAGGCAAATGGTCGCATGGGTTGCGCACGGCGAAAAACCTTCGGAGCCGGACCGTTTATTTCCGGCAGGAGGAAGCTGCAATGACTCGTCTTCGTATTGTGTCGCTCTTCGCGACCCTGCTTCTAACATCTCTCCATACCGTCAACAGCCGCGCCCAGGAGCCAGCCCCCCAACCGGCCGTCGGGCGCGACAATGACAGGAGCGCCACCCTGCAGCACCCACGAAGAGATGCGAGAAGCTGTAGCACTGGCAACCGTCTCTCCAGCCTTCGCGTCTGGGGTTGCGGCGAGGTTGGCGTCGCGGGCTGGCTGGTTTTTGCGCGGATTTTATCGACCAAGCGTTCCAGTTTGGTCTTGCCGCGTCTTCGCGTCTGGGGTGTCGAAGGGTGTGGGGCTGTGTGGGGCTGTCGCCGGTGTTGACATCCGGCGGACGATTGTTAAAATGCTCACCACAGTTGGGGCCTGCCTTTGGTGGTTATATTCTTCGGATACCAATCTGGCCCGCCCCGGAGGTCCGACGTGTATTCCCTCAGCCCCTCGCGCGTCGTCATTATAGCCGTCTTGCTCGCCATGATGGTCGCGTGCAGCGGGAGCACTCCGAAAAACGTCATTCTGCAGCCTGCAATCTCAACCACCATCTCTCCAACTTCTGCGACGCTACCTGCGGGGGGGGTCCAGTCATTCAGCGCAACCGTCCAGAATGCCGCTGACACGAACGTGACCTGGTACGTAAATCAGGTGAACGGCGGCAGTTCGGCTACGGGGATCATTAGCTCAACGGGTGTGTATACTGCGCCTTCGGTGCCGAGTCAGACAGTGTTCACCGTCACCGCAGTTGCTGCTGCGGATACAAGTATTTCGGCCTCTGCGTCGGTTACAGTCACGCCGGTCGTCAGTGTAACTCTTAATACTCACAGCGCTGCCGTCGAGACAAATAAGATTCTGCAATTTTCCGCAACTGTGGTGAACACCACGAATACTGCCGTTACTTGGCAGGTAAACGGGGTCACTGGGGGAAACAGTACCGTCGGGACAATCGACACAAACGGCCGATATACCGCTCCTAGCAGTGTCCCTGTTCCTCCCACGGTCACGGTGACCGCGATTTCTGTCGCCGATCCAACAAAATCGGATTCTGCAAGCGTGACGATAAGCATAACGCCTGTGCTCACGGTCAACCCGCTACAGGCCAATGTGGTCGTCTCAAATCAGCAGCAGTTCACAGCCAGCATCAGTGGACTGTCGAACCAGGCGGCGAACTGGAGCGTTTCTGGCACGGGGTGTTCTGGAGCTCTGTGCGGCACGATCGACAGCAACGGCCTTTACAGAGCCCCTAGCTCTGTGCCAGCTCCCCCGACCGTGACTGTCACCGCGACTTCGCAGGCCGACAATACCGTCACTGGCACCGCGACAGTTACGATAATCGCGAATCTGGGTGTCAGCATCTCTCCGAGCGGCACGCAGTCGTCCCCTGTGCACGTAGCGCTGAGCGGAACCCAAACATTTAATGCCCAGGTGGTAGGGGATATTAGCAATTCAGGCGTGACCTGGGACTTGGTCTGTATTAGCGATAGGGAGGTAACTCTTCCTTTGGATTGTGCCTACGGAAAAGGATCGAGCGACGGTGAGACCGACATAAGCCAACTGTTCAACCCGACCCCTACAAGTATATTGTTCCAGGCTGCAGTAGGCGACGTAATCAACAACGTGGCGTATTGTGATGAGACGACCACAACCTGCGTTTTGACGCTTACTGCAACAACGGTTGCGACGGAAAACGGTGTTCCCGCCACTGCGGTCGTGTACATAAGCGTGCCCTGAGGGGCAAAAGCAACGGAAATGCCGGAAGAAGAGCGGCCGCCGAGTGAATCTCGGCGGCCCTAGTTTTTCTGGGAAACAGGCGCGATCGAATGTCAACCGCGTTAGAAGGTATAAGAAAGGCCGGCCAAAGGTATCGGTTTGGAATGCAATCCCGACTTGTTGAACTGGTACAAAACGTTCGCTGTGAAGAGTAACTTCCCTGCCAGATTCGCCTTGATGCCACCAGCAATGCTGTCCTGATTCACGGTGCCTGTTGAAGACCTGATGTTGGGATGAGTATCGCCGACGTAGTCAGAATAGGTGGTGGTTGCAATCTTCGCCGCATCCAACAGAGACTGGCCGAGAAAATCCACAGAAACGCTCAGTCTGCGAATAATTCCGGCATCAACACCGGCAGAGTAGGTAATGATGTCGGGCAGGTGCGCGGTCGTTGCCGGCTGTGTCGTGACGTCTCCGGCGAGAACCGAATTTCCGTCTGTCTGCACTCCAACGGTTGCATGTGGAGAGATCCTGCCCGAGTAGGTGTAAGTCGCGAAAGGACGAATACCCCAGGTACCCGCGCCAAGGAAGTTGTTCGCGTTGCCGGTCGGAAGATGGGCGTCCATCCCGAGGGCTACAGAGGAATGCTCGCCTTTCCAGGCCAGGAATTTTCCGCGCAATACTATATCGCCAATCCCGCTCGAAGAACTTCCATTGAAGAAGAGCGCATTGGTCGGCGAATTATAGGTTTCATACTTGGAAGGAGTCACGGAAGCAAAAGCATGGTTGACTGGTGGCTGTTCGAAATTGAATATGGTCGCACTCGAATACACTCCCATTCGCACTTCCAGCAGCGGAACCGCGATAGAGAGGTCCAGGCGATCGGTTATGCCGTATGTGGCTACAATCGTGGCTTGGTGCACCTTGAGGTCAAGACTGTTTTGCGTGGCCACAACATCATGGGTGTACGTCGGAACTCCGGTGGTGCTGCACCCAGGCGTCGATGGGCTCGTCGCGCAAACCGTAGGCTCGGGTTCATGGGTTAGAACGACTCCAAAGTTCCTGAGATTCACCCCGTCGGCATTGTCGTAGTTGAAAAACTGGTAGCTCACTCCAAGGAACAGCTTCCGCTTCCCGATCGTCTCCGCTCGGTCGGTAAGTATCGGCCCAAAGCTTTCAGTCGAGCGGGCCACGACTCCCAAGGAAGGATTAAACGAAAAGACAAATCCCGAAGCCGGCGAAGCCAGCGGCAATTGACTCAGTTGAACGCCGATCTCAGAGTTGATGGGCCCGAAATCGTTTACCGCAGCAGCCTGGAAGTGGACAGAGTGACCCGTGGTTGACAGCAGGGGGCCATCAAAATTCTGGCCGACCAAACCTGCCGGACCATAGATCTGAGGGACCAGGCAGATCAAGTCACCCGTGCGCGCTATAGTGGGTGGGTTATTCGATGTGGAAAGCGAAGTCGGACACGGGCTATGTACTTGAGCCGGCGAGATCGCAGACAATACTGAGACTAACAAAAAAAGTCGAATCGAAGTCTTAAGCATCAAGGTCGTACTCCTCGCCGTTCAGTGAATTGAATCGATCAGCCACGTTCCTTGGGATGACTTCTTGAGCTTCATGCTTACTTTTGATCGGCTGGGTTTCTGGAATGTCTGATTCATGACGTAAGTGAGTTCCTGCTTGAATTCCAGTGTGGCCTCGGTACCGCTGATTTTAGGACTGCCCGGAATGCAAGTCAGCTTGACGGAGCTTGCGTTCTTGAAGAAGTCCCCTACACCCTGAATTTGCGCCGGCGTCATTCTCGGCCATAATCTCTGTAGACTCGGCAAATCCTCATTCTGGTAGAAGTTTTCATAAGCCAATAAAACATTGAGCACCCCGGTTTTGTCATCGGTCGCCGGCAAGGATGTTGTTCCATTCGTCGGAGCGATCGCGGATCGCGGCGGCTCGGTCGAGTCATTGGGTGGGTTTGCAATCGCCGTTGCCTTCGGCGCTGTGAGTTGGGCCATCTCCCGGTTGGCCTGGTCGGCATGCCTTCCACTGGGGAAAGTTTGCAGATAGGAACGCAGGCTTCCGGCGTTGTCGCCCTTCCCCGTACCCTCCCAGAGAAGATCGTCAAGCCTGCCATAGGCCCGGTCATGGTATTCGCCAGAAGAATACAGCTTTAGATAATTTTCCACCACAGCCGGGTCCCTAGTGTTTGCGATGGCTTGCCAATCCAGTCGTGATAGTTCCGTGTTGGCTGTCTGCAAATACTTCCCTGCGGGGTAGCGCCGCAGGTAGTCCCGCAGAGCGGCGGGATTGTCGGCGCCGTTGTCCTTTGCCCAGTAGAGATCCTCGCGTTTGCTCTCGGCCTCGGTGTGAAACGCTCCGGCCGGATACTTCTGCAGAAATTGATTGACCTCATCGATCGTCTGCGAAGTTTTCGCTCTTTTCCAGTCTGTTTGCTCAGCCGACAGATCTGCGGGAGCTGGCGGAATAACAGTCGGTCGATTAATCTGCGGCTTTGCCGGTGTCTGCCCCACAGACGTACCTGCATTTTCCATGTTGGACGATAGAGTCTCGCTAGCGGGAGAACGAGGTAATTCATGCAGTGCGATCTCTACCGAGTTCGGCCCCGCCGAACTTATGGTGATTGCCTGGTTCGCGCTCTCGAATCCTGAAAGTTGCGCTTCAACCTCGTACGTTCCAGGCGCCAGACTCAGGAGGCAGTGGGGGGTTGTGCACTCCTGATTGGTGCCTTTGAGACGAACAGATGCTCCCTGGGGGCTGGTCGCGATCTCCACCGAGACCAAAGCCGAATTGTCTATTTTTGTGCGTGGTCGCATGACTGCCCAGGCCACAACGAGAATAGCTACCAGCGAAACCGCGCCAACTCCAATGAAAAGCGGCCCACGATTCGCTGGGGGTGTGACCGGTAGGGCGGAAACCGGCGGCGCCACATCCGCGGCGGTGTGCAGCCCAGGTCCATGAATTGGCTCCGTAGAACGTGGACCGGTTCGTCGTTGCGCGGTTGAGCGTGGACCGCCGAACATTTGTGTCGCTGAATCGAACTCCAGAGTTGCAGCTGGAGATCCTGTCTGCGAGCCCATATGCTGGAGACTAGGTTCCCCGCTTGGGCCCAATTTCTCACGGGCCATCAACAACAGCGAGCGCAGGCGTGGCTCATCCCCTGCCCTCGCCAAAGCGGCTTCCAACAGACCGACCAGATCCTGAATCCGCCCCTCTGCCTCCAACCTCTGCGCGGCTGCCACATTTTCTTCAATAAACCGCGAATACACTTGCCAATCCGCCTCAATCGCTCGGCTTAGGGCTTGGGCCCGTGTGTCATGGGGCGCCAGATTGAGGGCTTCTTTCACTGCCTGCTTCGCCGCACTGTATTGTCTTTGTTGATGCGCCAACTCGGCAGCTTGTAACGCATGTTGCACCTTCTGTACGCGAAGATGCGCCTCTGCCACTCGGTCCCGCAGTTGCAACAGAGAGGGATTTTCCCGATCGATCTTGAGCGCCAGGTTTAGATCGCTGAGAGCGGAGTCAAACCGTTGCTGCGCATAGGCTTCCTCCGCTTGAACCCGAAGCTTCTGCACTCGTTCCATCGATTCCGCGCCCTTCAGCCGTTTTTGTATTTCGCGCAGGAGCTGGGTGGCTCTCGTGTTTTGACGGTCGATCTTCAGGAGCTGTACCAATTGGTCCTCAGCCTGAAAGAGTTCGCCTTCCGCCAAAAGTACCTCGGCCTCTTGCAAGTGTTCAGCGACCGCTGCCGGCTTCAACCTTTCCAGTAACTGGGCCACATCGGCGGCGAAATCGTCAGCCGTTGTGTAGCGCGCGTCCCGATTTTTCGCCAGGGCACGCTCGGTGATGGTTTCAAGTTCCGGGGGATAGCTCGTCAGGTAGTTCTTCAAAGGCGGCGGGGGCTCGTTGATAATTTTCATGAGAGTGGCCGCCGTACTCTCTCCCTCAAAGGGTAAAATATTCGTAATCAGCTGATACAGCAGCACGCCTGTCGAAAAGATGTCGGTCTGCGCGTCAATGTTCTTTCCCGCGAGCTGTTCCGGAGACATAAAGCTAAGACTGCCGACCACCTGGCCGGTGCGAGTCAGGCCTTTATCGCCCATGTGCGCGATCCCAAAATCGACAATTTTGACCACGCCATCGTTCGTCACCATAATGTTGGCTGGTTTGATGTCGCGATGAATGACGCCTCTCTGATGCGCGTAGCTCAAACCATGGCAGATGTCCAGAATGATTTTTAGCTTTGCAATCAGACTCAGGGGGCGGCGCGAAGACAGGATCGATTCCAGACTGATCCCTTCCAGATACTCCATCACGAGGTAGGGATTGCCGTCCTGCTGGCCTAGGTCGAAGACGGTGACGATGTTCGGGTTTTGCAGGCTCCCGGTGGAATGAGCTTCGCGGTAAAACCGCTTCAGAAGATCCTGGTCTCCGGAAAATCCGGCAGTAATCATCTTGATGGCAACAAAGCGGCCGATCTGAGGGTCCACGGCCTTGTAAACCACCCCCATACCGCCCCTGCCAATAATTCCGGCAACTTCATATTTGCCAATTTTGGTAGGGTGTCCGCTCATGCCCGCAGTCCCCAAGAGGTCACGCCCCATCCGCTCGCAACAGGAAAGACAACTTGGTGGCATCCTACCACGAACCTCGAAGGACTTCACCCTTAGTCTTGATGTATTTGATGTATACCAGATCTACCAGTCACTATTGATCTAGCCGGGAAAAGTGAAGTATCGGATACAACGTAAAGCGCACCCCAAAATACGGCTCTAAACGAGAATCTTGATAAATACGCATGTTACGCGGCCTTCTGAAGAACGACGAATTCGGTCTTGGTGGCCGCCAAGCGCTGCGCCTTCAGCAGCAGATAGTTCAAATCTCGATAACCGCGGCCGCGGCGGAGCAAAGCTTTGATGTTGCCGTTGACCGCTTCTATCACACCCATGGGTAGCTTCGTCCGGCAGTAGTTCAGGATGCCCTGGAGATGATCCAGCAACATACGAGCTAGTTTCTCCATCGGTTTCAGCCGCTGCCAGCGCAACTGGTCGATCCAGCTCTGCAGGTAACACAACATGGCCCTTTCGTCGGTGTAATTCTACAACTGCGAGAGGCTCTCCTTGAGGAGATAGGCTTTGAGAATGCGCCGGTTCAGAGCAAACATCGCTTCAACTGACGCCGCTTGCCGCAATCCAGGTTGAGCCAACTGCTCAAAAGCAGCCAGCGCTTACCCCGTACCAGATCCCGCGCGGCTCCTCCACTCTGCGGAAGAACTCTGCCCGCCGCACTTCGTCCACCGCATGGCTGGCATGCTGCAGAATGCGGAACTTGTCATGCACGATCCGGCACTCCGGTACCCACTGCTCCAGGCTTTGCCGGAACGGTTCCCACATGTCTACACGGGCGGCTCGAATCGCACTTCGTTGAAACGCTAGGGCAGCATGCCGACAGCCACTGTGTTGGTGCGCATGTGGGTCATGTAACCTACATCGCCCTTTTGCGCGTCCACTTTTATTGCTTTTTGAGAGCCTAACTTTCTCGCAAGTTTGTCTCTTGCATCGTCGTTCGCGGCCCCGCCTTGCGTAAAGAGGTAGGTCACCCGATCCGCATTCGTACTCACGAAGTGCGTGTAGAAATCTGCGGAGGTGCTGTTTCCCATCCAGATGTCGACCAGAAAAATGGACAAAAACTTGTTGACATAAGCTTTTTCACCCAGGAGACCCATCCCGGGCAAATAGCCGCCATTGAAGAGAAACGGGATCTGCTGAGAGGGCGCGAACTTCTGGTCCTGCGAATTCACCAGCGCGTCATAGGCCTTTAGGCCGTTCATGTGACGCGGGGGGAGCGAAACAAAGATGTGAATCCGGTTCTTCAAGGGATTCACGTAGTTCCACATGTAAACGTCACTTTGAACCGGATTGTCATCATCTTTGTTCCGCTTAATTCCATCCATCTGGCTCGGCTTTACTGCGATGCCGCCAAACACCACCAGCAATGGAAGGTCCGACTTATTCGCGACCCAGAGCTTCCCATAGCCCGGTATATCGATATCACTCATGTTGCTTCTTCCTTTCCGGCGGGCTTCACATTCTATGCCAATCGATTCCAATCCACTCATAATTCCTATTCCTCGGGATTCCTTGAGCAGTGAATTTGGAGGACATCGGCTGATTTACATACCGTACGTATCGTGTCTGGCCCTTTAACCCCCGGCAGCAGAGCGTCTTCACAACGTGGCTTTACACCAGCGTTATAGCGCTAAGTTTTCGAGGGTATTGGCGATCGCAGGTATTGCAGTTTTCCTAGCGAGTGGCAGCGACGTTCCACCAAAATCTTTGGTACGCGAGAACATTAAGACGGCATCCTGACGTAAAGGGCGTTATTGAAGCATCGGAAGCACCTCGTCCAGGCGTGACGGTTGCTAATTTCCGAGCGAGCGATTGCTATCCCGGCCCGTTTCGGCCAGGGCGACTGTCAATCGCCGCGCTGGCGGATATCATTGCTCCGCCGGCCTTAGCTGCTTCAGTCGGGTATTCCGCAAGAGGTAACGGCGCCTTCGCAGTTCTCCCAGCGATTTATATCGACAGGCATCGATGTATACCGGCATCACACCGGAGCATTTACGGCTTGGCTCCGAGAACGCTCTTGATCAGAGCGGCGGTTTGAAAATCAACTCTTCCGTTGGGAGTAGGCCCGCGGCCACCGGCAAAGAAGTGTTCCTGAAACTGAAGCACAGCGTGGTGGCTCTTATCGCCGAAATCGCCGTCCGGGGTTCCCAGAGAATATCCAATGTTAGCAAGATCCTGTTGCAGCTCCAGGATGGGGGTGCCGGTGATGGTTTGGTGAGTGGCTCCGCCGAAGCGGTGGTGACTATCGTTATCGCCGAGGCGAAGGGATCCGTTGGCGACGGCGTCGAAGAAGCCCGCGTAGATGCTCGGGTTCGGAGGTCCGGCGGTCATCAACATTCCAAGGCGCCTGGCTTCCAGGCGGTCCCAGTGAAACTGCATGCCGGGGTCGCCCGACTTCCGGCCCAGAGTGCCGTCGGGTTTCGTTCCGATGTCGTTGTGGCCGATGATATTCCAGGAATCGATGCTGGAGAAGGCGGAGGTAAGACGATCGAGCAAGCCGAGAAGTGCGGCGTATTGCGCCTCCGGATATGGCCCGGTATCATTCACGATCTCAATGCCAATCGACACCGGATTGATGCCATTCACGCCGGCCCAGCGGGAGAAGCCCGCGTGCCAGGAGGCTTGAAAGTCCTGTACCCACTTCACGATCTGGCCGTCGGTGTCGATCATGTAGTGCGGGCCCTTCTCGGCGATAAAGGTGGCGACCGCCGGGCCGAGGCCGCACCCGGTGTGGTGAACGATGATCATGGAGATGGTTGCGCCGGCGCGTCCGCTGTTGGCCGCCGACTTCATCCACACGGGCTGAATGTCGACGACAACCAAGGCTCCGCTTACAGCGACGTTGGCGGCGAGCGGATCGTCCGGGACGGCGGTTTTTATAGTGTGTCCGGTTATTTTTACGGTCAAGCTCACGGGGCGGTAAATTCGATCCGGCACGGGTGCGCCGTTGGCCAGGTCGGGTCCGACGGAATTCGAGTCCGTATTGGGCGCTGTGATGGCACAAGAATAGTCCCCATCGGCCAGCGGGGTCAGATTCAGAGTGGCGACGCCGTGCCCGTCGGAATGGTCGGATGCCACGACGGTGGGGGTTGAGTCCAGAAGCTGGACCAGCGCCCCGCCGATGTTGTCAACTTTGTGAAGTCGGTTGCGAAGCTTGAGTTTTACCTTTAGTTGTACTGGCGGAGCGGCTTTTTTGGCTGGCGGCATTTCGTGTCCTCCTGGCACGTCTTCTTAAGGAAAGCGGGGACAGAGACTTGTGATTGCGATCAGCTTTCCGGTCATCTAGATCGTCCACCCGTCGTGGATGATGCCTGAGAGGTACCATTTACCCTGGTGCTGCTCAAAGACCAGCCGCAGATGCTCCTGCGGAAGGTTAGCGGTCTCGGGCAGACGATAGTCAACTAAGATTGCGTTGGGATACTGTTCCCAAGCGCGGCCTTCGTCCTCGCTGTTGTATCTAACCTGCGAGGCCTGAGCGAAATCCCGATCGTAAACGAACTTGTGGTAGTAGCGGACAAAGGTCAGTCGAATGGGCGCTCCCGATCCGTCGTCCGCCCCCCAGACCCGCTTCGTCGGGTCCTGCAGCGCGCCACTCAGTTGCGATGCTGTCAGTACCACGTCCGTCTTGGAATCGACCGTGCCGTAGGGGGAAAATCGGAGACCTTTTACGGGATGAACGGATCGCCTCAACTCCGGCATGTTCGCGGTCTTCAATGCCTGCAGCACCTCGGCCGCCTGCTTTGCAATAGTGTCCTGGGCTTCCTGAGGCAGAACCCGGCAAACGACGTCTCTAGCGGACACCCAGCCCTCATATTGGTCACCGCGGACTTTCAGCCAATCGCCGCTACGGCTGGCGAAGGCATCCACACGGACGAGAGATGCGGTCCTTTCCCTGGGAATCGACTGAAGGGAGTTCGCTTTCGCGCTCGGTTCGCTGAGAACCTTGATCGATTCCGGGGCATAGTCGGTAGCCGAACAGCCACTTCGATCATGCGCCATAGCGCCGCTCGATAACGTGAAGCTCAGGACGACGATGACAAGCGAGCGCATGGATCTTTTTTACCTTCCCGCTTTACCTTTTACCTTCTCAGTTACTAGCCCTGAATCCGTTGTTGACCCGAAAAATGGCAGCCATTAATAACTGGAATCTCCTTTTTTACCCGAAAACGGCACGATTATACGCCCATCTTGCTTCGCTAGAAAAATCGTTTCGCAATGTCGCCGTGAGGCGAAACTCATTCGAGGCTGTCTGGTGTCGAGGCTGTCTGGTGTGGTGTGGCTATGCCGATCCTCTGACTACCCGCAACCTTAAAGACGACAGACTCACGAGATGAGCTCGTGCGACGAGCGATCGTGGACGGCATAGTCGGGGACGTGAAAACGAAGTATTCAGAATCCGGTCTGCGTCTCGAGCCCGCACTCGCCGAGGTGCTGTTCACCTGGAAGCCGCGTCGATGTTTGGTCATGAAGCGGATTGGGTCTTCGCCAGTTCTCAGAAAGCTCGCGAGCTTCCCTTCCGGTCGAGCAAGATGCTAGAAAACCAGATCAAGCCGGCGGTGAAGGCGGCGGAACTGGGAGAAGGCATCGGCTGGCACACGTTTCGACACACCTACTCGTCGATGTTGAGGCAGCTTGGGTGGATCTGAAGGTCCAACAGGAACTCTTACGCATAGACCTGGGTGCCGGCACCTCAAGTCCTGCAATCCATCCAGTTGTTGATAGAGCAGCTCCGCCCGGCGGCGCAACCCGGCTTGTGGGAGCTTGTTTAACCATTCCTCCCGAGCGCGCGCCCGCATCTCTCAGAGGGGCGGGGAGAATCTTTTTTACTTGACATCCTCTTTCAGGGATAAGTGTAGTCGAGATGTTACGACAATTAGAAACTGTGGGAAACTAGGGCCATGCCTTCACCGTTCTTACGTTCAACCGGCGGACGACCCTCAGGGTTTTATTGCTCGCTGTGGGCCCGCCATTTCCGATTTCTTCAGTTGGGAGGCAGGAAATTTTCTTCCTGCACGTGATTCAATGACCACACCTCTAGAATACGCGAACCAATACAGGTCTCTCACCGTTGGGCTTAGCGACCGACCCGTTACTATTTCCATCGATCAATACTTGAGCGGAAAGTGGACCAATGAGGCGGACCACCTGATTGACGCTTCCGTTGAGGATTTTCGGAAACACAAGAAGAAAGACCCGAGTTTCCAATTGACCGTCACCGTCAACGGTCAGCCTGCAGGCATCGACAACGAAAACCTTTTGCGGCGAATCTTGCACTATGCCTTCGAAGGCAAGGGATCTCCGGAAGACTGCCAGGTTGGCGCGCAACTGGCGGTGCTGCAAGGCCGAACGACGAAAGCCGATCTGCAAAATTACTGCAACCAGAACATGGGTCTGGACTGCAACGGATTCGTCGGGAATTATCTCTGGTATGTAACCGGCGCTGGAAGTTGGCCAGACAAGATGCCCGGAGAGAACCAGGGCTCCAACGCCGAAATCGATGACATCCTGCTGAACGAAACGTCCCCACTCAGCGATGTGGATCTCATTACTCCCAGCAAGACATATGTCTTCGGCCTGCTGGATCCTTCCAACATGCATATCGTCGCAAAAGACGGTGCAGAGCATGCCCACATCGTCATCTCCGAACCGAACAAATTCACGAAGAACTCTTTCGTGTTCAACTCATTCGGCGGCTTCACGACAGGCAACCTGGACAGCCAGGGAAACTCCGTCTACGACCACACCGGCCTCATCTGTGTGGAGTCCACCTCGAAAAAGGGCTTGATCGACAGCTGGTATGCCATCGTCCCGGTAATGGGCAAGGGTGGAAAAAAGCAGTTGGAGTTGCCTCACCACCCCGGCTTCAAGGTCTTCAGCGTCTTCCGCGGATCCAAAGGCGAGTGGTTGACCTTCACGATCGGATCAATCTAGGTGAGCCCCCAGAGGGTCTGAACTCCTCCCCTGTGGTGCGAATTTGAAAGTGGGCCAGTGGCGCTCACAACTGTTCAAATCAGACATCACACTCAATGAGAATTGGCCGCTCCTCGGTGGATATGAAGGTGGAGAGGTCGAGAAGTGGCTGCTCAAAAGGAATTCCTTTCTCGCACGTCGAAACGTCGATTTCGCCCGTTGATCACAAAGGACTTCGCGAGACCCGTGGAAGCACCCTTTCGTGCGGGGTGAATTCTGAAGCCGACTTAGGGCCCTGGGGGTAGAAACCCTAGCGCGGGGGCCAGAAGCGGTCCTTGGGCTCTCCGCATCATTGAAAATGCGGCGAAAGCCGCTGGGCTCGGACGGCTGGGGACGCACAGCTTCCGCCATACTTTCCGTTGGTGGCTCGACGCTGTGGGTACCGCGCTTACGGTGCAGCAGAAGCTCATGCGTCACGCCGACATCCAAACTACGCTCAACATTTACGGCGACGTGGTGACGGATGAAATGCGTCAGGCGGGATCGAAATTAGCAGAACTCGCACTAAAAAGTGATTGCAGATTGATTCCAGTCCTCGCAAACAACTGAAAAGATGGTCGGGGCGATAGGATTTGAACCTACGACCCCCTGCGCCCAAGGCAGGTGCGCTACCAGGCTGCGCTACGCCCCGACATGATTAGCAAGATTGATTCTAAAGTACTTTCCAACCTTGTTTCCACTCCGATCGGTGATTTCTGACGGTGCCAAAATCGTGCCAATATCGCGCTCATCGCACGCTGACCTTGCCCATTCGATCGCCTGCTTTTTCAGCAAGCATCACGTTGGCGCGGCGGTTGAGATCCAAAGCTTCGCGCTTCATCTTAATCTACGTCCTACTGCCACAAACACCCAAATCAAATCAGCCTTTAGCGCAAACCGGCCAACGAAACAGCCGGACCTCCAACTCGTTCAATGCAGACCAGTTGCGCCAGTTGCCGACCTGCATGTGACCGATTTGAACATGGTCCAGCGAGACTTGTGCTAAATGACTGAGTTCGGGAGTTCGATCAGTTTCTCCCCCAGGGCCAGCGGCTTCGATGCTGGACCTTTTGTTTGGGACACTCATTAGCCCGGATCGGCCAATTCTAAATTTACGTAATAGGCCTTCATGAGAAGGCCCGGCCGGTGTCAAGCCGATCCATGCCAGAGGACGTGCCATACATGCCATAGGACAGTCTACTCAATTGTGAAACCCTGAGTTATACTCGACGACGTTCTGATGGCAAATGCTGGAGGAAAAAGTATGTTTCACCTAATCTGGTATGTTCTTATTGGGCTAATCTCGGGGATTATCGCGAGATCGGTGATGCACGTGCATATGACGATCTTCTGGACGATCGTGCTCGGCGTCATCGGATCGATCCTGGGCGGCGCCATTACCCATATGTTTTCGCGCCCGACAAACGAACGATATCATCCCGCCGGCCTCATTTTTTCCACGCTGGGCGCGATCCTGATTCTCTACATTTGCTATAAGCTGAAGATTCATTTTCCCCAGGTAAACCCGTTCTAGCTCATCAAAGACTAACCTCGTATCCCGATAGACGGTCACCTCTCGGACTCTTTGGAGGTGCTACACTCTAGAAGTCCCTTTACACATCCCTCCGCCGTGTCCCGTTCGGGGCGCCGGTCTCTTGTGCAATCTGATAATTCCTCATCGGAGACCACCCCATATGCTGCTCAACAGCACGCAGGGCATCGCCAGTTCGCAACATGAAGAAGAGTCTTCCTTGTTGCGACGCAAGATCGAAGACGAGTCTTCGTTGTTGCGACGCAAGATCGAGGAACTGAACACGAATACTGTCCTTTTGATCGCCGAAGCCGGGAAATTGATCCATGGATCGAAACAGCTATTGGATCGGCTCAGGTCCTTCGAAGACCCCAGTACGAAGCGCAAGGTGGCCACTATCACTGCATCAGGAAATAGGTAGCGGGCTGTTTTGAACTTCTGCGCCGCCTTCTTCTTCAGTCGAAATGATCAGTATTGATCAGCATCGCCTCTGCCTAGGAAGTTAAGCGGTTAAGCTACCTGGGACCGTCCAAAGGAGGCATTTATTGATTTATTGGATGGTCATCCCTTCCCGCCAATATCATGCGAAATTTGCAGCAGGCAAGTCGATCTAAGGGTCGATCGGTCGATCTGTCTGCCGATGAAAATGGAAAAGCCGGCCACGAGCCTTGCGACGTAAAACGGGTCACGACCCTCAACAGCCTTCCCACCGTCGCTACGATGAACTGATTAAATTCAAGAACAGCCCGCTCCCTCACCGGAACAGTGCGGCGGGATTACAAGCCTCGTCCGGTGCATGCCTCCCCAGTAGTGAACCTCTGTCTGGATAGCAGGGAACGAGAGATCCTGCCTCGGCTGCGAGTGCGCAGTGGCACGATTCGTTCACCCAACGGGGACGCAGGGTGAAGCCGTCGCCAGGAGAGGCCATACCGGAACCTGCCGGGCGTCGGGACACTCGTATCACGTTTTTCACCCTACAGTTCGTCGTCCGCTGAGCAGGTTAATGACCAGAATCACCAAGCCTACAACCAGGAGTAAGTGGATCAAGCCTCCGCCGACATGCAGACTGAAACCCAGAAGCCATAAAATCAGAAGAACAACAAGAACCGTCCAAAGCATACCAACCTCCCACACGCGAGATGGAATCTCGTCACGTCCGCGTGAGACCTGTTTCGCGCGGACGAATAAGAATGAGTGATGAACTGCGCTACCTCTAGAACACGCAGCCGTCGGCTGGATCACGAACAACGACAGATCGACTAGGGAAGCCTTACTCTTTGTCCTTGTCCCTGTCCTTGTCCTTGTCTTTCTCTTTGGCTTCAGCCTTAGCTTCAGTTTTCCCTTCGGCTACGGCTACAGCTTGGGCTTTTGCTCCACGAATTTCCGCAAGGAACGGCCGGGCTACAGCTGGAGCTGGCACTTTGCCCAACAGCAAAGCCCGAGTTGTGACCTTGCGTCCGTACATCGCGTGCCGGGAATCGCTGTCTTGACGGATCGATGCACCTTCCAACGTGAGCCCAGCGAAAGCGCCCTTGGCGCGGGAGTAGGTCAGGATTTCTGTATCCATCCTCCAATCCGTGCCAGCCTCGGCATGCCGTCCAACTGGACCCGCCGCTGCTGAAGCGTCCCCTCCGACTTGGAAATTACTGGAGAGCAACCGTTGCATCCCCTTTTCATTCTGAATGATCATTACCACGTCGACAGCTTCCACACCGATCTGCAGGCCCCAGCTTCCGCCCGAAATCGTGATGAAGGCCGGGGCACTCCAGCCATTCGCAGTACGGCAGGTGGCTACACCTTTGCCTCCTTTACCGCCGAAGATAAAGCCGCCTTTAACCATGTGCGGGATAACGGCCACGCACTTTGCGTGCTCTAACACTTCCTCCGGGATTCCCTTGTCGGGCATTCCCATAATTTCGTGCAACACTTGGGTAGCATTGTCCAGTCGGTCGGTGGCATCTTCCCGCGCCGAGCTCGCCCAGCCCAACGCGCCGAGACTCAACATCGCGAGTAACAACATTAGTTTTTTCATGGGGGACAGCCTCATTTCCAATGACCTTTGTGCCGCATTTCTGGTTTCGTGCTGTGTGTACACTTGGGCTCCGATCCGAGTGGACATGCGGGCGCAGAAGGCTATCTCGACCTTAGCAAATCAGGGTTCATGAGGTCTGAGCAATTTCGCTCACCCGAGTCAGGCGGAATTGGCAGCATACTATTGTGAGGAAATCCATCCTGCCCTGCTCTGCATGGGTCTCCGTGCGAACTCGTGGGGGAACTCGCACCTCACTTACTCCTAGAGTATCTTTGCTGACCATAAATATCTTTAGAAGCTGTAAGTAGAGAACGGACTACTGATCACGGTTTTCGTTCTCAGCTTGTTGTTTGTCGGCGCCGAGTCCGCGTTTGTCTTCGGGAGCGGTAGCCTTTGAGACTTCCCTCCGCCAAACCTTGTTTGCTTTGCGCGCAGCCTTCCTGATGCACGCGGAAGGTTTACCTCTGTTCATCGTACCGGCATTCTCGTCGCGGACGGGCCCAAGTTCGTGCCCTGCATTCTTCGAATCGCCCCAGTTCGATTCAGGTCTGACCCTCAGTCCGTCTGCAGTCCGGGTATCAACCTGTCCGGTGATTGGCAAATTCTGCGCCTTTTGATACGCGCGGATGCTGGCCTGGGTCCGGAGACCGAATACGCCATCGACCTTTCCTCGGTAGTATCCTCTAATGCGTAGACTTTCCTGAATCTTCTTGACATCGCTCCGGTCCACGAGCGCTGACCCTTCTTCGCTGTGCATAGGTTCCGAAACCAGCGGTGTCGCACGTGGCGCCGAGATCCCCGTTGTCAGCAATATCAAGACAATCCCAGCCCATGCCGTTTTGCTGGCTAAGAACATTCGTTCTCCTAATCAGCGCACCGGCAGTCCAACCTCAAACTCAGATCGCCGAGTGTTCCTCTCGCTCCCCGGATTCACGACTCGGGCCGGGAGCCCCTCACGAAGGCCCATTGGGAGTGCAGGCTCTGCCTGAGAAAATGACCGGACCAGCGCAGAGCACGTTGACCCCTCCCCGACCGCTGCAAGAAGAAGGCCGCCTGGCTTGACGGGGCCGTACACAGACTCTTGAAGGCTAGGTAAGTCCAGCCGTCGGAGAATCTGAGACTTCTTTCACTTCTCACTCATTGGCATCACCTTTGGAATCCGCTACGCGTCTATCGATACGCTAGCGATTTGCGCGTTCGCAGTCTGTACAGGATTGCTCACGATTTCGCTGGGATGGCTTCAGCAATTCCAAGCCCGTCTCCCGGGTCGTCGGAGCGAACGAGTATTTTGCTACTACTGGCACGGACTCCACCGGTGCCGATACTCATCCCAAATCTTGGAGTCAATCACGCTGCGGCATTCAGATTGTTGATCTGAGTGCGCGTGGGGGTGGACGACTGCGGAGTGTTGTGGCCTTTTAGTTCGCCAAGCAGATAGTTAATTTCTCCACCGAGCAGAATCGCAAAACCCGAAAGATAAAACCACACGTATAAGCCGATCGCGGCTCCTAGCGGTCCATAAGTCCTATTAAGACTCTCAAAGTGTTTGAAATAAACTCCCAGCAGGAAGGACAAACCAATCCACGTCATGACTGCAACAATCGCTCCGGTCAGACTATCGCGGAAGCTCTGCTTCACATTCGGTCCGAAATGGTAGAGCAGTTCTGCTGCGAGCACAGCAAAGGCTATGGCTATTCCCCACCGCAGAAACCGCCAGGCGGCAAGTATGGACGGATTGAGGGCAAATCTGTCTGCAAACCAGATCCCAAGGTGCGTCCCCTCGACCATCAATCCTACCCCCACGAGTAACAGAGACCCCGCCAGCAACGTCAGTCCCAGCGCAATGGGGCGAGTCTTCCAAACCGGCCGAGTTTCGCGGACTCGATAAACGACGTCAAGGCCGTCGATTATCGCAGCAAATCCGCTGGAAGCTGTCCAAATCGTGAAGATTAATCCAAGCGTAAGGAAGTGTGGGTGTTTGTGATTGACGACATCAGACACGATGTTGCGCACCAAACTCATTCCATCTCCCGGGACGAGCCTGGCCATCAAGCTTAGAAGGCCCTCAAACAATTGTGGAATCGGTACATACCCCAGCAGCGACGCCATCGAAACCAACAGCGGAAACAGTGAGAGCACAAAATAGTACGACAGCCCTGCGGCAAACACGAAGAGATGTTCGTCATACACATCGTTATAGATGGTTATCAGCGACCGTCTAAACGTGGGCCACATTGTTCCACACCTAACGTGAGCACCGAATCACCTCACGCCCCTTTTCACTCCGTGGTGCCTTCCGCGATTTTACCCCTTTTGTTCGGCTCAGCGGATGTGCGATTTGGGGCTCAATCTGTTGCGCCGCAAATGGTAGCAAATCTGGAACGTGCCCCCTCGCCGCTTGAAAACGACGTGACTGCTGATGATTTTGTTGGGCCAATTCAATGAGACAAACTCAGCCGCGAGGTCGGTGATTCTCGTCAACTTACGGAGCGGATGACGAACTGGGGTCCAAAGTTGCAACACTCGCAACAATATCAACGCCCGGATGGGTTCATCTTCGCGAGCCCAGCGCCTTCTCGAGCAAGGCCAACTCGAAGCAGGATCTCTCTTTCTCGAAAAGCCTTTCCGAATATAGGAAACCCTGCGGGGAGTCTGTCGTCAGCGTAGAAAAAGGCCGAACCCGTATGAGTCCGGCCTGAGTGGGGGGAGAAACCGGCACGCGGTCGCATGAGCCCGAGCGGTCGGTGTTCCGCCGCTAACCCATGACCGCATGTCAAGATTCAGACTCGAACACGATAATCTATTGACGGTTTGAATAACTGTTCAATTTTATACATTTCCGAAAATAAACCTGGGCGACACTGTCACTAACCCTGACGACAAGGCAGTGTCGTATGAGTCCCCCCTAACGACCGGTTGCACACAAAGTCCTGCTTGTGGATGACGATGATGCGGTTCGCGCCGAAGTGGGAACACCTAACTCAGCGAATGCTGTTCGGTGTAAAGGCGTTGCCAACTTCGGCGTATTGAGTACGTCGAACACCTACTTCCCGCCATTCTTCGCCCTCTCTCAGAACGTTCGGAGTCTTTTAACGAGTGATCAATATTTAACAGACTGGTCAAGACGCGGATTGCTATCGTTGGAGCTTTCTTGGCGTAACCGAAAGGGTCTTATGTTTGCTCGCAAACGCGAAAAGTGCGCCGGGCCACAGATAGTTGCTCTAGTGGAATTGGATATCCACAAAATGCGGGTGCACATTGTCTTGTCGCCTGAAGCGATCAGGGAACGATTGCGAGAACTGAAAGTTCCTTCAGGGACCATCCCCCGGGGACGTGAGGGCAGCCAGCACGACAACGGTGAACCGTCGCTTGAGACCACGTAGTGAAAATGGGTTCTTCGAAGGGAACATGGCACCATCGGTTGATTCGGAACTCCAACGCTCAGTACTTCTTTGCATCGACGATGACGAGGACGTACTGGAATGCGAGAAATCGTTCCTTGAGAGCTTCGGGTATACCGTCCTAACCGCTGCAAGCGGCGGCAAAGGGCTAGAACTGGCTTCCAGGCACTCGGTTGACGTCGTAATTGTTGACTACTTCATGCCGGAAATGAACGGGCACCAGGTTGCCATGGAAATGAGACGGCTCAAGCCACAAGCCCCAATCATCATGCTTTCAGCGATAGTGGATGTCCCGGAGGAAGCGTTGAAACTGGTGGACGCTTTCATATCCAAGGACAGTTTGGCCAGCGATTTGTTACCCACGATCGTACAATTGCACCGATCCCGATCGACCACTCCGCCTTCCTATGACTCCTAACTTGCTGCTTGCTTTTCTGCTCCGGTGAACGGCTAGCGGAAAATTATCACCCTCCGCTGAGATTGCAGAGGCGCACAATTTCTTGATGAGTTCCTTCGGGGACATCGCTGTTCGATGCGATACAAAACGAGCAGGGCGTCTGATCTACAGGGACTTGTGCAGCCCTAAAGTGCGAACCCATCAGTCATGGAGCACGACGTGGAGAAGTGAACTGTGGACTTCCGTTCCACCATTGGACTCAATGAAGCCCAACTTGCTAAACCTGTTCATGAAAAAACTGACGCGGGAGCGCCTTTGTGCCCACCATCTCAGCCAAAGTCTTCTGACTCAGCTTCGGAATTACACGGTCTTTCCGTCCCTTTTTTCCGAATTGTGCCCAGAGCAGCGGGATTCGGGCGCCCCCCAGTTTGTTCACGACCAGAGTAGCCAGAGCCTCGCACTCAACATCGTCATCGTCTATGTTGAGCAGCGGTTTGCCGCTCTTGGTGATCTGCTCAAGCTGCGGGAGCAGGTCTTTCTCAGAACTGATCGCCTTTTCGTGAACGAGAATGTTGTCGAGGGCAACTTCTGCGCCTTCGGGGTCAGTGACGAAATAGAGTGACAGGTATCCGCAGGCGAACCGCCTGGCGCCAACAAGCGGTTCGTCGCAGGCACAACGGGAAATGACCTTTCCGTCGCAGACGTGATTACCTTCCTCGACACCAGTCACAATTCGGTCTTCTACGTAGCAAGTTTCGTAGCCATGTTTGCAGAATCTCGGTCAGCCGCGCCAGCCGTGCCTCACCGCATATTCGAGGCGGAACCTGTCAGTTTTCGGGTGGGGCTGGCGAAAACCTCGCAGTTAATTTCTTCGACTGGCCGGGTAGACTCTGCAGTCTATAGCATCGACATATCCCCAACGATTAACTGGGTGCGCATGGCGATCTGTTATCTGTCGTCGGGTCTGACATCTGGATTACTGTGGCGCCAGCTCCAGTAGGCCCCTTGCTGCCGGATGTTCAACTGAACGAAAGCACGCCTCTGGTGGTGCTCGGTCTGGTACCGCTGGTACGAGCGGTCTTCATTGCCGTCCCAGGTGTGATAGTCCTTGTGGTTCCGGTCGTAGTAGCGTTTGTTGTTCTCGCTGTGCCTGTTTTCTTGGTTCCTGTCGTCTCTGTCTTGCGGGCTGGCAGCGGCCATCATCGCAACAGGGGCAGCAAGGACGGCAGTCAGAAGAAATGAACTCAGATATCGGTATCCACGGTGCACGTCGGTCTCCTTTAGCGCGAGATTCATATCCGCAGAATCCCGCTAACAT
>Ga0206999_10080_pt1 | contig 21466 bp, 10 predicted proteins | sample Alteio_BWMinCont_92_FD_153482 | JGI IMG/M metagenome (GOLD analysis project Ga0206999, IMG submission 153482) | Enriched cells from forest soil in Barre Woods Harvard Forest LTER site, Petersham, Massachusetts, United States -... | ecosystem: Environmental > Terrestrial > Soil > Temperate forest >...
CAAATCTTCCTTGTGGGTGATGCGGCTGATTTCCGTGGTCAAATCGCTGTTGCTTGTAATCGACTGCATGAACTGACGGGCAACTTCGGGGCCTTGTTTCACGTCGTCGTATTTCACCAAGCCCTGCTTGAGCGATTCCATGCGCAATCCAACCAGGTGTTTCACCGTGCCGAAATCTTCCGCGGCATAAAGGTCGTCGGAGAAAAGCTCCTCGAGATCTTCCAAACTGTTGCGCAACCCGTTCAAATTATGGTTAAATTCGTCGAGTTTAATCGCGTTACCGGTCTGAAAATACTCGGATTCAAGGTCTTGAGTTGTGACCAGATCGTTTTGTAGGGCAGCAAGATTATCGAGCATCCGGTTGGCGCTCAGGGAGTTTTGGCGGATTTTAATCAGGTTATTAACGAAGTGCCAGGAAACCCCACCAGTAATGAGCAAGACTGCCAGCGCCAAACCGTAACCCACACGGAGCCAGAAATCTCCGTGGCGCTTTTTATGCTGTAGGGTTGGCAGCATCGGGATGTTTATAGACTAACGTAAGCTTGCAGGTGGAGCGTACCCCGCCTGCTGTCAGTTGCTTTTGTGGTATTTATCGACGTAATCCGGGCCTGACTTAAGGTTCAAGCGGTGTGGGTTGGAAATTGCCGACTGGGGTCTATACTTCAGTAAGGTTCTGCCCTGCAAGATATTGAAAACCTTTTGGACTCTATTTTCAAGGTCTTTTTGGCACTATTGTAAACAGGCGGGTAATTTGTTTGCCGTCAGGTGGAGGGTCAACATTGCTCAAGCGGGCCAAGGCCAGTTGGACGGCATTGTCAAAAATGTCATTACCGGAAGAACGAATCAGTTTTTTATCCATAATACTACCGTCCGGAGCAATGGTGAGACTGATGTCTGCGCTTAGTCCATCATTACCTTGGGGCGGGGCGAAGACGTCATTTACACGCTTGATGAGTTTCGCGTCGTAGTCATCGCTTGAACCATTCGCAGCGGTGCTGGTTTGGCCAGAATGCGAAGCGGTACCAGCCCGGTTGCCCATTTGATCCAGTCTTTTCGTTAGACCACTCACATCAACAGCAACATTCGGGATGGTTCTGGGTGTGCCGCGGGTTGAGGTGGTGGCCGAGGGATGGGTTTTTAGCCAATCTGCATAACTGACCGTACCGGGCGACAGATTGGCACGCGGGCCGGGAACACGGGTAACGACGGGCTTGGATGTACTTGGTCTTGGCGTTGGTTGGGGCGGTTCGTTTGACGGTGGTAAATTCTGTTGAATCGGCTCTGCAGGCTTGGAGTTTGCCAGGGCGCTCAGATTGGGAACGTTGATTGACGAGTCGGCGGGAGTGGATGTGGCAGCATCAGAGACGACATCGGAGGTCGACGGCACGGCCACGAGTTCCATAAATTGAGAAGAAAGAATCTCGGGAGTGGGATGAGCCAGAAAAAAAGCCGCCAAGGCGCCAGCGACCAGCCCGTGCAGCAGCGCCGACAACCCAAAGGCGAGCGGCGTGCGGGAATTATCGCGATAAGGAATGGCGAGGCTCATTTAACGCGCCTGGGTTTCGATGCCCATCTGCTTCAGGCCGGCTTTTTTCCCGAGAATGTAGATTTCGGCCACTTTGCCGTAGGGCACGGATTCATCCCCGCGCACGGCGATGACGGGCGGATCGGGCAGAGCGGCAAATCTTTTAAATTCCGCTTCAAGCTGTTCCAGGGTGACAGGATCTTTACCAAGAAAATAATTCCCCTGGCTGTTTACCGTGACCGATTGGTATTTGAGTTTTGGGTCGGGCTGATCGCCGGAATTAGCCGCTTGCGATGGGAGTTTGACGGGGATCGATTGCTCCAGCAGCGGCGTGGTGATCATGAAAATGATCAACAGGCAGAAGACCAGGTCGAGCAGCGACGTGATATTTATCTCGGACATCGCGCTGAGGCGGTCTTTGCGTTTGAAAACTCTGGCCATGGCAAATGGACGTTGAAATTAATCCTGTTCGGAGACATCGAAGCGCAGGTAGCGTTCGGTGGGCGCTTCGGGTTGCGGTTGCGGGGGCGCTGTAGTTGGTGAAGGCTGGGATGGCACCGAGGCCGAAGGTGTGGGCACGGACTGAAAGGGCACAATTTTCTGAGCTTCCATTTCGAGTTCAAGGCGGTCAGCCAGCCAACTGGCATAGTTTTCCAGTTCGGTTATCATCAACTTCACTTGTGAGAGGAGAAAATTATAACCGAAGACGGACGGAATGGCGACAATCAAGCCGGCGACCGTTGCCAGGAGCGCCGAAGCAACACCGGGCGCGATGTTTTGCAACGTGGCCGTGCTGCCGGGAGCGGCCATGCCGTTGAAGGCGACCATCACGCCGACCACCGTGCCGAGCAGACCCATGAACGGGGCACCGGAGACGAGAGAACCAAGCAGCACCATTTTTGTTTCGTAGCGCACACATTCATCACCAACGCCACGCTGAAGGGCGTTTTCAACCAGACCCATGCGAATGGCTGGGTCGCGGTCGGAGGAATGCTGGCGGGCGGCCTCAATGGCGTCGTGGAACAGCCGCGCATACGGCCCGCCATGGCGAAAAGCCGGGGAAACGCTTTGTCCCATCAGACCCTGCGTGTCGCGCAGGCGGGCCTGAAAATCGAGATTGAGCCGCCGCCAGCGGCCCAGGTCGAGGTATTTGTTAATCATCACCGTCCACGCCAGGAGGCTGAAAAACATCAGCAAGACGACGATAATCTGGCCGAATACTTCGGCGTTCTGGAATGTCGTCCAGAGGTTAAAACCCGGCGCCGCTGCCGCGAGTGACAGCGTGGCAGCCCAAGAGTTGTGTGAAGTCAAAAGTGTCGAGAGCATATTATTGCGCAAAAATTTAACGGTTAGATGGATGAATGGCAATAATTGTTCAATGAACGCCAAAAAAATCTTTCTGCGTTTTTCAGTTTGCGATGAGGTGTAAATCGAGCCAAATTTTCGCCATGCCTTCCGACTACAAACAGGCCACGCTGGACGAACTGGCGCACAAGGGCGACGCAGCGTCCACCAAACTCGCGCTGGTCGGCTTTGACGGGTTTATTGACCGCATCATGCACGCGGTGGCAACGCGTCAGGGTCTGGGCGACAATTATACGCCGTTCCCCGGTCTGGCTGCGTTTGGCGAACGCATCACGGCTGCCGCGGGCAAGAGCACAAATATCGAGCTTTTTCTGGAACGCGAGCAACTCGGCGGGAACGGCCCGCTGATGGCGCGGGCGCTGTTGTCCGCGGGTCTCGGCGTGCGCTATATCGGCGCGTTGGGACGGCCCGCGCTACATCCAATTTTTCAGGATTTCGCCCAACGCACCCAGGCGATTTCTGTATGCAATCCTGGCATCACGCATGCGCTGGAGTTTCCCGACGGCAAACTGATGCTCGGCGAGCCGGGTGCGCTGGAGGAGCTCACTTATGCACGACTCATCGACGCGGTGGGCGAAGGCGCGCTGCATGATTTGCTGTCGCGGGCCAACCTCATCGCGCTGGTGAATTGGACGCAGACTCCCTATATGACCGAGATGCTCGAAGGCTTGTTGACCAAAGCGCTGCCGACACTCGACCAGCGCCCGCGCCATTTCTTTTTTGACCTGGCGGACCCGGCGAAACGCCTGCGCGAGGAGTTACTGGGCGCGTTGCGGGTGATGGCGCGGTTCCAGAACTTCGGACAGGTTACACTGGGGTTGAATTTATCGGAGAGTCAGCAAGTGGCCGCAGTGCTCGGCGTGGCGATGAAAGAGATTACACCCGACAGCCTGCAGCTCACCGCCACACGCATTCGCGAAAAACTGGATGCCGGCTGCGTGGTCATTCACCCGATCAACGGCGCTGCCTGCGCGACACGTGAAGGGGCGTGGTGGGTGGACGGCCCGCATTGCGCCAAGCCCGCCATCACCACCGGCGGCGGCGACCATTTTAATGCCGGATTTGCGACCGCGCAATTGCTCGGCCTGCCCCCACCCTGCTGCCTGACGGTCGGCGTGTCGGTCTCAGGCTTCTACGTGCGCAACGCCCACAGTCCTTCCCTTGGCGAAGTTGCCGCGTTTGTGCAGCAATGGCAGGATTCGCCTTAGCGCGGCGTGTTTTAGGGCACCGGACTTGCCACCACGCGCAGGAAAACGACGCTGTTGGCGGGCAGAGCGACGCTAGCCTGGTATTGCGCTGTGTAGGTGTCGGCATCCGTGAGCTGGGTTATATTGCCCGCGGGTACGTTCGTCCAATTTGCCAAATCAGTGGAATACTGCGGAACCAACTGGCAATCGGTCATGTTCTTGCGCCCGCGGTATTGGATAACAAGGGAATTGACGCCGCTGATGTTCGCGGTGGACAAACTTGGCCCACCGGCAGGTGTGGCGGTCAAATCAAGGTTCATCGCATAGCGGAGAAAATTCGCGGGGCCGCCGAAGGGCTTGGCGGACGCCAGTGCATGATTACCGGAAAGGCCGGCGGTATTCGTCCATTGCGTGAAGGTAATCGTGGTCGTGGCAAGGTCGCCGTTGGTGGTCAGTTGAGAGGTGTCCCACCCGAGGTCCAGGTTCAAGATGGGCAAGGTCAGATTGGCGAATGCGCCGGACACGCTGCCGCCAATTTGGAACAAGTCGAACGTGGTGCCGAGAGCAGGCAGGAAATTGTTGAGTAAATTGAGGGCCAAAGCGCCGCCGAAGATGAGGTTATTGGCGATATTAATCGCGCTGTATTGGGTGCCGCGAGTAGTGCCGCCGAGTTGGAAGAGAGTCGTCGCGTTGGCACCGAGGGTCAATTTCTGGGCGAACGAAAGCAAACCCACGTTACCCGAAGTGCCCGGAAGCAAGGTGCCGTTGACTGTGGTGTTGCCGCCAATTTGACCAGAGCCCGTCAGTGACGCGTTGGTGGCGACACTGACAGCGCCTGTGCCGGTGGCGGAAACCGTGCCGTCGTTGGAGACGAGGAGTGTTCCCGTGGAAATCGTTGTGTTGCCGGTGTAGGTGTTGTTGCCGGAAAGGGTCAACACGCCCGCGCTTATTTTGGTCAAATTGCCCCCACCGCTTAAATTACCAGACCAAGTGGCGTTGAAACCGTTTGTGTCCAGGGTTGAAGTGGTCGAGTTGACTAAAGTTGCGTTAACTGAGGTGGTCAAATCGCTGCCAGTGACTTTGAGCGTACCGCCAGCAAAATTAACCGCAAAATTACCTGAACCTTCGGTGATGCCTCCCGCGCCAACGATCGACAATGTGCCGCCATTAGCCATAGTCAGACTGCCGGTGCCATTGTCGATGATGACACTGCCAGCATTTAAGGTTGAATTGGGATCGGTCACGAGCACGGTGCCGTTATTGGGAATGGCGATTTCGAGGGTGGAAACGGTGGCAGTGCCGCCATTGGCCACCGTCAGGCTGGCATTACCGAAGCGGCCGACGACCGTCTCATTGGCCACACTCAAGGTCGAATTGGGATCGGTCACCAGCACCGTGCCGTTGTTTTGCCAGCCAAGCACAAGTAATCCGCCGTCAGAGACATTGCCGCCGTTGGCGACAGTCAGGTTGCCGGTGCCGAAGTCGCCAATCCGGATATCCGAGGAGGTTGAAATTGATGAATTGGCATCGGTGACCAGCACCGAAGAAACACCGGAATCATAGGAAATGGTGAGGCCACCAGCGGCAGCGGAAATTTTACCGCCATTGGCAACCGTCAGATTGGCGTTACCAAGCAGTCCGACACTGATACCGTTATAAGCAGACACCGTTGAATTGGCGCCCGTTACGAGCATCGTGCCAGTACTGTTAGTGCTGTTGCGGGCAATACCAATGGCATTTGTACTCACATTGGCGCCATTGGCTACCGTCAGGCTGCCGGTTCCATTTCCACCAACTAAGATACCTAAAGCATACAGGGTGGAATTGACCCCGCTCACCACCACCGTGCCGTTATCGCTGGAGTTGTATCCCGCGATTACCGTATTAGTGGCGATAACTTCGCCGCCGTTGGCAATGGTCAGAGTACTATTGCCATTAAGACCCACGTCAATGTTGCCGCCACTGAAGAATTGCAGCACACCACCATTTACCGTCGTGTTGCCGGTATAGGTGTTGTTGGCGGAAAGGTTGATGGTGCCATTACCGGATTTGGTCAGAGTGCCATTGCCGGAGATGACACCGGCAAAGGTGCCGCTGGCAGCTTGGTTGAAGACAAGGGCGGCATTATCCACGATATTGCCACCGAGCGAAGCGATGCTGCCGGTGAAGGCGAGAGTGCCCGAGTTGATGGAGGTATTACCGGTGTAAGTGTTGTTGCCGGAAAGCGTAAGCGTGCTATTGCCCGTCTTGGTTAAATTGCCGTTGCCGCTTAAAACGCCCGACCAGGTGGCGTTGGAATTTGTGGTGTTGATGGTCGAAGTGGTGTTGCTGCCAAGGGTGGCATTGAGGGTGGTGCTAAAGTTACCGACGCCAACCGCGAGGGTGCCGCCATTAAAATTGAACGCATATTGGCCGCTGCCGGCGACCAAGCCGTTCGCGGTGCTCACCCCCAAAATGCCGCCGGAGTTGAGGTTGATGGTCCCGTTGGAGCCCGTGCCCGCCGCTAGAGTAATCTGGTTTGTGCTGTTAGCGCCGACTTCCACTATTCCACCGTTGGCGACAGTCAGCGTACCACTCCCAAGATTGCCGACCACGAGACTGCCGCTGCTGAGATCCCAGAGCGAATTGGTGTCCGTCACCAACACATTGCCCGTGGAACCGGCCTGTTTGCCGAGGTAGGCGGCGACGCCGTTACTGTCGTGCGCGGTTGTATTGCCTTCATTGACCTGACCGCTACTGCCGTTGGCGAGGGTCAAGCTGCCGTTGCCGAGGTTGCCAACGACCCACGCGCCGTCTTGATTAAGAATAAAGGATGCGTTGTTGAGATTGATACTGCCGGTGGAATTGGCGCTCTTGCCGATATAGACGGCCACGCCGGCCGAGTCGGCTGAATTGACGTTGGGAAAAGCGCCCGAACTGGCGGAGAGGCTGCCCGTGCCGGCGTCGCCCACCACCAAAGCTTTGGCGGACAGCAAGTCGCCACCGTTGGCAATGGTCACGGTGCCATTTGAGCCAGCTTGTTTGCCGATATCCACGCTGACGCCGTTGCTGTCGTGCGGGCTGACCAGAACCTCCGCATGAGAACCATCGATGGTCAAGGTGCCGACTCCCAAATTGCCGACCACCAATCCGGTGGAGTTGGTCAATGGGCCCTCAACTGTCAATCCCGCGCCGTTGGAAGTGTTGCTGGAAACAGTAACGTTGCCGTGAGAGCCGACCTGGTCGCCGATGGACACGGCTATATTGCTCGCGCTGGTGCCGTTGACGTCAAGCCCCATGCTGTTGACGATGGAGAGGTTGCCGCTGCCCAGGTTGCCGACAATCAGCCCCCCGTTGCTTTGAGCGACCAAGCTGCCGATGTTCCAATTGGCATTCGCGCCGGTGAGGAGAACAGTACCAGTGGAGTTGGCGGCTTGGCCAAGCATGGTGCCGTTGGTGGTCAGCGCGCCGTTTTGAAGCGTCAGCGTGGCGGAATTGCCGGAGGTGTTGCCGACGGTCAAATTGGAAGAATTAGCGCCGAATAGGTTACCCAGGGAGCCGCTCACAGTGAGATTGCCAGTGGCAACCGTGATGTCGCCGATAAATGTATCGTGACCGGAAAGGGTCAGATTGCCGTTACCGGTTTTGGCCAAGCCGCCGTTCCCGCTGAGAACTCCTGACCAGGTGGCGTTGAGGCCGTTGGTGTTTAGAATTGAAGTGGTGTTGGCGGCCAAGGTGGCATTTATGGCGGTCGTTAAATCCGCACCAGTTACTTGCAGAGTTCCGCCAGCCAAATTGAAGGAGGCATTGCCCGAACCCACCTGGATGGCGTTCGTGCCGCCAATTTGGAGGGTGCCGCCGGAATTGAGGTTGAGGGTGCCGGTGGTATTTGCGGCGGAAGCGAACGTCAGATTTTTGCCATTCACAGCGACAAGGCCTCCATTGGCTATGGTGAGGTTGCCATTGCCGAGGTTGCCGATGATCAGGCCGCCAATTTGGGTGGTGGCATTGCCGATGTTCCAAGTGGAGTTTGTACCCGTGACCAGGGCAGTGCCATTCGCGGGGAAGCCAGCACCAAAGGCATCGCCCAAAATCGCACTGACATTGTTGCTGGTGACGCCGAGAGTGCTGAGCGTGGCGCCATTGACAATGTTGATGGCGATGGTCGTGTTAACAAACATCGCCGCATCGAGATATCCCTGGATGGTCATTTTCGAGCCGGGGTCCGTGACCAACATAGTCGCCCCGTTAAGGCCGTCTTGAATCGAGTTGCCGCCGATGGTGACATTGCCGCCGTTGGAAACAGTCAAATTGTCGGCGCCATTCAAATTACCGGAAACACTCAGACGCGAGCCGGGTCCGTCCACGGTCACTACGCCACTTTGCCCGTAGGAAATACCGAAGGCGGGTTGGCCATAAAGCATATTGGCAGCACTGACATTGCCGCCGTTGGAGATGGTCAGGGTTCCGTTGCCGTAAGGATAGCCAATGCCAACACCCACGGCGAGGGTGCCCGAATTCATCCACGTGGAATTGGTCCCCGTCACAACCACGCTGCTACGGACCGGGCTGGTGGTGCTCGTGGTCCCGACATACCCATCGGTGTCGGTAACCTTGCCGCCATTGGTGATGGTGAGGTTGCCGGTGCCGTTGTAGCCAACGACCAACGCTCCCGCCAGCGACCACTTCGAACCAGCGTCAGTGACCAAGGCCGTGCCGCTCGATCCATTCGCCAGGCCGAGAAAAGCACTGGTATTCTGAGACACCACAGCACTCATACCGGTGACGCTGATATTGCCGCCATTGGCAATGGTGAGATTGCCGGTGCCGAAGTTGCCGACAACCATGCCACCAGCGGTGATTTTCCAAGTTGAGCCTGAGTCGGTGACCAAGGCCGTGCCACTCGACCCGGCCCGTTGACCAAGAGAGAGACTGATATTGGCCCCTCCGTCATTAGCATTAACCCACACCGTGCCGCCATTTGCCGTGGTCAGGTTGCCCGTGCCGTTGTAACCGATGGTCAAATTCCCTGCTGAAAATAGCGAAGTATTATCGGAGCTCGGGCCGGTGATCAACACGGTGCCGTTGCCTGTGGAGCCATAACCGAGCGTCAGATTGGAAGTGCCTATATTGGCGCCGTTGACAATGGTCATATTGCCGGTGCCGTTGTAGCCGATGGTCATATTGTTTGCATAAAGCTGACGACTAAAGGCAACTTCGGAGCCGGTGACCAGCATAGTGCCGTTGCCCGTGGAGCCATAACCCAGCGTCAGATCACCAAAGCTGGAGATATCGCCGGCATTGGTGATGGTCAGGCTGCCAGTGCCCAAATTTCCGACAACAATCGCGTTGCCCTGGCCATGCCCAGAAAGCAGCATGGTGCCATTGGAGCCAGTCGCGTTGCCAATTAAAAGAGCGGAAGAGCCACCTTCGCTACCGAAATCTATGTTGCCAATAAGCACGGTAAGATTACCGATGCCCTGATCGCCGACGATGACATCACCAAGCGATCCCAGTCCGCCCAGACTGTTATTAATGAGCATGGTGCCGGTGGAATTGGCCGCCTGGCCCAGAACGGTGTTATTGTTTGTAATATATCCAAAGTTTTGAATCGTCACCGTGGCGGCGCTGCCGGAGGTGTTGCCGACAGTCAGATTAGCGGAGGATTGGGAAAGTCCTCCGCCCGAAGTGCCGCCCACAATGAGATTGCCGGTGGAAACGGTCGTGTTGCCCGCGTAGGTGTTGTTGCCGGTAAGGGTGAGGTTGCCAGCGCCTGCTTTAATCAGGGTGCCATTGCCAGAGATAACACCGCTAAAACTACTGTCGGCAGTCTGATTAAAGGTTAGGTTGGCGTTGTCGACAATGTTGCCAGTCAGATTGGAAGTATTGCCCGAGAAAGTCAGCGTGCCGGCACTGAGGGTTGTGGTGCCGGTGTAGGTGTTGTTAGCCGAGAGGGTCAGCGAGCCGTTGCCGGTTTTGGTTAAATTTCCGTTGCCGCTCAAAACGCCCGACCAGGTGGCGTTGAGGCCATTGGTGCTGAGAGTGGAAGTGGTGTTGGCAACCAAGGTAGCGTTAAGGGATGTGGTTAAATCTGCGCCCGTGACTTGCACGGTGCCGCCGGCCCAGTTGAAAACGGAATTACCGGAACCGGCTTGGATGCCGTTCGTGCCGCCAATTTGGAGCGTGCCGCCTTGGAGATTGTAAGTGCCGTTGCCCGCGCCATAAATTAGCGAGGAGCCGATGGACACAGTCCCACCTGATTGGGTGATGGCGGCAATGTCGCCATTAGTTTGCGCGAAATTTATATTGCCCGAGATGTTCCAGACCGAACCTGCCCCGCTGATATTGACTGTAGTTGAGGGGCCGCCAATATAACCCGTGAGGGCGGAAACTTTGCCGCCATTAGCGATGGTGAGATTACCCGTGCCGCCTCCGCCAATACCGAGCGTTTTCGCGATGGTCCAAGTGGAGTTGGCATCAGTGACAGTGACGTTGCCAGTCGTGTTGGCAAACCCTCCGAGCACGCCATTATTACCGGTCACCGTGGCGCCATTGGCGATGGTCATCGTACCGTTGCCTTTAAGGCCGACCGACAGAACGTCAACCTGGCCATTGTAGACCAATTTAGTGCCGGGGTCCGTAACCAGCAAGGTGCCATTGCCGCCGGTTTGTGCGCCAACGTCCACCGTGCTGACCGTGACATTGGCACCGTTGGAGATCGTGGCATTACCCTGCCCGAAGTATCCCACCTCGAGGCCGCCAGCAGTGGCACCAGGCGAAGTAATCGTCGTGTTTGGGCCGGTAATCAACGCGGTGGAATTGATCGTGTTAAATACACCCACGTTAATGCCGTTGAGATTAAGGGTACTGCCATTTTGAATGACCAACGAGGCGTTATACACCCCGATGCCCACATTGGTGAGCGAGCCATCCGTGGCCCCGCTCAATACCAAGGTGCCTCCGTTGACGGTCGTGCCACCGTTGTAAGACAAATTTCCAGTGAGCGTCAAAGTCCCGGTGCCCACTTTGGTCAGCGAGCCGGTGGGGGTGAAAAAAGGTGGATAGGTGTAGGTCAAATTGCCGCTGTAAGTGGTCGAGGCGTTGTTGGTGCCGACGGTCAGGTTAAGCGAGTTGGTCGCCGGGAAGAACAAGGCAAAGTCCTTGTTGCCGCTCAAGCCTCCGAGAGTCACGTTGGTCAGGTTGCCAAAGTCCAAATTGCCGTTGCCGACGTTGTAATTCAACGTGCTGTTTTGCAGGGCGAGGGAGTTGGCCAGAGTCAAGTTGCCCGCGCTGATGGTGGTGTTGCCGGTGAAGGTATTGGTGGCGTTGAGGGTCAGCGAGCCGTTGCCGGTTTTGGTTAGATTTCCATTCCCGCTCAAAACGCCCGACCAGGTGGCATTGAGACCGTTGGAGTTGAGGGTCGAAGTCGTATTGTCGGCCAAGATGGCATTGAGGGAGGTCGTCAAATTGGCTCCGGAGACCTGCACGGTGCCTCCTGCCCAGTTGAAGACAGCGTTGCCGGAGCCGACCTGGATGGCGTTGGTGCCGCCGATTTGGAGCGTGCCGCCGGAATTGAGGTTGAGCGTGCCGGTGGTATTTACGCCGGAAGCGAACGTCAGGTTTTTGCCGTTAACAGCGACGAGGCCGCCATTGGCGATAGTGAGGTTGCCGTTGCCCAGGTTGCCGATGAGCAGACCGCCGATTTGGGTGGTGGCATTGCCGATATTCCAAGTGGAGTTTGTCCCCGTGACCAGGGCCGTGGCATTCGCAGTCAGATTGGGGAAGGAAGCGTTGCCCAAAATCACACTCACATTGTTGCTATTGGCACCGAGAGTGCTGACCATGGCGCCATTGGCAATGGTGAGAGTGTTGTTGGCATACTCTGCGATGGTGGAGTAACCCTGAATGCTCAATTTCGAGTTGGGGTCCGTGACCAACATGGTTGTCCCATTGAAACCGTTTTCTTCCTCCAAGCCGCCGACGGTGACATTGCCACCGTTGGATATGGTGAAATTGCCACCTCCATTCAGATTGCCCGAGAGTGCTAGACGCGAGCCGGCGCCGTCCACGGTCACTGTGCCATTTTGCCCGTTGGGAAAATTAGTATATAACGTCCCATAAACCATACCGGCGGCACTGACGTTACCGCCGTTGGAAATGGCCAAGGTTCCGTTGCCGTAAGGGTAACCAATAGATAAGCCGCCTTCACCCACCGTGAGGTTGCCCGAGTTCGTCCACGTGGAATTTGCCCCCGTCACGAGCACACTGCTATTGGTGGGGTTGGAAACGTCGGCGGTTCCAATATACCCATCGGTGTTGGTGACCTTGCCGCCATTGGCGATGGTGAGATTGCCGGTGCCAGCGTCCCCCATCACCAAAGCGCCCGTCAGCGACAATTTCGACCCGGCGCCGGTAACGAGCATCGTGCCACTGGAGCCGTTATAGAGGCCGAGATAGGCGCTGGCAGTCGGGACATTGATATTGCCCACAAAGCCACTACTCGTGCCGTTGACGGTAACATTGCCTCCATTAGTTATCGTCAAGTTCCCAGTGCCGAGGTTGCCGACGACCATGGCGGCATTAGGGATATACCAGGTTGAGCCGGGGTCGGTGACCAACGCCTTGCCGCTCGACCCGGCGTTCTGGCCGAGATAGACACTGATATTGAATAGGCCGCTATTGCCAAATGCCTGCACCGTGCCGCCATTCGCCGTGGTCAGGTTGCCCGTGCCAGAGTAGCCAATGGTGAGGTTTTGCACGCCAAGACTCGTAAAAGGGGCGGAACTGGTGGCATTTGTCGTATCGGCGACCAGCACGGTGCCATTGCCGCTGGAACCATAACCCAGCGTCAGATTGGAACTGGTTATATTGGCGCCGCCGACCATGGTCAGATTGCCGGTGCCGTTGTTGCCAATGGTCAAATTGTTCGCGAAGAGTTCACCACCGAAGCCGTTGTCCGCACCGGTCACCAGCACAGTGCCGATGCCCGTGGAGCCATTGCCGAGCGTCAGATTACCCCCGTCGTTGATACCGCCGGCACTGGTGATGTTCAGGGAGCCGGTGCCCAAGTTGCCGACGACAATCGCGTTGCCTTGGATGGACCCAGAAAGCAATATTGTGCCATTGGAACCAGTCCCGTTGCCAATTAAAAGGGCGGAAGGGCCACCGCCGCCGCCTAAACCGATAAAGCCGGCATCAGACAGATTGCCGACACCCAGATCGCCGACGATGATTGAGCTTCGCGATTGTAAACCGGAGCCGCTGGTAATGAACGCCGCGCCAGTGGAGTTGACGGCCTGGCCGAGGATGGTGTTATTGTTGGTTATGTTTCCCCCGTTTTGGATCGTCACCGTAGTGGCATTGCCGAGCGTCAAATTAGCCGATGTTTGGTTTAGTTTTCCGCCGGAGGTGCCGTCCACAATGAGATTGCCGACGGAGACGGTGGTGTCACCGGCATAGGTGTTGTTGCCGGTGAGGGTGAGGTTGCCGGTGCCTGCTTCAATCAGTGTTCCATTGCCAGAGATAACACCGCTAAAACTGCTGTTGGCAGTCTGATTAAAGGTTAGGTTGGCATTGTCGACAATGTTGCCACTCAAACTGGAAGTACTGCCCGAGAAAGTCAGCGTGCCGGCACTGAGGGTTGTGGCGCCGGTGTAGGTGTTGTTAGCCGAGAGGGTCAGCGAGCCGTTGCCGGTTTTGGTCAAGCCCCCATTGCCACTCAAAACGCCCGACCAGGTGGCGTTGAGTCCGTTGGAGTTAAGAGTGGAAGTGGTGTTGGCGACCAAGGTTACGTTAAGGGAAGTGGTCAAATCTGCGCCCGTGACCTGCACAGTGCCGCCGGCCCAGTTGAAGACAGAATTGCCTGAGCCCACCTGGATCGCGTTGGTGCCGCCGATTTGAAGCGTGCCACCCTGGAGATTGTAAGTGCCGTTGCCCGCGCCAAAAATTAGCGAGGAGCCGATGGACACAGTCCCACCTGATTGGGTGATGGCGGCAATGTCGCCATTAGTTTGCGCGAAATTTATATTGCCCGAAATGTTCCAGACCGAACCTGCCCCGCTGATATTGACTGCACCAGCAGGGCCGCCGATATAACCCGTGAGGGCGGAGACATTGCCGCCATTGGCGACACTGAGGTTGCCTGTGCCGCCTTCGCCAACCGCGAGCGTTTTCGCGATGGCCCAGGTGGAATTTGCTCCGGAGACGGTGGCGTTGCCAGTGGTGTTGGCAAACAATCCGAGTTCCCCATTATTGCCCGTCACGGTGGCGCCATTGGCGATGGTGAGAGTTCCATTGCCTTGATAGCCAACCGTCAAAACATCGGGATCGCCCGAGCCGCCAACGATGGTCAGCTTGGTGCCGACATCGGTGACCAGCAATGTGCCATTGCCGCCGGCGTACGCGCCAACTTCTCCGGTTCCAACCGTGACGTTGGCACCATTGGCAATCGTGGTTAATCCCCGGCCACCACTACCCGCAAAAAACCAGCCCGCAACTGTCGTTGAGGTGTTCGTGCCTGTTACCAGCGCGGTGCCGTTGGAACCCACCAGCTGGCCCACAAAGAAACTTCCGAGATTAAGGACGCTGCCGTTCTGGATATTCACGGTGCCATTGTCCACGCCAATCCCGGTTTGCCCCGAAAGCGGCACCGAAGCACCACTCAAGGTCAAAGTACCCGCACTGACCGTAGTCGAGCCGCGGTAAGACAAATTTCCGGTGAGCGTCAAAGTCCCGGTGCCCACTTTGGTCAGCGAGCCAGGAAGAAAATAGGGAGGAACACTATCCGCCAAATTACCGCTAAAAGTGGTCGACGCGTTGTTGGTGCCCACGGTCAAATTGACTGCGGTAACCGCGGGGACGGTCAAGATGATGTCCTTGTTGCCGCTCAAGCCTCCGAGAGTCACGTTGGTCAGGTTGCCAAAGTTCAAATTGCCGTTGCCGACATTGTAATTCAGCGTGCTGTTTTGCAGGGCGAGGGAGTTGGCGAGGGTCAGCGTGCCGGCGCTGATGGTCGTGTTGCCGGTGAAGGTGTTCGCGCCGGAAAGAGTCAGGTTGGCCGAACCGGCTTGAGTGAGCGAGCCGTTGCCGGAAATCACGCCCGCAAAGGTGCTGGCAGAGGATTGATTAAAAACGAGTGAGGTGTTGTCGGCGATGTTGCCGCCGAGCGAGGTGGTATTGCCCGCGAAGGTAAAAATTCCCGAACTGATGGTGGTGTCACCGGCGTAAGAATTGTTGCCGGACAGGGTAAGATTGCCGATTCCGGTTTTCGTGAGCGAGCCATTGCCGGAAAGGTTGCCACTGTAGGTGGTGTCGACATTGCCTCCTCCAAGGGTCAAGGCGACCGCAGCGGAGCTATTGTTGGCCAGGGCGAGGTCCTGATTGCCGCTTAAGCCGCCGAAGGTCGCATTGGTGAGTGTGCCAAAGCTCAGATTGCCGCCACCAGTGTTGTAAACGAGGGTGCTGTTTTGCAGGGCACCGAAGTTGGCGAGCAGGAGCGTGCCCGCACCAATGGAGGTGTTGCCGGTGAAGGTGTTGGTGGCGTTGAGGGTCAATGTGCCGGCGCCAGCCTTGGTCAAATTTCCCCCACCGCTCAAAACACCGGAAAGCACCGCGCCCAAGCCGTTGGTGTCAATGGTCGAAGTCGTATTCGCCACCAGGGTGCCGGAGACGGTGGTGGTCAGTGTGGAATTGATGACCTGGAGTGTGCCGCCGGCTAGAGTGATAAGGCCAGCGCCCTGAATGCCGTCCGTGCCGCCGACCTGAAAGGTACCACCCGTATTAATGTTCAGGGCGGTCGATCTATTTACAGCAGGGTTAGATGAACCAATGGAAATATTTGACGCATTGCCCAGAGTAATCAAGCCACCGTTGGCCACAGTTATGCTGCCGTTGCCAAGTGAAACGCCTTGGAATAAATTGGATGAGGGAGAAATCAAAAAAGTCGAATTAGCACCCGTGACAGAAATTGTCCCCTCGCCGTTGTTGACGCCCAAAAAGAAAGTGGCAAAGCTATTCGCTTCGACGAAACCTCCATTTGAAACAGTCATCAGAGCAACTCCCGTGGGGGACCGGCCCAAAATAAGATCTTGCAGATACAAAGCAGAGCTGGCGCCATCGATGGTGACATTACCGGCGCCTACTTGCGTCAAACTGTTGGCCGTCACATTAGCACCGTTTGAAAGGGAAAGGTTGCCGCTTTGCGCGGTATTTCCGCTGATATTTCCGATGGTTAAAGAGGAAACTTGCGGTTGGTTGCCACCGGATTGATTGATGACGATGGTGTCTGTATTGCCAGGGACAGTTCCGGTGCTCCAATTCGAGCCGGTGTTCCAATCCGTGCTGGTATTGCCAGTCCAGATAATTTGCGCCGAGGCGGGCTTGGCCAAGCAGAGGGCCAAGGCAAAAGCCATAACCCAAGGATGCGTCAAACGAGATAACGCCTTAAAAATCCTGTCCGATGGCAGGACGGAATAAGGCCGGGGCGTCATGAGTAAAAAACGCGGGGTGTGGGCGAGGTTGGCCAAATGTGACGAAGCTGAAAACTAACGTTGAGTAATCGTCACCAATACAGCCAGAGTTTGGCCGGGATGTCAAAACGATAGGAGGAGGCCCAGAGGCACTGCCCTACCCTGGACGACAGGCTATTATGGCTAAGCCGGAATGCGGTAAAAAGCCCTACCGTTGAAGAGGTTGCCGGAGTCGGCGAAGTTGCCGTTTTAATTTGCCGGAGTGGGAATAACCGGAGATGCCGGCACAAAGCGTTCGCAATAGGGCGAGGCGGGGAGCGTGGCGAGTGGACCGATTTGGGTGAGCAGGCCGGTTTTTGAGTCCACTTTGAAAACGATGGCTGAGTTCGAGTCCTGATTGGAGGCGACTATCCACTGGCCGGTGGGGTCGAAGGTGAAGTTGCGCGGAGTTTTCCCCTGAGTGGAAATATGCTGAAGTAAGGCGAGCTTGCCACTGGTCGGGTCAACGGAGAACACGGCGAGGCTGTTGTTTCCGCGGTTGGAGGCGTAGAGGAATTTGCCGTTCGGGTGAACCTGAACTTCCGCAGCGGTGTTTTTCTCCTTAAAATCGGCGGGGAGAGTGGAAATGGCTTGCACTTCAGTGAGCACGCCTTTGGCGCTGTCCCAGGAATAAACGCCGACAAAGCTGGCAATTTCGTGGACGACGTAGGCGAACTTTCCATCGGGAGAAAAAGTGATGTGGCGCGGGCCGGACGCGGGTTTGTCGGTGAACCAAGCCGGTGTGTTTGGCGTGAGCGCGCCAGTCTTGTCGTCGAACTTATAAATATAAACGCGGTCGAGGCCGAGGTCGGCGGAGAGCGCAAAATGGTTCGATGGGTCAATGATAATGGAATGCGCATAGGCCTGCTGAGCGCGGTCGGGCGTAACGCTCTTGCCCGTGTGCTGGTCAAACGCGGTGCGCGGGCCGAGCGAGCCATCCGGCTTGATGGGAAAGGCTACAACGGTGCCGCTGTTATAATTCGCCGCGAACGCAAAATGACCGGTGTGGTCGAGGCCAAGGTAGGCGGGGTTTTGGCCGCCGCTGGGCTGGCTGTTGATGAGAGTCAGCTTGCCGGTTTTCGGGTCGATTTCATACGCGCTGACCGCCCCTTCGAGGGGAGCATCCGTTCCTCCGTGGGTGTTGACCGTGTAGAGATGCCGGCCATCAGGATGGACCATGAAGAATCCTGGGCCAACGGCGGGTTGGATGAATGCGGGCTGGGAAAGCGCGCCGGTCTCAGTATTAAAATGCGCGAGGGAAAAACCCTTGTCGGGCCCTTGGTCGCGAGTGCCGAAATAGATGAGTAAATCGGCGGCGGAGACTGAGGTCGGCAGGAATGCAGCCGCGGAGAAGACAAATAAAACAGGGAGAGAACGCAGGTGGGGCATTACTGCGCTATGACGAAAAGTGCTGTTCATGCCAAGCCTCAAGCAGACCGGCCCATTGTTCAAATCCAGGTAAAAACTTACGGGCGACTTTGACAATTGGAGCGCACTGCACTAGATTATGAGCATGAGACAAAAGTGGTTGATTTTGACGGCATTGGTTGCTGCCGGAGCCTTGGCCGGTTGCGAGCATCCTTCTGCGCGCATATCAGCCCTGCAGGATCCGAAGTATCCGGTAGGTCGTGACAGTAAAATTGCCCTCCCCGATTACCAAAGCCCGCAGGCGGCAGATTTAGCCAACCGGCTGGCGGGTGAAACAGTGGCGGAACAAATGCGCGCGATGGGATTTCACCTGGTTACCCCGACTGAGGCGGAATTTCAGCTTTCCTTCAGCATCGCAGACAAGGATGAATCGCAATCCTATACGGTTAACGTACCGACGATGTCCACGGTGGTCGGCACCACGGTTGATGGGCCCGTTACCGGGACGGTGTTTGGCGATCAGGCCGTGCCGCAGACACGTATCGTCAACATGACGCGACTCGACCTGTGGCTGATTAAGACCCAGGAACCAAAAGTGGAAATTTGGCATGGACACATCGAAGCAGAGGCCAGCGACGCGCAGCGATTCCGCACGCCGTTTTTTCGTGCGCTGCTTGAACACGTCGGCGAAACTGTCCGGGGTGTTGTGCAATTAGACGCAGATAAAACACCGTCGAAGTGAAAATCTGGTAGTGTCTCAGTTTGAAATCCGCCCGTAGGCTTTGGGTTGGCAACGGCGGGGCAGTATGGTAAGGTCAGGCCATGCCCAAGCGCGACCTATTTCAAGTGGCCTTCGACACCATGCAGCAAGCGACGGGGTATGCTGCGCCAAAGCCTCAGCCCAAGGCCAGTGCGGTTAAGGGCGGGGCCACTCGCGCCAAGTCCCTTACTCGCAAGCGACGGCAAGAAATTGGCCGAATTGCGGCGGCGGCACGCTGGAGAGATTAGGGTGTTGACAGTTTCTCGGGGAGGAATATTTATTTTAATCACCCTTGAAACCCCCAAGTTCCAGCCAACTGTTAGATGTCTTTTTGTTAAGTAAAAACGAGGCCCTAACTGACCACGTTTGGGAGATTACGGAAGTGGTTGCCTTACTCGACAAAAAGAGCGATGAAAAGGCGGCATGAATCCCGATTACCCATTAGATGATTTCCTTGATGATTTTAGGGCGTGGTGGGAGGTTTACTTGCGACTTCCACCGGGGATGACGATTCAACAAAACAGTGAGGCGTTACAGTCAGTCCTTCGCCCCAAATACACTGATGAGAAGATTCTGACCCAACGTTTTTGGGCCATAGCAAATGTTCAGGGATGGTTACAAAACCATCAGGCCGAATTGGTCGAAGTCGGATTAGTGAATAAGCCAACGGCGACGCACGCATCAGGCTTGCGTGCCAGCGTGGTGAGGGCACTGCATGAGCTGGTAGTTTTGAAAGACCCTCCAAGGCCCACAGTCCTAGACGTGGCAAGGACAGTGGACAGGCTCGAATCAGAATACAAAAAAATTCACGGGAAATTGCCTGACGAAGCGTGATTTTGCTTTTCATTTAGCGGTCGTCTTCCGGCCATAATTAGCCATTAAAAAGACGCCGCGCTCACGCAACCAACAAACACAGTATAGCACACCTTTTCAAAATCAGGCTTCAATCTGCCAAGCCGGGCAATCAAATCTGAGGTTTCGACTGACAAGCTGGTTGCCATTCATCATCTTACGAATCAGCCACTTGAATTGAGCTTTTCAAACTGAGACACTACCGAAAATCTCCCAATCAAGCAAACGCTTGCCAGCGGGCGGCGGAATGTTTTAGTCTAAATGTTTGGGCGCACTGGGAAAGACCTGGCGCATCACTCGACGGGCTGGTAGCTCAATGGTAGAGCAGTGGCCTTTTAAGCCATTGGTTCGGGGTTCAAATCCCCGCCGGCCCACCAATTTCAGAATAAATCCTCGAGCCATGCACTATTTTGAACTCACGCGGACAGAGGCGCGTGCGCTGGCGGCAATGGCGCTGCTGGCTGCCGCGGGCATCCTGGCGTTCGCGGCCTGAACTGCTTACGAATGTCCGCGTTTGGGAGCTTGTTTCTGGGCGGCTTGGACGATTTTGACGAAAGAGCGGGGTTCGAGCGAAGCGCCGCCAACAAGGCCGCCATCGATGTCCGGCTGGGCAAGGAGAGCTTCGGCGTTGTCGGCTTTCATTGAACCGCCGTAAAGGATGCGGACTTTCGCACCCGCTGCAGAGCCGAGATGACCGTTGAGCAAAAGACGGATGGCGCCCTGGGCTTCCTGGGCCATGCCGGGCGTGGCCGTTTTGCCGGTGCCGATGGCCCAGATGGGTTCGTAGGCGATAACGAGTTTTTCGGCATGGGCGGCGGTGACGCCGACGAGACCGCGGTCAATCTGGCGCTTGACGACTTCGAGGGTCTGGCCGGATTCGCGCTCCGCCAGGGTTTCGCCAACGCAAAGGATGGGGCTGAGGTTGCCGTCAAAGGCAGCGAGAACCTTTTTATTGATGAATTCGTCAGTCTCCGAAAAATATTGGCGGCGCTCGCTGTGGCCGAGGATGACGTAGCTGACAAAAAGCGTGCGAAGCATGTCGGCGGAAACTTCGCCGGTGTAGGCGCCGAACTTTTCCGGGTGCATATTTTGCGCTCCGAGCTTGACGGTTGAGCCTTCCAGTGCACGGCCGACGCTTTCGAGGCAGGTAAATGGGGGGCAGACGGCGACGGTGACGTCGGTAGTTTTGCCCACGTCCAAAATAATTTGCTCCACCAAGTCCAGGGCTTCAGCCGCGGTCTTGTTCATCTTCCAGTTGCCAGCGATGAGAAATTTACGGACGTTTTTGGACATGGGCGGAAAGCGATTGATTATGGGTTAAAAACCTCATTCGGCGAGAAGGAAATTAACGGCATTCCGTCGCCAATTGGCTTTTACGTTCAAACTGTCTCCAAACACGCGACTCCGGGCAGGACTTGACCTTCGAGGAATTCAAGACTCGCGCCGCCGCCGGTGCTGATGAAGGAAACCTTGCCGGCCTGGCCGCTTTTTTTGACGGCCTTGACCGAGTCTCCACCACCGATGATGGAAATAGCGGAGGAGTTTTCGGCGATGGCTTTGGCGACGGCGAAAGTGCCTTGCGCACAAGCTTTGATTTCAAAGACCCCCATTGGGCCGTTCCACAAAATTGTTTTGGCGCGCGCGATTTCGGCATTGAAGAGAACAATGGTCTTGGGGCCAATGTCGACGCCTTCCCAGCCGTCGGGGATGTCGCCTTCCACCATTTTAATTTCTCCGACCTGGGCGTTGGCGAAATCCAGTTTGTCAGTAATCAGATTATCCACCGGCAGCAGCAGCTTGACGCTGCGGGATTTGGCTTTTTGCTGCGCGGCTTGGGCGAGGTTCACCTTGTCCGGTTCAGTCAGGCTTTTGCCGACTTTTTTTCCAGCGGCAAGGGCAAAGGTATAGGCCATCGCACCACCGA
>Ga0206999_10105_pt1 | contig 21338 bp, 19 predicted proteins | sample Alteio_BWMinCont_92_FD_153482 | JGI IMG/M metagenome (GOLD analysis project Ga0206999, IMG submission 153482) | Enriched cells from forest soil in Barre Woods Harvard Forest LTER site, Petersham, Massachusetts, United States -... | ecosystem: Environmental > Terrestrial > Soil > Temperate forest >...
TGACGGGCGGTCAGCGCGCAAACGGTTGCAGGTTGGATGGAGCCTTCGAGATGGAGGTGCAGCTCGGCTTTGGGCAAGGAAGCAATCCGGTCGGAGAGCACGTGCGGGGTCATCCGCGATGGTTCAGCGCGGCAACTGAGGGCTGCCGGCGTTTCTCCAGGCAGTAAGCCAGAAGGAGCCCACATCCGTGGCCGCATCGGAGAGTTGGCGAATCAGTATTGCCGCGGCTTGATTGTAGAAGCGGTCGTAATACTCGTCGGTGAAAGAGTTTTCGCCATGGCGCGCGTTGCGGTCGGCCATAAGAATGGTTTCCAGCCAACTATGTGAAGTGAGGCAAGCCTCGAAGGCACGGTCGGTGGGATCGCTCACAAATACTGCGTCGTTGGGACGCATGGGGAAAAAAGAGGAAAAACGATCAACGAGCGTGGTCCCGAAGCGTTCGTTGACTCCCGGCTGGCCGCTCAGGCGGCCGTCAAAATTATCGGTGGTGTTGAATGGATCGTGCGCCTCCGCAACGTAGTTTGCGAGAATGGCGGCGTCCAGTTTTGCCTCTTCCCACTTCCCGTCCTTCAGCGCTTCGGTCAATTTCTTACTGTACACGCCAATTTGCCAGGGAAGGAGGCCGTTCGCCTCAAGCCTGGACTTGCCAAATTTCGTTACCGCGGATTTGTAATCGCGGGGGAGCGGCTCGAAAGGAAATCGCCCATATTTGTCGAGAGCGATGAAGTGATTGTGCCGTTCGGCGGGAGTTTTCGCGATTACATCCAGCGGATCGGTGACATGCAGCAGCAGAAAGCTGCGATTCGTGTCGAAGAACTCCCGGACATTCTGCGGGAGTGTCTCGATGGCTTTATTTGCGATCAGTCTGTGGCCGTTTTTCCCCCAAGCGCGCAAGTTCTGCGGCGAGCAAAGAGCGAGCACGAGGCCGGCAAGCGCAGCGATTGCCGGCCTCCACGTTTGCCGAAAAGACAAAAACTGCATTCTGCGATTCCTTTATGCGCGATTCGCGGCTCTTAAAGTGCTGTGCTTGCGGCCATAAAAATAATAAAGCACCAGGCCCAGGATCATCCAGACAAAGAAGCGGATCCAATTCATGATCGGCAAGCCGGCCATGAGCAGGACACAGGTGACAATCGTAAGGATAGGCGCCAGTGGTCCGCCAGGAGCACGAAAAGCGCGGGGCCGGTCCGGTTCGCGATAGCGAAGGATTAACACTCCGCCAGCCACCAAAGCAAACGCGAACAGCGTACCGATATTGGAAAGATCGGCAAGAGTTCCGATGTCGAGCAATCCGGCGGGAATGCCAACCACAAATCCGGCCATCCAAGTGGAAAAATCCGGCGTCTGAAAGCGCGGGTGTACACGCCCAAAAATTCTCGGAAACAGCCCGTCACGCGACATCGCAAACCAGACGCGGGCCTGACCAAGTTGAAAGACCAGCAGGGAAGAGATCATGCCCATAAGCGCGCCGATGAGAACGACCAGCCGGACACCGGTGAAGTGAAGCTTCTTGAGGGTGTTCACTACCGGTGCGGCGTCATCCACCAGCGTGTCCCACTTCACCAGCCCTGTAAGCACCACGACCACGGCTACATAGAGGAGCGTGCAGGCGACCAGGGTTGCAATGATGCCAATCGGCAGATCACGCTGAGGGTTTTTGCACTCCTCGGCAGCAGTAGAAACAGAATCAAATCCAATGTAGGTAAAGAAGACGATGGAGCCGCCAGTTAAAATTCCTGGCCAGCCGTTTGGCGCAAAGGGATGATAGTTCGATGGATGGATAAGTTTGGACGCAAAAGTTACGAACACCAGGATGGCGACAATCTTTAGAAATACCATAACGTTGTTGGTTCGCGCCGACTCCTTGATTCCGCGCACGAGAATCACGGTGAGGAGCATCACAATGATGAACGCGGGCCAGTTAAAGCCAAAATGCCAGCCAGCATCGTATATGGAGTTTCCTTGCAGGTCCGAAAGACCGCTGGGCAGGTAGGCGGGGGAAATCCAGCGAGGATTCGGATTCACGCCGAACCAATCCAGCAAATTAACCATGTGCTGCGAAAACCCAACGCTGACGGCCATGTTGCTGACGGCGTATTCGAGGATGAGGTCCCAGCCGATGATCCAGGCGATGAGTTCGCCCATGGTGGCGTAGGTATAGGTGTACGCGCTGCCCGCAATGGGAATCATCGCGGCGAGCTCGGCATAGCATACCGAAGCGAATCCACAGGCGATGGCCACGAGAATAAAAGAGAAGGCGATCGCAGGCCCAGCGCCGGGGCGTCCAAAGGATGCGGAGTGGTGGATGAGATATTCGAGGAGCGGAGCGTTCAGAATCGAGGACGCTTTAAACTTTTGCCCGGCGATCGCCGTGCCAATAATGGTGAAAATCCCGGATCCAATCACGGCGCCGATGCCAAGCGACGTCAGGCTCAACCATCCCAGGGACTTTTTCAAGCGGACTTCAGCGTTTTCCGAATCCGACAGCAGTTGGTCGATACTCTTGCAGCGGAAGAGTTCTGATGCCACCCATGCTCTCCGATCGCATCCGGGTAAACCGGAAGTCTGAAATTACCCCGTACGCTTTTGAGGAATGAACGCGCCTCAATGTACCCCGAGAATCCCCATCGTGCAACCTGCTGCTGCGAACAGGCCTAGGCCTGCTCGAGCTGCGCGTAACGTTCGATAAATTTCTTCGTACCACGCCCGGGGAAGCTCACGGAGACGCGGCGGTCTTCGTCGTCGCCCTCGACGCCAACGATTGTTCCGACGCCGAAACTGGGGTGACGAACCTTGCGCCCCAGCATGGGATTGGCGTCGCCGCCGCGCTTTGCAGCCGTACGCCCGAAGGAACTTTGAGCCGGCTGGCGGCGCGGGGCCGCTTCTGCCTGCTTCGGACCGCCGCGGACACGGCGCAGGAACTCTTCGGGGGAATAGGAATACTCGGGGTCAGGCTCGTAGCGGCGCTTCTCCCCGATTTCCGCCATGGACCCGCGAACGGTTTCCACCAGTTCGCTCGGAATCTCGGCAAGGAAGCGCGACGGCAAGGAAGCGCGCAATTGCTGTTCATTGCCGAAGACACGGCGGTAGACGGCCCGCGTCAGCGTGAGCGACTGCCGCGCACGGGTCATTCCAACGTAAACGAGGCGCCGCTCCTCTTCGATTCCTTTTTCTTCGGTGATGGCGCGGCTATGGGGACAGATGCCTTCTTCCATGCCCGTGAGGAACACGTGATCGAATTCCAGGCCCTTGGTGCTGTGCAAAGTGATGAGAGTCACGCCGGGTTTACCTTCGAATTGATCCGCGTCACTCACCAGGGCGGCGGCATCAAGGAAATCGGTGAAGGACTCTCCGGCTTCCATGCCCTCAGCGAGGGCGCGTGCGAGCTCTTCGAGATTTTCCATTCGCGCGACATCCTCGGGAGTGTTGCGGTCCTTGAGCATGTCCATGTAGCCGGACTCCTCAAGAACGGCATGCAGGAAGCCCGGGGGCTCCTGGGTCGCGAAGGTATCCTGCAATTTACGGATGAGTTCCTGGAACGCCCGCAATGGAGTTACGGCGCGACCAGCCGATGCGCCGGAGATAAACTTTTCGATGGCCGGCCAGAGCGGCGTTCCGTCAAGGCGAGCGGACTCGCGCAGCGTGTCCACGGTGGTTTTGCCGATACCGCGTGGGGGCACATTCAATACGCGGAGAAGGGAAATGTCATCCTCCGGATGCATCGCCAGGCGCACGTAGGCGAGCGCATCTTTCACTTCACCGCGATTGTAGAAGCTAAACCCTCCGACGAGTTTGTAGCGCAGGCCGCGGCGGCGGAAGACTTCTTCGAAGGCGCGAGATTGGAAATTCGTGCGGTACTCGACAGCGCAAGTCTGGTCGGAATCGTCGTTGAGAATGCGTTCGAGCTCGCCGGCGACAAACTCCGCTTCGGCTTGCGCATCCCGGCCTTCAAAATATTTGAGATTTTCGCCAAGGCCCTTCTCTGCGCTCAGCGATTTGCCCAGGCGCTCGGGATTGTTCGCGACGACGGTCCCGGCGGCGTCGAGAATGTTTTGTGTCGAACGATAGTTGCGTTCCAGCTTGACGATTCGCGCGGCGGGAAAATCGCGGGAAAAACTGAGGAGGATGGAAACGTCGGCGCCACGCCAGCGATAAATAGACTGGTCTTCGTCGCCTACGACGCAGACGTTTTTCCTAGGCCCAGTCAACAGCTGCATCAGCTCGTATTGCACACGATTGGTGTCTTGATATTCGTCAACATGAATGTATTGGAAACGCGATTGCCATTTCTCGCGCGTGGCCACGGATTCGCGCAACAGCCGCGCCGAGCGGAGGAGCAGGTCATCGAAGTCCATGGCTTTGCTGTCGTGCAGGAGCTTTTCGTAGGACGCAAAAATATCGGCGGTGCGGCGGCAGTTTTGATCGAACGCTTCGGCGCGTAACTGCTCCGCCGTCCGGCCGTGATTTTTCGCGTGGCTAATGCGGCTCAGGACGTTTCGTGGCGTTAGATCTTCCGAATCGATCTGCAGTTTGTTCATCGCCAGCTTGACGGCGGCGAGCTGGTCATCATCGTCGTAAATGGCAAAATCCCGGGGCAGGCCGGCGGCGGAAGCTTCGCGCCGCAGCAACCGTGCGCAGAGCGAATGAAACGTGGAAAGCCAGGGCTGCGCTGGAGGAATCCCCGCGCGCAAGAGAAGGTTCGAGACGCGATTGCGCATCTCCTCCGCAGCTTTGTTGGTGAATGTGACTGCAAGGATAGCTTCGGCGGGCACGCCGCCGGCGATCAGGTTGGCCATGCGAAAAGTAATTGCGCGCGTTTTACCGGTGCCCGCTCCGGCAAGAATCAGGACCGGGCCATCGATGGTCTCGACGGCCAGCCGTTGTTCGGGGTTCAGTTCTTCGAGAAGACCGAGCATTTTTTCGGGATGGTTGGAGAAAGTTTGCACAAGTCATGTTAGCCGACGGCGCCGATGCGCGCAAACCTGTGCGATTGGCGTTTTGACCAAAGCAGCTCAGCGTTCTGCGGACCGGCTCAGGTCAATCTCGAAGTACATTAGGCCGCGATTCTTTTCGATCGCCACGATTTCGGGCACGTAGAGGTGAGCGGAGTTGAGCAGGTCAAACTGGCTGCGCAAGTCGAAATAGAGAAGCCCTTGCACCGCGCGATGCGGCGCGACGATGCTCGACTGCACCGCGGCGTCCTCCATGGCTTTCTCCACTTCGGCCCAGTGTTTGTCGTGCCCGACCTTCGGGGCTCCCGTGGGAAAAGGAAACTTCTTTCGGTTCTTCGTTGGATCCTTCGCACCCGGGTTCATGATGACGTCCGCAGCCTCTTCGGGCGAAAGCGGGTTCAATGCCTGATGGTCTTCTTCCGAAAGCGTTACGTTCAGCCGTATGCGCTCCAGGTTGATCTTGAGACTGTCGTCGGAGTCATTTCGAAATACGACCTGGACGGCAACGATTCCCGCCGCAAATGGCGACCTCTTCGGGAACTTTTCTTTGTAGAGAGCTGGATCGGTCCACGGCCGCGCCGTGATGGTCATGCCCTCATGAGATTCTAAGGATGCGGTCTTGAGCGAAGTCTGCTGCTGGGTCACTCCAGGAGGACCAGCCAGGAGGCAAGCGGCCAGAAAGGGAACGATGAGGGTTAGTTTTCGCATCAGGTTATAATAGACTTTTCTCATCTTGAGGCCTTCGATTCCTGGGGGTAATGCAGGGTTGCCCTGCGTCGCGCCGTTGCTGATGGCAAAGGCGCGTACAGACCGGAGCCACGCTTAGTGTATTTCATTTATAGCTTTCTTTTGGGCTTCGCGGCCCTGTTGCTGGGGCCCTACTGGCTTGTGCAGGGTCTGCGTCACGGAAAATATCTTTCCAATCTTGGAGAGCGGCTGGGATTTTCGTTCCCGGCGCTCGCCAGACTGTCCGCGAGTTCCACAGAAGCGATCTGGATTCATGCCGTCAGCGTCGGCGAGGCACTTTCCGGGATTACTCTCGCGCGGCGGTTGAAGGAAGCTTACCCCAATCGGCCTCTCATTATTTCAACGACAACACAAACCGGACAGGCCCTGGCTCGCGAACGAATGCCCTTTGCAGATGCGATCATCTATTTTCCACTCGATTGGGGCTATTGTGTCCGGCGCGCGCTCGATGCCGTGCGTCCTTCGGTGGTGCTTGTCCTGGAGACGGAGATCTGGCCGAACTTTCTGCGAGAAGCCGGGCGGCGCAAGGTTCCTGTGCTTTTTGTCAGCGGACGCATTTCGGACCGCTCGTTTGAGCGCTACCAACGCTATCTTGGAGTTTTTGGTTCTTTCTTACGTCCGTTCCTGAAGGATGCGCTTTCCAACGCCAGCGCCTTCCTCATGCAAAGTGAGAAGGATGCCGAGTGCATCCGTGCCCTGGGGGCGCCTGCGGAGCGTGTGCTGGTCAGCGGCAATTTGAAATACGACCTCGAACTTCCCGCGCCCACGCCGTTATCGAACTGGCTTGCCAACGAGCTCAAGCGTAGCGGCCGCTCACCGCTTATCGTTGCGGGCAGCATTGTTGCGGCGGAAGAGCCTCACGCGCTGATCGCTTTTGGAACTCTGCAGGGAGAGTATCCGAAGGCGCTCCTCGTGCTGGCGCCGCGCAAGCCGGAGTGCTTTGATGCTGCCGCGGAGTTTATCGACGAATCGCATCGAAAGTTCATCCGGCGGTCGAAACTGCCGATTCCGGGGCCGGCCTCAAAACAATCGGATGGGAACTCGAACGATGCCACGATATCCGACGATGTCACCGTTCTTTTATTGGACAGCATTGGTGAGTTAGCTTCGTTGTATGGGCTAGCCGACGGCGCCTTTGTTGGAGGTTCTCTCGTCTCGTCTGGTGGGCACAATATTCTTGAACCAGCAGCCTTCGGGAAAATACCCGTCTTCGGTTCCTCGATGGAAAACTTCGCCGAAATCGCTTCGCGATTTGTTTCCGCAGGCGCTGCCATTCAAGTGGAAAGCCCGGAAGACGTCGGAGTTGCCTGGATCGAATTGCTTCGCGATCCGGAGCGGATGAAAAAAATGAGCGAGACGGCACGGCACCTGGTCGCTGACTCGCGCGGAGCGACGGATCGCGCCGTGGCGGAGATTACGAAGCGTTTGGACGGCGCCTCACGATGAACAGTTCGTCTTTCCTGCGGACACTCCTTTGGCCGCTGTCGGTGCTGTACGGCGCCATCGTCAGCTTGCGAGTCTCGCTGTATGCACATGGCTTGGTGAAGCCGAAACGTCTGAAAGGAACAGTCATCAGCGTGGGAAATCTGACCGTCGGAGGCACCGGCAAGACCCCGATGGTGATTTGGCTCGCCGAGAAATTCCTGGGGGACGGCAAGCAGGTGGCGATTCTGAGCCGCGGCTATCGCGGCGCAAACGGAACCAGTGACGAAATCGAGTTGATGAAATTTCGCCTTCAAAACCGTGTGTCGTTTGGTGTCGGCAAGAACCGCTTCGCTGAGGGGCAGCGGCTCGAATCGCAACAGGCCATCGACGTTTTTCTTCTGGATGATGGTTTTCAGCATCTCCAACTCGCGCGCGACCTGGATATCTTGTTGATGGATGCGTCCCGGCCGCTAGCGGGGGAGTCGTTACTGCCGGCAGGACGGCTCCGGGAGCCGCTTGCGGCCATGAGCCGCGCAAATTTGATTGTTTTTACTCGGGCTGAAACGGCCTCTGGAACTCTCGATGCCATTGCCAAACTCAATCAATATCCGGTTTTCGCTGCTTCGACTCGGTTGCTCGGATTCAGGCGCTTCGCCGGAGAGAGCACAACTCTCAGCGCTGACGAAATGGGTGCCGGCCCGTTTTTTGCTTTCTGCGGGATCGGCAATCCAGATGCCTTTTTCCGCGATCTCAGAACATGGGGAATTGCCACTTGTGGCCAAGCGGTCTTTCCCGATCACCATCGTTACACACCGCGTGACATGGCAGCGATCGCGCAGACGGGAATGCGCGCAGGTGCGAAAGCGTTTGTGACTACCGAGAAGGATGCGCAGAATCTGGAAGGCATTCGGTTTGAAGAAGTCCCACTCTACGTTGCAGTGATCGACCTGGTGGTGACTCCCGAAGCCGATTTCCGAACTGTTCTCGATCAAACGCTGGCGCCAGGCGAAGGGGCGGCGGCGTGAAGATTCTTGTACGCGCGACGAATTGGGTTGGGGACGCCATCATGGCGCTGCCGGCGTTGCGCGCGGTTCGCAAGCGTTTTCCCGAAGCCAGCATCGCCATTGTCGCGCGGCCCTACGTCGCGGATATTTACCGCGATCAGGGGATCTGCGATCACCTCGTCCCGTACGACCCGAAAGGCTTGCATGCCGGATTTTCCGGGCGCGAGCGGCTGGCGACAGAGCTTCGGGCGCAAAAACTCGACGTGGCCTTGCTGTTGCAAAACGCGTTTGATGCGGCGTGGCTTTCCTGGCGCGCGAAGATTCCTGAACGTATCGGTTATGCTCGCGACGGCCGCAGCTTTCTTCTGACGAAGGCCATTCCAGTCCCGGGACGCGGGGAAATTCCTGCGCACGAAAAGTTCTATTACCTGGAACTTCTGCGCCGCGCCGGCTGGCTGGACTCGGTCGAGGACGAGTCGCTCATTGTCCTGCACGTTCCGGAAGAAAAGCGCCGGAGTGCGGATGAGTTCCTTCGCAAATCCGGCGTTCGTCACGGTGCGCTGCGAATTGCCATCGGGGCAGGCGCGTCGTACGGGTCGGCAAAGTGCTGGCCGCCTTCGCGGTTTGCCGAAGTAGCGAATCGGCTGCAGTCCGGGGTAGACGCGGAGGTGATCCTATTTGGCACTGCGGCGGAGGCAAGCGTTTCGACGGCCATCTCCGGAAAAATGCGCCGGCCCGTCATTGATCTCACGGGGAAAACCGCGATTGTTGATTTGCCAGCGTTGCTCTCGCAGTGCCATCTTTTCATCGGTAACGATTCCGGCGCGATGCACGTTGCAGCTGCCGTTGGGCTCCCCGTAGTGGCAGTGTTTGGTCCGACCGACCCGTTTGGAACGGCTCCCATTACGCCGCGCTCGAGCATCGTTCAACAGAAACCGTACTGCAGCCCTTGTTTTCTCCGCCGCTGCCCGACCGACCATCGGTGCATGACGGCAGTCACGGCTGACATGGTGGAGTCCGCGGCCAGACCGTGGCTGTCCTCCATTCAGGTGCAGCGTGCCTGAGCAATCTCCCTTGCGCCCCGCGGTGTTCCTCGACCGCGACGGCACCATCGCCGAGGAAGTCGGCTACTTGAATCATGCCAGCCGTTTTCGTATGTTTTCCTTTGTCGCGGGCGCCATTCACCGGCTCAACGACGCAGGCCTGCCTGTGATTGTGGTCACCAATCAGTCCGGCGTCGGCCGCGGTTATTTCCCGGAATCGCTCGTGCACGCCGTGAACGAATTGATGGCCCGGCAACTTGCCGAGGCGGGCGCAAAGCTTGACGCAATTTACTATTGTCCACACACCTCCGCTGAAAAGTGCGGCTGCCGCAAGCCCAAAACCGGCATGCTGGACCGCGCGGCTGAAGAGCATTCGCTCGATTTGCAGCGTTCCTTCGTGGTTGGGGATCGTCATGGTGACGTGGAGCTCGCACGAAATGCGCGCGCGCGGAGCGTGCTGGTGCGCACCGGTTACGGTGAAGGCGAACTCGCCTGGCACGCGGCCAACTGGCCGTCGCAGCCCGATTTCGTTGCGGAAGATCTCACCCAAGCGGCAGACTGGATCCTGAGGCAGCAAAAATGAAGCGTTCGCGCGCGCAAGAACCGGTATCAACGTCCGTCGATCTTCTCGCCCTCCGCGAGTGTGTCGAGCAGTTCGGCACGAAGACAATCGTTGTCCTCGGCGATTTCGTTGCCGATGAATTCCAATACGGTGAGATATCGCGCGTCTCGCGCGAAGCGCCGGTCCTGATCCTCAAACATCGCGAAACTCAGATTGTTCCCGGCGGCGGCGCCAACGCCGGAAACAATGTCGCATCGCTAGGTGCGCGCGTCCTACCTGTCAGCGCGGTGGGCGATGATGCTGCGGGAGATGCGCTGATCGCCTATTTCCGGCGCAAGCGGGTTAACGTGTCGGGGATTATCCGCGTAAAACGCTGGACAACGCCGACCAAAAGACGCTTTCTTGCCGGCTGGGCGCACACCGTGGGACAACAAGTACTGCGCGTCGATTACGAACCGTCTTCTTCTTTGCCTGACGCCATTCGGAATAAGCTCCATCAGCGGCTTAGAGCAAGTCTGCGCACAGCCCACGCACTTGCGGTCTCCGATTACGGTTTTGGCATAGCGACTCCGGAACTTCTGCAGCAAGCATCAACGAAGCGCAAGGCCGCCTTGACTGTCACGCTCGATGCCCGCTACGGGCTGCATCGTTATGCGAAAGCGGGCGTCACTGCCGCTACCCCAAACGAGGCTGAGCTGGAGGCCGAGCACCACACGGCCATCGGTCAAGATATGCGCGAACTTGAGCGAGCAGGCCGCGCAACTCTTTCTGGGATGAAATTGCAATCGCTCTTGGTTACCCGAGGACGGCATGGGGCCGCACTTTTCGAACCGGGCGATCGGTTCGCACAGATACCCGTTCACGGCAGTGATCAAGCCGTGGACGTTACCGGTGCCGGCGACACTGTTCTCGCGGCATACACGCTGGCGCTCGCTTGTGGCGCATCTGCTCTCGAAGCCGCGCACATCGCCAACATTGCGGGTGGCCTGGTGGTCATGAAGCGCGGCACAGCGACCATAACGCGCGAAGAGCTTCTCGACGCTATCCGTGGCGAGGCATTGGGAGCGGGCTCCTAAGCCATGCGCCAAGCCGCATCCAAGATCATCCCGCGGGATGAGCTGCGCGAACGGCTGAAGGAACACAAACGCCTGGGCCAGCGCATCGTCTTTGCGAACGGCTGCTTCGATTTGCTCCATGTCGGGCACATTCGTTATCTCCAAGGCGCTCGCCGGGAAGGGGACGTCCTCGTTGTCGGTGTGAATGCCGATTCGAGCGCCGGCAATCTCAAAGGGCCCGGCCGTCCCATCCTTGGTGAGAATGCCCGGGCGCAACTCGTTGCCGCGCTTCGTGTCGTGGATTTCGTCGTGATCTTTGCCGAGCCCAACGTCGAAGCTCTGCTGGAAGATCTGCACCCCGATGTGCACGCCAAGGGTACCGATTACACGACGGAGACTGTGCCGGAGCGCGCAGTTGCCATTCGGCTGGGCATCCGCATCGCCATCGTGGGCGACCCCAAGGACCACTCCACGCGGGAACTGCTCGAGTCCGTTCGCAAGGCGCCGCATGCCTGAGCCGCGCTTCCTGGTGGTACGTCTCGGCTCGCTTGGAGATATCGTCCACACTTTTCCTGCGGTCGCCGCGCTGCGCGAATCATTTCCGAAAGCTGACATCATTTGGTTGACCCATCCCCGATGGAAGGGGCTGGTCGAGAGCAGTGAACTGGCAACGGACATCTGGGAGACGGAAACTCGTTCCTACAGATCTCTGCGCGAAATCATTGCACGAATCCGCAAAGCACACTTCGCGACGGCGATCGATTACCAAGGGTTGTGGAAGTCTGCGGCACTGCCGCTCTTGGGTGGCGTCGCGCGCCGGATTGGGTTTTCTACGAAGACGATTCGCGAGTTTGGCGTGCCGGTCCTCTACACCGATTGCGTTCGTTGCAAACAGCTGCACATCGCCGAACAGAACGGGGAACTGTCACAGCGCGCAGGCGCTCCCAATGGTGTAGCACCCTTTGCACTTGCGGTGCCCTCGATTCAGGAGGTGTTCGCTTTACAACTCCTGCGAGGTTTTGCGATCGAGCGGTACGTCGTGCTGAGCCCCGCTGGGGGCTGGCGGTCCAAATGTTGGCCGCCCGATCGATATGGCATGCTCTGCCGGAGAATTCATGAAACTCTTGGGCTGCGCTGCGTTGTAAACCACGCCCCCGGAGAAGAAGCTCTGATGTCTGCAATCAAAGCGGCTAGCGGGACGGCCGACCCCATCACCTACAATGGTTCTCTCGGTCAACTCATGGCGCTACTTCGAAATGCAGTTTGCATAGTTGGCGGTGACACGGGGCCACTGCATCTCGCTGTAGCTCTTGGAACGCCTGCAGTAGCTATCTTTGGTCCCACGGACCCGGCCCGCAACGGTCCTTACCGAATGGGCGAGCGTTCGGCCGGCACCTCCCCGAAGGACATCATCCTACGCAGTCCGCGCGCGGTGACCACATATAAGCGGGGCGACCAGGCCGATCCTTCCATTCTGGAAATCGAAGTCGACGCCGTACTCGACGCCGTCCGCCGGCAAGCTGAGGTCACCCAGTGAGCGCGGCAGGCAGTTTTTTTGCACGCTGGCGCGTCCGTCTCGGTTATCCGCTCGCGATAGTGGTTCTCTATTTTTCCAAGCCCACACCCCGAAGCATTTTGCTCGGCGCTGTGGTGGGTGTTCTCGGACTGTCGGTCCGCGCGCATGCGGCCGGCTATCTTCACAAACAGGAAGTTCTCACCGTCACTGGTCCCTACGCGCACACCAGAAACCCCCTCTACCTCGGCAGCGCTATCCTCGCTTTGGGCGCAGGAATGGCCATGCATTCGTGGATTTCCGCATTGATCCTGATTGTTTATTTCGCTGTTGCTTATTCCTTCGTGATGCAGCGCGAAGCAAACGAACTTCTTCTTCGCCACGGCCGATCTTTCGAGGAGTACGCACGCGCTGTCCCGCTTTTTATTCCGCGCCTGACCGCCGCGAAACTGACTGGAGACTCGGGCGGCACGTTCTCGTTCGCTCAGTACAAGAAGAATCATGAATGGCAGGCCTCCCTCGGATTCCTCTTCCTCTTAATTGTGTTGTCAGCGCTTTGGTTCCTCCGTCCTCTGCATTGAAGGGGCGACACTCGCAACCTCAAGACAAGCCACGAAGCGGGTGATCTCCACCCGCACGCCATCCGTCAGAACGTGCACGGCGCCGTCCCTGTCCGTCCTCATTATCCGCACACCCGCATTTGCCAATCGTTCCAGGAGTTCCGCGCTGTTCTCCGAAGCATTCCGCTCGACCGCAGGATGCAGGCCGAGCGCGATGCCGCAGGCAAATGGCGCGGCGATCGCTACGGCCGGCAGCCTCATGGTACTCTTCGCAACCTCACGAGTGTTTCAATATGGAATGTTTGCGGGAACAGGTCGAACATGTGCATCTCTGCAATTTCATAGCGGATGCTTGGCCCCGTGATTTCTTTCGGTTTCCGGGATGATCCCGTCAAGACCGCCAAATCGCGCGCCAGGGTGGATGGATCGCAGGAGAGGTAGACAATTTCTTTGGCGCCTAGTTCCGCGAGCTTCTCGGCGGCTTCCGCGCCCAGTCCTGCTCTCGGCGGGTCGAGGACCACAAAGTCCGGTTTTTCTTCGATTTTTTTAAGGAATTCTTCAACATGTTCGTTGTGCGAAATGACCGTGATGCCCGCAATTTCGGCATTGGCGTAGAGGTCACGCGTCGCGGCCAGATTGGCATCCACGCTCACGACTCGCGGAAACGACTTTGCCAACGGCAAAGTGAAGAACCCAACTCCCGAATACAGATCCAGCGCCAAGGCGCCATGCGCATTTGCCGTCACGGCTTTCAGCAGCTCCTCGATCAGGAAGCGGTTCACTTGAAAGAACGAAAGATGGCTGACTCGGTATTTGTATCCGCCGGCTTCGTGCGTCAAATATCCCGGCCCAGTCAATTCAAACCGGTTTTTCTTCTGATCGAGCAACAGCAGGCTTTCAATCTCGGGCAAAGCTTCCCGGAAGGAAGACGCCAACTCGGCCGCAGGCTTGATGAATTTTTCAAAAGCCACGTTCAGCGCAATCCTTTCGTCCGCGGAGTCGGCAAACGCCTCGATCTCTTGGATTCCTTCAGGCAGCCTCCCGGAGCGAGCCATCTCCTGAAGTTGTGCAAACGCATGCGCGAGGCGCGGCGATAGCACGGGGCACTCATCAATGGGCACGATCACCGAACTCTCCGGCAGAAAATAACCCAGAGCTCTCGGCATTCCGCTGCGTACCGCCCACTGTGCGCGGTTCCGATAGCCATACGGTTCCGCGGAATGTTCCACGATTGCGCCATCCCACGAGACGCCGCCGAGCCGGGAAAGTGTCTCGCGCAAAATTTCTTTCTTGAGCCTCAATTGCTCCGCGGCGGGAATGTGCTGGTAATGGCACCCGCCACACTTTTGAAAATGCGCACACTCTGCCTTCCCGCGTTCTCTCGCTGGTGAGGTGACTTCCACCAATTCCGCCCATACCAATTTCTTTTTTCGGGATTTCGTGTTCGCGCGCACCTCTTCTCCCGGCAAAACATAGGGCACAAAAACGGTATTTCCATCGGCGTGCGCCAAACCATCACCGCCGTAAATAAGCTTCTCGATCGACAATCTTAACTCATCAGCCATAAGTTATCCTATGTTAAGAAAGTTAATCTCGCCAGCCAGAACTTAAACCGTGCGAGCTTATTTCGGATGCCGAGCCAGCGTGCTGGCCCGCGTTACGAGAGATAGAAAAGACTCAAGCGTGGGATGCCAAACTCTTCCAATAGCCGTTTCTGAACGTATTGCCTCTCGACCATTGCCAGCTGCTCTGTTTTCATCTTTCGCCTGTACGTGACCAGTTGCCCGTCCACTTCCCGCCGGATCTTGAGCATCATCTCTTCCGGTACGTGGCTGGTCAGCAGAGCTTGTATCTTCTCATCCAAAATCGTCAGCCGGCGCTCTAAATCTTCCAAGTCCAGTACTCCCGGCGCATCGATGAGCTGGCTGCTGGCCTCAAGCGATTCCGCAATCTCCTTCAACCGGCCAGTGAGCTCCTGCTTTCGCAGCAGGCTATTTTCTGCGGCACGATTCAAGCCCGCCACATTCTTGGCAAAATACGCTTTCAGTTCGTCGCGTGAGAATGCCTCGCTGGCCTTTGGACGCGCAACCTTCGGCGCACCACCCGTAGCCGCCTCCTGCTGTTCTTCCGCCGCCACCAGCACCGCGTCTGTACAATACGCCAGATTCTTCAGCGGCCTTCCTGCTCCCCGGCGCGACCGCTGATAACTCTCAAACGCTTTGTCGATCCCTTTCAGCGCGGCTTCCAGTGGTACACCGGCTTTTTGCCACGCCTCCATGATCGCCCAGTCCAGCGGCGACACCAGAAGATGCGCCCCGCGTTTCTTCCAGAAATATTCTTCGATTTCCGTAAAGTAATTGAAGTAGTTCCAGCCGTCCATTGTATTTGCTGAGGGGACCGTCGCGTCAAATATCGTCACGCGCCTAAATGCTCTTACAAACGGTCTGAGCCCGGCTTAACTCTGCGCTTTCTTTGCTGGTCCCGCCGTCGCGCTCTTGCCGTGTTCCACTGGCTGGTTTTTTTCCCAGATCAGCCGCAAGCCCTTCAATGTCAGAAACTCATCGGTGTGCTGAATGTGCTTCGAGCCTTTCGATACCAGCCTCGCCTGCCCGCCGGTCGCAACAACTTTTGCGTCCTCGCCGAGTTCTTTCTTCATGCGCGCGAGCATCCCGTCTACCATGTCTATGGCGCCGTAATACAGACCTGCTTGCATGTGTGTGACGGTATTTGTCCCGATCACCTTTCCCGGGTCTTTGATCTCCACCCGCGGCAGCCGCGCCGCGCGTGCAAACAACGCCTCCGACGAAATCCCCAATCCCGGCGCAATTACGCCGCCGAGGTATTCGCCCTTTGCCGAAATTGCGTCAAAAGTGATCGCTGTCCCGAAATCCACCACGATGCACGGCCCGCCGAATTGATGAAACGCTGCTACACCGTTCACAATGCGGTCCGCGCCCACCTCTGACGGATTGTCCACTAGCACGGCCATGCCGGTCTTCACGCCCATTTCCACAAAGAGCGCCTTCTTCCCAAAATAGATTCGCGACATTTCCGCGAAAGTCCTGTTCACCGGCGGCACCACAGAGCTGATGACCACGCCGGTGATCGCGTCGCTGTCCAGCCCTGCCAGCGTGAACAAATTTCTGGTCAGCACGCCGTATTCGTCGATCGTCTGCTCCCGTGCGGTCGTCAATCGCCAGTTCGCGATCAGCTCCTCGCCCCGAAAAACACCCAGGACCGAGTTAGTGTTGCCCACGTCAATGGTCAGCAGCATCTAGCGTGCCTCCGTGACGTCCCCTGAAATCACTGCTGTGATCCTTCCGTCTTCCCGCTCCACTTGCAGCAATCCTTCCGGCCCCAGTCCGGCAGTCGTACCTGCATAGCTTTCCGTCCCGTTCGTCACGCGTACGCGCTTGCCTCTCGCATAACTCGATACGGACTCGAACCGCTCCACTACGCTGGCCACGCCTTCCTTCAGGAAACGATTGTAATCGCTCTCGAATTCATGCAGCAACCGCACCAGCAACTCCATGCGCGATTGTGGTTTGCTGGTTTCCGCGCGCAGAGAAGTCGCCACGCTGGCCAATTCGCCAGGAAACTTTTCCTGATTCACGTTCAACCCGATCCCTACAATCACAAACCGCACTTGACCAGGCTCCGCATGCATTTCCGTCAAGATGCCGCCCACTTTCTTCCCTCGAATCAGCAGGTCGTTCGGCCACTTCAGGTCCACTTCTAGACCTGTTAGCGCCTGCACCGCGGAGTGCGCGGAAAGCCCGGCCATCATGGTGAGCAGCGGAGCCTGCACCGGCGCCAGTTTTGGCCGGAGAAGAAGCGTCACGTAAATGCCTGCCGCGCGCTCGGAGTGCCATTTGCGCCCCGCCCTTCCGCGTCCGGCGGTTTGCTCCTCTGCCAGCACTACGGCGCCTTCCGGCACGCCGGCATGTCCCAAATCGAGCGCCACGCGATTTGTCGAATCCGTCTTGAAAAAATGGAAAATGTGCTTTCCAAAGAGGCTGCCTCTCAGCCGCCGTTTCAACGTGTCCGGAGTCAGAATGTCGGGGACTTGCTCCAGAAAGTATCCAGCGCCCGACTGGCTTTTTACCTTCACTCCCAATTCACGCAGTCGTTCGATCCATTGCCACACCATGGACCGCGAGACGCCAACCTCTTTCGCGATGCGCGCGCCGCTGATTACGATTGTCGCATTTTCCGCCAGCAGCGTGAGCAAGCTTGCCAGCTGCCGGTCGGTTGTTCCGGGTAAGGATTCCTGGGTCATGGGGATCTCGCCGCGCCCATTCGCGCCGCCTTAGCTTACGTTCCCTCGATGCTGTCTACAAGCAGGCTGAGGTTCGCCGCCGGCGCTGAGTGCGTGAGCATTCCGGAAGAAAGAAAGTCCGCCCCAGTCTCCGCGTATGCGCGCGCATTGTCCAGCGTGATCCCGCCGGAAATCTCAAGCACGCATTCTGCGCGAAGCTTGCGCGCGACCCTCACGCATTCCGCCGCGCGTTCCACCGTCATATTGTCCAGCAGCACTGCCTCTGCACCTGCTTCAAGCGCCTCCATCATTTCCTTTTGATTGCGAACCTCGATCTGCACCGGCAATGGTCCCGGTCCAACGACTTCAGGATCCAATCCCGCTGCGTCGTAAGCGCTCGCTGTCCGCGGTGGCGGCACTTTGGGCGAAACGTAGGTATGCGCTTTGTCCAGCGCCGCTTTAATTCCCCCGGCCAGCGCGATGTGATTCTCTTTCAAGAGAATCGCGTCGTAGAGTCCGAATCGGTGATTGTTGCCACCGCCTGTCTTTACGGCGTATTTTTCCAGCACCCGCAAACCGGGTGTCGTCTTACGGGTGTCCCGGATACGCGTTTTCGTTCCCGCCAGTTGTTCCACGAAGCGCCGCGTCACCGTAGCAATTCCGCAAAGATGCGCCATAAGATTCAGCGCCGTTCGCTCGCCGGTCACGATGCCGCGTGCATTGCCTTTGAGCGTCACGATTTCGGCGCCGGGCTCCACAAACGACCCATCGTTGTGCGGATAAGCGACTCGAATCTCGGGATCAAGTGCCCGGAAGATCTTTTCCGCAAGCGGTAGTCCGGCACAAACAAGCGTCTGCCTGGCAAGGATGTGGGCCCGTGCCGCCGCACGCGGTGGTACCACGGCCGCGGACGTCGCGTCACCCGTGCCGATGTCTTCCTCTAGCGCCCGCCGCACAAGGGCGTCAACGTAATGAGAATTCCAATCCATGTAGCTCCGAAAATCTATGAATCCTTATCCAGTTGCGAAAGGCGATCCTTCAGTTTCTTCAATTCAATGCGTTGTTCTGCGAGTGTCGCCTCAAGACCTTTAATGATGTTTTCCGGTGCTCGGCTCCGGAAAGTCTGGTTTCCAAGCTGCCCTTCCTTTGAGGTGATGGTTTTTTGTAAACCTTCGATCTCTTTCTTAAGCCGCGCCTTCTCCGCGGCTGGGTCCACGGCGTCGGAAAAGGCGATCCGCACATCAAACCTTGAAGTCGAGCGAACCGCTCCGCTCTTCGCGTCAAATTGCTCGCGCGGCACGATGCGAAGTTCCGACAAGAACGCGAATCTCTCAATGGGCCCGAGATTTGTCCGGACTGTTTCTGCTGCGCCTGCATCCGTGGTCGAGAACTCCGCTGCTAGTTTCTTCTTCGGGTCAAGTTTCAGCTCCGCGCGAATGATACGCAGGGTCGTAACCACTTCCTGGATGGTCTCTACATCAGTCATCGCTTTGGCGTTCTTCCAATTCTTGCGCGCTTCAGGGAAGGCATCCAGCGCGATCGATTTCGCTCCGGCTTTTTGCGGCAATTGGTGCCACAGCTCTTCCGTCAGAAACGGCATGAACGGGTGCAGCAGCCGCAAAGCTGCGTCGAAAGCCGCGAACAAATTCTTCCATGCCACGGTTGCCCGTTCCCGGTCCTCGCTTTGCAGCTCTGGTTTCACCCACTCGATGTACCAGTCGCAGAAGTCTCCCCAGAAAAATTGATAAACGCCTTGCGCGGCTTCATGAAAACGGTAGTTCGCCAGCGCTTCATTCATCAATTCCACGGTCGACGCAAGGCGATCGAACATCCACGCATCCACCAGCGGAACGCTGCCACCATGGGCATAGGGCGTCTTCGCACGCACCTCCGGCGCCGCCAATTCTTCCAGCTTGCCCCCGGCCTCCTCGAACTTATCAAGGTTCACGAACAAAAATCGCGCCGCATTCCAAATCTTGTTCGCAAAATTCCGCGCGCTCGCGAGCTTATCCTCGGATAGCACAATATCCGTTCCCGGCGCCGCCATGGACGACAGGCAAAATCGCATCGCATCCGTTCCGTACTGTTGATTCAGCGCCACGGGGTCGAGTCCCGTCCCTTTGGACTTGGACATCTTCTCGCCGCTCCCGGTGCGCACCAGCGAATGCAGGTAAACAGCGCGGAAAGGAACTGTCCTCGTAAAGTGAATTCCCAGCATGACCATCCGCGCCACCCAGAAAAACAGGATGTCGTACCCGGTGATCAGCAGGCTCGTCGGGTAATACGTCTTGAAATCCGCCGTGTTCTCCGGCCAACCCAGCGTGGAGAACGGCCAAAGCCCCGAGCTGAACCACGTGTCGAGAACATCCGGGTCTTGCTCCAGATCCGCTGACCCACACGTCGCGCACTTCGCCGGCGCCTCGCGCGCCACCATAACGTGCTTGTGCTCCTTGCAGTACCATGCCGGAATCCGGTGTCCCCACCACAGCTGCCGCGACAGCGTCCAGTCGCGAATATTCCTCATCCAATTAAAATATTCTTCGCGCCGGTTATCCGGAACGATCTGAATCTCGCCTCGTTCCACTGCGGCAATCGCCGGTTCCGCCAGCGGCTTCATCTTGCAGAACCATTGCGTCGAAGCGCGCGGCTCGACAATTGTCTTACTTCTCTCGCAAAGTCCAATAGCAGTCGTGTGCTCGCTGATCTTTTCGAGAAGTCCCAGCGCCTTCAGATCTTCAACAATCCTCTTTCGCGCCTCAAATCGGTCCATCCCGGCGTAAGTGCCCGCCGCCGCGTTCATTTTCCCGTCGTCCGTCATCACATCGATTTCTGCAAGTTTGTGGCGCCGTCCCACCTCAAAATCGTTGGGATCGTGCGCCGGAGTAATCTTCACCGCGCCCGTCCCAAACTCCCGGTCCACCATCGCGTCCGCGATGATCGGAATCGCGCGGTTCATCAGCGGCAGAAGCGCTTTTTTGCCGACGAGCTGCGTGTACCGTTCGTCTGCCGGATTCACCGCCACGGCGGTATCACCCAACATCGTTTCCGGCCGTGTCGTCGCCACAACCAGAAACTCCTTCGTCCCCACCACCGGATACTTGATGTGCCACAGGTGTCCCTGCCGCTCCTCGTGCACCACTTCCAAATCGCTCAGCACCGTCAGGCACACCGGGCACCAGTTCACCAGCCGGTTCTCCCGGTAAATCAAACCCTCTTCGTAAAGCCTTACAAAGACTTCACGCACAACGCACGACATTTCCGGCGAGAGAGTAAACTTCTCCCTCGACCAGTCGCAGCTTTCTCCGATGCCCCTCATCTGTCGCGTAATCTCGCTGCCTGCTTCTGCCTTCCACTTCCAAACCTGCTTTTCAAACTCCTCCCGGCCGAGCTCGTGGTAGTCAACGCCCTGATCCGTCAGGTACTTCACCACGACGCGTTGCGTGGAGATGCCCGCATGATCAGTGCCGGGCAGATACAACGTGTTGTACCCGCGCATCCGGTGCCAGCGGGTGAGAATGTCGATCTCCGTATGTTCCAGCATGTGCCCGATGTGGAGCGAGCCGGTCACGTTTGGCGGGGGAATGACGATCGAAAACACCGGCCCCGGCGCAGTCGCATCCGCTTTGAACAGGGCTTCTTTTACCCAGAAGTCCGCCCATCGCGGCTCGATCTGCTGCGGTTCGTACGCTTTTGCTATCTCGCGAGCCATTCCGATGCGCTTCTCCCGTGTCACAGCGAGCCTTGGCCCACCTGTTCTCGAACAGTTCCGGTCGTTCAGAGTAATCCTTGACTATACGAGGGGAAAAGCAGTGGCGTCAATTCGACTGGATGTGCCTCCGCCTGAGGAAATTGAATCTGCCGGCGCATTACTTGGGAACGGATCTTTGAAACTACAGGGCAGGGAATTACGACTTCTTTGATTTCAGCTCTTCGTTGACCATGGCTTCCACGACGGGCCTCAGTATCTCGCGCGTCACCGCCTGCAATACTTCCGGACTCATCTTCGCCAGTACTCTGGCAACAAGGTCGTCCATGCTCGGCGCCGCAGCCGGCGCTGGCGCAGGTGCTTCGGCAAGTTCTGCCGATGCGTAAGAATTTCTTCCGTCGGCGCTTGGTTGCCCGGCGGCATGGGTTGCGTCTTCGGCGACCTGAGCGGCTTCCTCGCGGATGGCCTCCACCGCCGCGGCAGGCAAGGCTGCTTCTTCAATCACTTTCTGAG
>Ga0206999_10108_pt1 | contig 21053 bp, 15 predicted proteins | sample Alteio_BWMinCont_92_FD_153482 | JGI IMG/M metagenome (GOLD analysis project Ga0206999, IMG submission 153482) | Enriched cells from forest soil in Barre Woods Harvard Forest LTER site, Petersham, Massachusetts, United States -... | ecosystem: Environmental > Terrestrial > Soil > Temperate forest >...
TCGCTCGGAACTCGACCCGCTCCTGATTCTGTACAACGCTCAGGGGGGAGCGATCGCGAGCAACGATGATGCGAATGGAACACCCGACAGCTACCTGCGGTTCGGCGTCCCCGCGGACGGCGAATACTTTTTGGAAGTGCGCGACCACCTGCGACGTGGCGGCGACGCGTTCCATTACCGGATCGAATTGACGGCTGTTGCGCCAAACCTGCTGCTGGGCGTGAACGAATTCGTGCAATACGTGGAGCCGAAATTTGCGATCCCGCAGGGGAACCGGTTCCCGCTGCTGTTGAATGCGAACCGGCAGAACTTTGGCGGTCCGCTGGTGATCAAGGGTGAGAACCTGCCTCCCGGCGTCGTTGTCGAATCGTTCGGGATGGCGGCCGATCAGAATCTGGTTCAAGTGATTCTCGCCGCCGCCCCCGATGCGGTCGTGGGAGGAAAATTCGGTCAACTGACGGCGACGCTGGAAGACCCCAACAATCCAACTCCCCCCAGCGGGTTCGTGCGGCTGCCAACCGTCCTGGTTCGTGGTCAAAACAACAATCCCTTCTGGACCGAACGGACTCAGGTTTTGGCGATGGCTGTCACCCAAAAGGTGCCGTTCACCCTGCAAATCGTCGAACCCAAAGTGCCACTCGTACAGGGTGGACAGATGTCGCTGAAGGTCGTGGCGACGCGCGAGGGTGAATTCAAGGCCCCGATCAAGATTGAAGTGCTGCTGAATCCAAACGGCATGAATTCCAGCCGCGAGATCTCGATTGCCGAAGGCCAGACGGAAGCGGCGATCCTGCTGAACGCGGCGGGCAATGCCCAGGTCAAGGAACACAAGATCGCAGTCCGTGGCGAGGCGACCGTGGGAAGTGGTCCGGTGATGGTCTGTTCCCCCTTCGTCAACCTGCGGATTGCCGAATCGTACATGAAGTTCACCTACGAATCCGCAGCCGTCGAATTGGGTGCTGAAACGGAACTGGTCGTGAAGGTCGAAAACGTCAAGCCGTTCGAAGGGAATGCGACGATCCAGTTGTTTGGTCTGCCCAACAAGGTCACGACGACCCCTGCCGAGTTCAACAAGGATGCCAAGGAACTGATCTTCAAGGTGAAGGCGGAAGCCGATGCCAACCCCGGCAACAACAAGAGCCTGTTCTGCCAAGTCGTGGTCACGGAAAACGGCGAACCGATCATCCACAATCTGGGAACCGGTGCGATTCGCGTCGACAAGCCGTTGCCGCCGAAGGTCGCTCCGATGCCCGTTGCCCAGGGTCAGCCCGCTCCACCGCCGGCTGCGCCCGCTCCCGTTCAAGCCAAGCGATTGACGCGGTTGGAACAACTGCGTCTGGAACAAAAGCAGCGACTGGAAGGCCAGGGGGCCGCACCTGCGGAAGCCAAGCCGGCCGGTGGGAACTAGTGATCGTTTTGGGGTTGGAGTACAGGCTTTGGCCTGGAATTCCCGCCTAAAGGCTGAACTCCAACGCGTGGGCGACAAAGCCTGTTTTTGAATGACCATTTTGCGGAAGACAACCCGCAGTGCCTTGAAGGATCGTTGAAATGTCGCGGATTTCGATTCTGAATTCAGCCTTCGTGTTGACCGCAAGTTGCCTGTTCGGGACGGCCGCCCTGGCGCAGTCACCATTGACGCAGCTCAATGTCTATCCCGCCGACATCAACCTGACGACGAACAAGGATCGCCAACTGGTGGTCGTGCAGGCGGTGCATGCCGACGGCATCACTCACGACGTCAGCAAGCAGGCGACATTCACGCTGGGCAATCCGGCCATCTGTCGTCGCGATGGCACGACGTTCTATCCGACGGCGGACGGGCAGACTGAGTTGAAGGTGGAATTCGGCGGTCAGATGCTGACCGTGCCGGTCAAAGTCGAAAAGGCCGCGGAAACGCGGGCCATCAGCTTCAAACTCGACGTGATGCCGGTCTGGATGAAGACAGGCTGCAATACAGGAAGCTGTCACGGGGCGGCACGCGGCAAGGACGGGTTCCGGTTGTCGCTGTTCGGGTTTGATCCCGATGGCGATTACAACCGCATCACGCGCGAAATGCCCGGACGGCGCATTGATTTCTCGGTCCCCGATGCGAGCCTGATGATCGAGAAATCGATCGGCGTTGTCCCTCACACGGGGGGGAAGCGGTTTGAAAAGGATTCGGAACTGTGCAAGACGGTCATCGACTGGATCACCGCCGGCTGCCCGCGCGATCCGGCCGATGTCGCCACCTGCGTCGGTTTGGAGCTGTACCCCAAGGACGGCGTTCTGGATGGTCAGGGGGAAACCCAGCAGGTCACGGCCCGGGCCAAGTACTCGGACGGCACCGATCGCGACGTGACGAACCTGGCCCTGTACCTGTCCAACAACGACACGTCGGCAGCGATCACCCCCGAGGGGATCATCAACGCGGGAACCCGTGGCGAAGCGTTTGTGATGGCCCGCTTCTCCACCTTCACTGTCGGTTCGCACTTTGTCGTGCTCCCCAAGGGGCTGGTTTACGAAGACAAGCCCAAGGCGCAGATCAACTACATCGACGAACTGGTTAATTTGAAGCTGAAGAAGCTGCGGATTGATCCGTCGGGCAAGTCCAACGATGAAGCCTTCCTGCGTCGTGTGTATGTTGACCTTGTCGGACTCGTACCGAGTGAGGACGAATACAACCGGTTCATGTCCAGCACCGAAGCGGACAAGCGAGACAAGCTGATCGACGAACTGCTCGGCCGCAAGGAGTTCACCGAAGTCTGGGTCGGCAAGTGGGCCGAATGGCTGATGATGCGGTCGTCGAATCAAACCAGCCTGAAATCGATCACGCTGTACTACACATGGCTCAGCGAACAGATCGCCGACAACGTGCCGCTCGACAAGATGGTGCGGGAAATTTTGGGTGCCAACGGTGGAACCTTCAAGAACCCCCCCACCAACTTCTACCAGATCGAACCCGACCGGCTGAAAGTGGCCGAAAACGTCGCCCAGATCTTCATGGGAATGCGGACTCAATGCGCCCAGTGCCACAACCATCCGTTCGACCGCTGGACGATGAACGATTACTACAGCTTCGCCGCGTTCTTCGCCCAAATCGGTCGCAAGACGGGCGAAGATTATCGCGAACAGATCGTGTTCAACTCGGGTGGCGGCGAAGTCAATCACCTGGTTGGCGGACGAGTCATGCCCCCCGAGTTCCTGGGTGGCGGTCCGGCCGATGTTGCCGGCAAGGATCGTCGCGTTGTGCTGGCCGACTGGCTGGCGTCGCCCAAGAACCCTTATTTCGCTCGAAACTTCGTGAACCGGATCTGGCACCACTTCTTCAACATTGGAATCGTGGAGCCGATCGACGACGTCCGCGTCAGCAACCCGGCCTCGAACGATCCGCTGCTGCAGGAAATGGCAAAACGATTCACGGAATCGAACTACGACTTCAAGGCCATGGTGCGCGACATCTGCCGTTCCGAGGCCTATCAGCGGACGACCGAAAAGAACCCCAGCAACGAAACGGACGAGCGCAACTTTGCCTCGCAGACATTGCGCCGGATCAAGGCGGAATCGATGCTGGACATCATCAGCGAAGTGACCAGCACGAAGGACAAGTTCCCGCGTCTGCCGCTGGGGGCTCGCGCCGTGCAGATTGCCGATGGAGCAACCAGCACCTACTTCCTGACCACGTTTGGCCGGGCCACTCGCGAGACCGCGTGTTCGTGCGAAGTGAAAATGGAACCGACACTGTCGCAGGCCCTGCATCTGCTGAACGGCGACACGACCAACAACAAGATCCAGCAGGGGGGCCTGATTGCCAAACTGATTCAAGACAAGGCACCGCCCGAACAGATCATTGAAAAGCTGTACATCCGCTGCCTGAGCCGCAAGCCGACGGCAGAGGAAGCGGCGGCGCTGAAGCCGTTGTTTGTGGAAGGGAGCGACGCCAAGCGTTCGCTGGACGATATCTTCTGGGCACTGCTCAACAGCCGGGAATTCCTGTTTAATCATTAGGCGGGAGGCTGGAGACGGGAGGCCGGAGGCAGAAAAGAGCCGAGTTCGGATCGCAAAATCGCTGGAGTGAATCGATGAGCCGATTTTTACCGTGCCTGTTCGTCTTCGGGCTTTGCTGTGGGCCGGCTTTGGCCCAGGAAAAAGCGACTGCGCCGGCGAAGGACGAGAAGATCACGTTTGATCAACATGTCCTGCCGATCTTTCGCGAAAAGTGTGGCTCGTGCCATAACGGGAACGACAAGAAGGGCGATCTGGTCCTGGATAACTACGGGCTGGCGATGCAGGGGGGGGGGCCTCTGGCGAAGTCGTGCGGACTGATGGCGATGCCTCGCAGAGCCAGTTGTATCTTGTCATCACTCACATGTCCGAACCGAAGATGCCGCCACAGCAGCCCAAGCTGCCGGATGAGCAACTGACTCTGATTCGCCGGTGGATTGAAGGGGGCGCGCTGGAGAATTCCGGTAGCAAGGCCAAGCCCAAGAAGAACGCGGCGATGACCAAGGTCGAAATCTCGAACCAGCGTCCGGCCGGTCCTCCGTTGATGCCCGAAAATCTGCCGATCGATCCGCTGCTGGTCGCCAGCCGCGGAAACGGTGTGACGGCGCTGGCTGTCAATCCGTGGTCGCCCGTGGCTGCCGTGGCCGGACACAAGCAGATCTTCCTGTACAACACGCAGTCGCTGGAACTCGAAGGAGTCCTGCCATATCCGGAAGGAGTGGCCCACATCCTGAAGTTCACCCGCGATGGCCAGTGGCTGATGGCCGGTGGCGGACGTGGATCGCACTCCGGCAAGGTCGTGCTGTGGGACTTGAAGACTGGCAAGCGCATTGCCGAAGTCGGTGCCGAATACGACGTCGTCCTGGCGGCGGACATCAGTCCCGATCACACCCAGGTTGCTCTCGGCGGCCCGAAGAAGATCGTTCGAGTCTACGATACTTCCACCGGCGAATTGCTGTACGAAAAGAACAAGCACACCGACTGGATCACCGCCTTGGAATTCAGCCCGGACGGAGTGCTGCTGGCGACGGCCGATCGCAGCAATGGCCTGGTGGTTTGGGAAGCCTTCACCGGACGCGAGTTCTATTTTCTGACCGGTCACACCGGTCCGATCACCGACGTCAGTTGGGCGCCCGATTCGAACATCCTGGCATCGTGCAGCGAGGACACGACGATCCGCTTGTGGGAAATGCAGAACGGCAACCAGATCAAGAACTGGGGCGCTCACGGCGGCGGTGCTTCGGCGGTCGAGTTCACTCGTGACAACCGCATTGCTTCGACCGGCCGGGACAATCAAGCGAAGCTGTGGGATATCAACGGTGCCGCGATCCGCGGATTCGCCGGTTTGGGCGATCTGGGAATGGAAGTCGCATTCGATGCCGATGCGGATCGGATTCTGGCCGGAGATCTGACGGGCGTCGTGCATGTCTGGAATGCCAAGGATGGTGCGGTGATCGGGCAACTGAGTACGAATCCCCCGGCCTTGGCGAAACGCATTGAAACCACGGGTCAGGCCTTCGCCGCTGCGGAAGCTGCTGCGGCACAGTCCAGTGCGGCGCTGGCCGCCTTGAACAAGGGGATCGCGGACCGGAAGGCTGCAGCGGACGCCGCCGTGAAGGTGTCGAATGAAGCCCAGGCTGCAGTCGACCCCGCCACCAAGGAGAAAGCGGCCGCGGATGCCGATGCGGTCGCCAAGACGACCGTGCTGCAGACTGCCGAAACAGCGATGACGACGGCTCAGGCGGCCCAGATCAAGGCTGCGACCGAACGCGATGCACTTAAGAAAGTGACTGTGGATCTGGATGTCAAAGTCAAGGCCGCTGCGGATGCTTTGGCAGCCAATGAAGCGGCGGTCAACGCGGCTCTGGCCGCCGTTGAAGCCAAGCCCGACGACCCTGCCGTGAAGGCTGCCGCGGCCGAAGCAACGAAGAAGCTGACCGAGACACTCGCCGCCCTCTCGGAACTGACGAAGCAGAAGGGGGCATCGGTCCAGGAACTCCCCGCCAAGACTGAGGCTGTCGGTTCCACGGTCATCGCTCTGAACGCGGCCAAGGCGGCGCAGGAAAAGGCCGCGACAGAAAAAGCCGCCGCCGATAAAGTCGCAGCCGATGCAACGGCCAAGTTGAAAGTGGTCACGGATGCCGCGACCGTCGCCAAGGCCAATGCCGACAAGGCCGTCGCGGCGGCAGTGGTCACTCCCGAAATGCAAAAGCAGGTCACCGACGCGGAAGCCGCTGCCAAGGCGGCCACCGACAAAGCAGCGACGGTCAAGGGACAACTGGACCGGCTGAATGCAGCGAAGGGACGAACGCTGCAGGTGGCGGAAGCACCGAAATAAGAGAATTGAAAAGTGCCTGTTGGAGTTCAGGCTTTAGCCTGTTCCGGCCAGGCTAAAGCCTGAACTCCAACATCTCCGGCTTCATTGCCCACCTGAAATCGAAAATTGAAGAGATGAGACAACGAAAAAGGGACTGTTCGATGAAGTCAGATGGACGGCCAGCGCGACACATCTCTTCCCAATTGACACTTTTCAATTTGCACTTTTCAATTTGCAATTCCCCTCTTGCATTCATGGCGGCATTCCTGCTGACGGCTGCCTTTGTTCACGCCGGTGATTCGCCCCAGTTTCGTGGACCGGATGGCGAAGGTCATTCAGCGGAAAAGAACCTGCCGGTCACGTGGAGCGAAACCGAGAACATTCGCTGGAAGACGGACATCGAAGGACTCGGCTGGTCGACTCCGTCGATTGAAGGTTCCCAAGTCTGGATCACCACGGCGACCGACGGGGGCAAATCGTTGCGCGTCGTCTGCCTGGACAAGGACAGTGGCAAAGTCCTGCATGACGAAGAGGTCTTCCATCACGATTCCCCTGGATCGATTCACAAGAAAAACAGTTATGCGTCACCGTCGGTCTTGATCGACGGCGACCGCGTGTACGTCCATTTTGGCAAACTCGGCACCGCCTGCCTGGACCGCAACGCCAAGATCCTCTGGAAGAAGGAATTGCCTTACAACCACCGTCACGGACCGGCGGGAAGCCCGATTGTGTTCGGGAACCTGCTGATCATCGCCTGCGACGGGACCGACGTGCAGTATCTGACGGCACTGGACAAAATGACCGGTGATGAAGTCTGGAAGACGACTCGCGACGGAGCGATGGCGTATTCGACGCCGCTCGTGATCCAGGTGGATGGACAACCGCAACTCGTCAGCACGGGAGGCGAATGGGCGATGGGCTACGAGCCGAAGTCCGGCAAGGAAGTCTGGCGGTTCCGATATCCCAAGGGCTATTCCAACGTCCCTCGCCCCGTTTATGGCGAAGGTCTGGTCTTTCTGTGTTCCGGTTACGACTCGCCGTGGCTGTATGCGGTGAAACCAACCGGCCAGGGTGACGTGACTGAATCTCACATGGTCTGGAAGCTGGACCGCGGCGCGCCGCTGAATCCATCGCCGCTGCTGCTGGGGCAGGAATTGTACATTGTCAGCGACGGCGGAATCGCCCAGTGCCTGGACGCGAAGTCGGGTGACCTGCACTGGCAAAAGCGGCTGGGTGGCAGCTTTTCCGCGTCACCACTTCTGGCGGACGGCCGCCTGTATTTTCTGGACGAAGCAGGGACGACGCACGTGGTTGCACCGTCCAAGGACGAATATAAGGAACTGGCGGTGAACACCCTGCCAGGCCGAACGCAGGCCAGCATCGCCGCCGCCGACGGGGCGCTGTTCCTGCGAACGGACACGTCGGTTTATCGAATTCAAAAGTAGCGAGCGCCGTGCCGATTCAAGTGCCAGATTCATTGCCGCGCGCGGGAAGCAGCAATGAAAGCATCCAAGCAAATGGCAATCACGAACAGGACTGGTCCGCAACTTGCAAGTGAGATCGTGAGACGTCGAAGCCAACGCCGATCCTGAATCCAACGCTCGTGCAAGTTGTTGTAAATCACAAATCCAAAAACGCACTGAAACGGAACCAGAAGCGCGACCACTCCCAACTGCATGCGCATTTCCATGTGCATGAAGACGTAAGCCATGGTTTCGATAGATACGATTGCCGACAGTGCCTGAAAGCTCAGCAAGAACAGCCACATGAAAAATGACATGTTGCGATGCACTGCAATTCTCAACGATGTGAATCAAACGTCGGGATGTCCGTGCGATTGATCCGCCGCTAAAAATGGACGCTACTGCAATTCCCGTTGAACAGCAACCAACACGCCATCCCAAAGCTGGATCCGCGCCCGGATTGACTGGACCGCGGTCCGCTGCGCCGATTGCTTCCGATCAGGATCGTTCTGGCAAAGGTTGTCGACCAGTCGCCGGGCGAGCGGTCCGTGGTCGTTCGCATCGAGTTCGATGTGCCGGTTCAGATAATGCACCAGCCGGTCCACCGGAACGCCCTGCTGCGGCAGCGATTTCACCAGCCGGGCGAACATGTCGGGAATCACGTCTTCGCGTCCGTAAAAGAATGCCGCGGCGACTTCGTGCGGCTGGCCCCGCGAGACCAATTGCAGGGTTGACCGAACGAATTCCCGCGTGCTCGGCAGCACAGACATCTCCGCCAATGCCTGCTCGGTGGGAATCCCGTCCCGCAGTGCCGCAATGAATCGGCGAATCGGCCGTGCGTCGGCACCGACTTCGTCCATCGCCTGCAGATACAACTCGAAGTGGCTGGCATAGCCTCCGCGACCGTCTTCGTCACATTCTTCGCCCAGCACGATCTCGTTGATGAATCGACTGACCGTTGCATCGGCCGGCGGCAGCCAGGGGACCGTGCAACATGTCACCAGTTGCTGCAAACGCTTCAGCAGCGACATGAAGTCCCACACGGCAAACACATGTTCGCGCATGAACAAGCGCAGGCTGTCGGCGGTCTGGACCGAATCATAAAGCGGATGCTGAAACAGTTTCTGACGCAGACCAGGCAGATCCATCGAATCGACGGTGACACTGTCGGTCACCGAGGCGGAAGTTACTGATGAGGTTTCTATTGGCAATTCCCCGCAATCGCAAAGAGTGATTCGTGTGATCTACGCCTATCATACGAATTGGAACTGACAACCTGAAACCCAGCGGCCAAATCATGCGAACTTGTGGGGTCGCAATCAACATCTGCCGCCATCCGCGCTTTGCGAGCGTTGCCCGAAGACAACCGGCTTGGATGAATTCTCGGCACTTCGGTCGATGTGACCGACGCACGGGGGGTATTTGGGCACGGCAAACTACGGCACTGGTTTGGGTTACGAGAAATTGATACGATATCCGCTCACATCACCGGCCAACTCGGTGCAACGCACGAATTCTCGAGTGTGATATGCATGTATTGTTGATCGAAGACAATCCCAGCGATGCGGGCTTGGTGCGCGTTTTCCTGCAGCGGGAACTGCGTGATCATTGCCTGCTTGAGCACAAACAGACTCTCAAACAAGGCATCCGGCGACTTATGCAGGGCGGAATCGACGTCGCGCTGATCGATCTGGACCTTCCAGACAGCCAGGGTTCCAGCACGGTTCAGACGGTCAGAGCGGAGGCCGATGGCGTGCCGATTGTGGTGCTTACGGGATTCGATGAGGAGGAAGCCGCGCTCGATGCGGTTCGGATGGGCGCCCAGGACTACCTGGTCAAAGGGAAGACCGACGCCGCGTTGCTGGTTCGAACATTGCAGTTTGCGATTGAAAGGGCCTCACACCAACTCAAACGGCGCGAAGTGGCAGAGGAGGCGACGGCCACCGCTGCGAGAATCGCGACACTTACCGACCGTGAACGCGAAGTTCTGGACCTCATCCTGGCCGGCTGTCCACTCAAAGAAATCGCCAACAAACTCGGGACCAGTTACAACACGGTGAAGAATCAGCGTGCCAGAATCATGCAGAAAGTTGACGTCCGATCAGAGACCGAACTTGTTCGAGTCACACTGATTTGTCGCTTCGGTCGTTAACGCCGGAGGCGGCATCGAGTCAACGTCAGCGTTTGCCAGTCACCTTCACATCGTTGTCGATGTCTCGCACGCCGGGCACCAACTGGATCGCCTGTTGCGCAACCCGCTTCAGAAAGTACGTTGGCAGGCGACCCTGCAGCGTAACCCTGCCATTGTCACAGCAGGCTTTCAGACTCCGCAATTGCGCGTAGTTGCTGTTCGAAATGCGGCTTTGGCCTGTAATGTCAGCCTGCGGAAATTTCACAAACATAGCCAAAACGACTATGGAAACTTTTCCGCCGGCGCTGGACACTCAAAATACAGCCATGCCCACTCGCCGAACTCACGATTCTCCCTGCCGATTTTCCCCGCAAGAGTCCTCAGGGAGTATTGGGTAACCCAGATGGAAACGTCAAATTGGTTGGAAGATGACAGCGCCCTGATGTATTTGCCGGGCTTCGGTCCCACTACATCACAGGCCGGTCCGGACGCGAATCCGGCTGAAATGATCCCACGGCGGATTCGCCTCTTGTTGGTTGAGGATGACAAGGTTGACGCGAGCCTGGTGCAATTGGCGTTGCAACATGTCGCGGGTGTCGCTTTCGACGTCGCGATCGTCGCGACGGCGTCCGCTGCGGTTGATCAGCTTGCCAACGGGGGATTCGACATCGTTTTGCTGGATCTTTCACTCCCGGACAGTTCGGGGCTGGACACGATTCATCGACTGCAAGATTACCTGCCAGCCATCCCGGTGATCGTACTCACGGGGAATTCGGATGAAGAGACCGGAGTTCAAGCGATCCACCAAGGGGCGCAAGACTTCCTGGTCAAGGGTGCCAGTGCCGCGGTTCTGATCCGGGCGATTCGTTATGCGATGAGCCGGCATCGAATGCGTCGCAAGCTCGTCCAGGCATTGCAAACGGCGAAGATCAGTGAAACAAACCTGCGGATGATCATTGAAAACAATCTCGACGGGATCATCGTCGTGAATCGGGACGGGCTGGTCGTCCATGCCAATGCCTCTGCCGAGGCTCTTTTTGCCTTTCCCTCCGGAACCTTCCTCGGACAGCATCCCCCTTTCAAACTCACTCCCGGATCAGTCCACGTGACAAACATTGTCAACCGGGTGAATCAGGTTGTGCCGACGGAAGTGCGTTTCAACACGATCGAATGGGATGGCCACCCGGCATCCCTGATCTTGCTGCGTGACTTGACCGAGCGCAGAAAGGCAGAGTCCAACCGGCACAAGCTGGAGCTGGCCCGCGAAGTCCAACAGGAGTTGCTCCCCAAGTCACCGCCAAAGCTGAACGGCATCGACATCGCCGGCGCATCGGTCACAGCCGACGAGACAGGTGGCGACTACTTCGACTACGTCCAAATGCCAGAAGGGGTTGTCGGCCTGGTCGTTGCCGACGCCAGTGGCCACGGCATTGCCTCGGCGCTGTTGATCTCGGTCGTCTCCGCCTATGTTCGCGCGTTCAGCTCATTGACAAGAGACGCCGGTGAAGTGCTGAGACATATTGCCCAAATGCTCAGGCACCGCACTTGTGAAGGCCAGTTTGTCACGGCGGTGCTGGCTTGCATCGATCCTGTGCACCGCACCCTGACCTATGCCAGTGCCGGACATCCTTCTGCTCTTCTCGTCGATGGTGCTGGAAACGTTCGGGCTGATCTGACGAGTCTGGACTTTCCCATTGGTCTTGATCCCGACCACTGGTTCCATTCCAGTGCGGTGTTTCAACTGCGGCCCGGCGACACGCTGGTGTTGATCAGTGACGGCATCCTGGAAGCAATCGACGGCGACGACATGTTGTTCGGAAAAGACCGAGTGATCGACCATGTTCGGCAGAATCTCGGCAAATCCTCGCGTGTGATCGTGGAGTCCCTGATCAAGCTGGTCAGGAATCACTGCGCTCCCGCGGCGCCCGCTGACGATTTGACTGCGGTCGTGGCAAGAATCATCCAACCCTGAAGACCACAATCAAGATTTCTGCAGGAGCAGTTCATTGAGCGACACTGACGGATCCAGCAACACATCGTCCGACGAGCGTGCCCCGCTGATCGTGCAATTGCATCAGGAACGCAAACGGCTGGCCGAGGAAATCAAGCAACGACGCCGTGCCGAGGAACTGGCACGCTGCGTCATCGACTGCAACCTTGACGCCATTGTCGTGGTCGATGAATCAGGCGCCGTGATCGATTGGAACCTGCCGGCGGAACGTGTCTTTGGCTGGAATCGAGAAGCCATCATTGGTCGAAACATCGCCGACACGATCATTCCCCAAAGGCACCGCGACGAACATCGCCATGGGATGCGGAACTTCGTCAAATCTGGTGGCGGAACGATGCTGGACCGGCGGCTGGAGCTGACCGCGCTTCGCCGGTCGGGCGAAGAGTTTCCAATCGAATTGATGATCGCTCCGACGCGAACGACCAGACCCTGGTTGTTCAGCGCGTGCATTCGCGACATCAGCGAGCGCAACCGCCTGGAAGAACGATTTCGCGCCACGGTGGAATCTGCGCCGACAGCGATGGTGATGATCGACAGCACCGGCGGCATCGTGCTGGTCAATGCGGAAACGGAGAAACTGTTCGGGTATTCTCGCGATGAACTTCTGGGGCAGCCCGTCGAAATGCTGGTGCCGAATCGATATCGCCCGCGGCATTCGGAACAGCGCCGGGATTTCTTCAGTCACCCTGAAGCGCGGCGAATGGGGGAGGGCCGCGATCTGTACGGTCTTCGCAAGGATGGACGTGAGTTCCCGGTGGAAATCGGACTCAACCCGATTGAAACCGACGAGGGGCTGTTTGTACTGGGCGCGGTTGTCGATATCACCGAGCGGAAGCGATTCGAAGAGAGAATGTGCAGACTGAACGAAGAGTTGGAGTGCCGGGTCCGGGAACGAACGGCCGCCCTCGCACAAGCCAATGAAGCGCTGGAACTAAGCAACGTCGAATTAAAGCAGTTCGCCTACGTCGCTTCGCACGATTTGCAGGCTCCCCTGCGCGGCATCGCTGGATTCGCCCAATTCCTGCAGATGGACTACCAGGGAAAACTTGACGGAACTGCGGACGAGTACATCGGTCAGATTGTCGATGGTGCGCAACGAATGCAGCGGTTGATCAGCGATCTGCTGGCCTATTCCCGCGTGGAATCGCGAGCAAGAGCCTTCACGCCAACAGACCTGGCGGCCGTGTTTGACGATGCTGTTTCGTTGCTGCGCGCGGAAATTGAGGAGATCGGCGGCGAAGTCACCCGCGGCGATTTGCCAATTGTTGTCGGCGATGCCGCTCAATTGTCCCAACTCTTCCAAAACTTGATCGGCAACGCCATAAAATATCACAGCGGCGATCAACCGCGCGTCCACGTGACGAGCCGGCGAACCTGCGGCGAACACACGATCGCCGTGCAAGACAACGGCATCGGCATCGACAGCAAACATCACGAACGGATCTTCGAAATCTTTCGTCGCCTGCACACGCAGGAACAGTATCCCGGCACTGGAATTGGACTGGCCGTTTGCCGTCGCATTGTCTTGCGGCACGGCGGACGCATCTGGGTCGAATCCAACACGATGAATGGCAGTACGTTTTACTTTACGGTTCCCGAAAGAGCGGACTGAATGAGCGGCTTTGACGTCGAGAGTGCTGACCGGGATCAGTTGGCAGCCGCCTTGCGTGCCAGTGAATTTCACGTCGGCGCGATCTACCAGGTTTCCCTCGATCCGATCATCGTCATCGACAACGACGGCACCATCCGAGAATTCAACCGCGCCGCCGAGCACACGTTTTCACGGCGTCGCGACAAGGCGATTGGCACGCCGGTTGTGCGGTTGTTTCATCCCTCGGCCCAGGAGCGATTTCAAAAGAATGTCAGTCATTTTCAGGCCACGGGCGGAGAAGGATCAATGGTCGGCAGAAATGTCGAAATGCAGTGCGTGCGGCAGAACGGCGAGCAATTTGTCGCCGAGATGGCATTGCAGCCGATTCCGTTTGAGGATGCTGGCCGATTGGTGATTTTCCTGCGCGAAATCACCGAACGGAAACGTGCCGAACTTGCGCTCAAAGATTCCCAACGGTTATACGCCTCGCTCGTCGAAAACCTGCCGCTGTGCGTAATGCGAAAGGACCGCGAAGGACGATTCACGTTCGCCAATCGAGCGTTCTGCACGATGGTCGGCCGGCCATTGGAGCAACTGACCGGCAAAACCGACTTTGATCTTTATTCGCACGAGTTGGCCGAGAAATATCGTCGTGATGACGCCTGCGTTTGCGAGACGGGCGATTCCTTTGAGACCATCGAAATCAACCGTGCTCCGGACGGAACCGAGCGTCATGTCCATGTCATGAAGACTGCGGTTCACGATTCCGGCGACTCGATCATCGGCATACAAATCCTGTTTATGGACATTACGGACCGCGTTCGGGCTGAACTGGCGGTCCGACGCACAAGCGATGAACTGAAACAGAGCAATCTCGAATTGCAACAGTTCGCCTATGTTGCTTCGCACGACCTGCAGGCGCCGCTGCGCGCGATCGCCGGCTTCGCGCAGTTCCTGCAGCACGATTACCAAGACCAGCTCGGCGCGAACGCGAATGAATACATCCGTCAGATTGTTGGTGGCGTCCAGCGGATGCAGCAGTTGATTAACGACTTGCTGGCGTATTCGCGAGTGGAATCACGTTCGCGGCCGTGCGTTTCGGTCGACCTCGCAGTGGTCTTCGACGACGTCGTGAACCTGCTGCGTGCGGAGATCGCGGAAAGCCGCGGCGAAGTCACACGGGGTGAACTTCCGTCCGTTGCAGGTGATCCCGCCCAATTGTCTCAACTCCTGCAAAACCTGATCAGCAACGACCTGAAGTACCACTCTGTCGTTGCACCGCGCGTCCAAGTCACGGCGGATCGAAACGACAGCGGATGGACAATCGCCGTGCGCGACAACGGCATCGGGATTGAATCCAGACACCACGAGCGGATCTTCGAGATCTTTGTGCGCCTGCACACACAGGACAAATATCCCGGCACAGGCATTGGCCTGGCTGTTTGTCGCCGGATCGTTTTGCGACACGGCGGTCGCATCTGGGTTGAATCCGAAGTGGACCGCGGAAGCACTTTCTACTTTACGTTGCCTGATCGGAGCAATCTTCAACCATGAGCACAATCGCGGCGCTCGGCCGTCCCGCCGAAATCCTCCTCGTCGATGACAGCAAAGTCGATGTGATGTTGACACGCAAGGCGTTCGAGCGGGAAAAACTCGTGGTCAACCTTCACCATGTCGAAAACGGAGTGGAATGCCTGGCTTTCCTTCGCAAGCAAGCGAAGTATCTCGACGTGCCGACTCCGGATTTGATTCTCCTGGACATCAACATGCCCGTGATGGACGGCCATGAAGTGCTGACTGAACTGCTTAAAGACGAGAATTTGAGACATCTGCCGGTTGTGATCCTGACCAGTTCCGAAGACGAACGGGATATTCTGGCCATGTACAGACTCCGATGTAACGCGTACTTGTCGAAGCCGGTTGACGCAAACAAGTTTCAGGAAGTAATCAAGCTGATCAACGCCTTTTGGCTGACGGTCGTCGTCCTGCCACGGAAATAATGACGCGACTGCGGCGATGCATGTATCGTGCCCCAGAAACCGGGCCGGCACTCAATTCGTTTGACAGTCAAAATGGACTATCCTTGTCAAGGGAATCGCTGCTGACGGTTTCACCGAGTTGGGATGAGTCGTTCTTTCAATTGCATACGGGGAACCCGACATGGACAATCAAACGACGGTGCTTGTCGCAGAGGACAGCCGAACTCAAGCCGCGCAGATTCAACGGCTGCTGGAGAAGGCGGGGCTGCGAGCGGTGATGGCGACCAACGGTCGGGAGGCATTGGACCGGATTCGCCAGTCGCCACCAGATGTTGTCGTGACGGATCTGGAAATGCCGGAGATGAACGGCCTGGAACTGGTCGACGCCGTTCATTCGGAGTTTCCCAAGATCCCGATTGTGCTGGCGACCGCTGTCGGCAGCGAAGCGATCGCCGCCGAAGCATTGCGCAGGGGGGCGGCGAGCTACGTTCCCAAGCAGTTCCTGCAGGATCTGATCCCGACAGTCCAGCGACTGCTGGCGGTCGTTCAGGCCGATCGAGCCAGCGCTCAGCTTGCCGCCTGTGCAACCATGAGCGAAGTTCAGTTTTGCCTGACCAATTCTCAGGGGCTGGTTGGTCCACTGGTCGCCCAAGTCCTGCGAATGCTGGAACGGTTCAGTCTGCGCGACGCCAATGGGGCGCTGCGAGTCGCCATGGCACTCGAGGAAGCCCTGCAGAACGCATTCATCCACGGAAACCTGGAGGTCTCGTCCAAACTGCGCGAGGAAGAAGACATGAATGCGTTCCACGACCTGGTCAGGCAGCGTCGGCAGGAGGCGCCGTACAAGGATCGTCGCACTCATGTTCGTGTCCATGTCACCACGGAATCGGCCGAGTTCACGATTCGCGACGAAGGCCCCGGTTTCAATCCGATGTCCATCCCCGATCCCACGGACCCAGTCTACCTGGACCGCCCGTGTGGCCGCGGGCTGTGGTTGATCCATTCATTCTTCGACGAAGTCAGGCACAACGCTCAAGGAAACGAGATCACCATGATAATTCGCAAGAAAGCAGTGACGTAAACCCCAGAGCCGCGACCGTGAGGGAGCGGACGAACAGGCTGAAAAGCCCGCTCCCTCACGGTCGCGGCTCTGGGATAACGTTACTCCATGTGAAAAAGGCGTTGGCCCTGAACAAGTCCGTCAGGGCCACTTGGAGTTGTTGCAGGCTTCCAGCAACAGTGATGTCCGCGATTCCAAAGTCTGCAACCCCTGCCGTGCGATTGTGAAATTGTTTTCGCGGCCCATTCGCTCCAATTGCAGTGCGGCGTCAACCACGGCATAAGCACCAAAGATGGCGGCGGACCCCTTCAGAGTGTGAGCTGCACGGCGGAGCAAATTGACATCCGAGGTGTCGATCGCCTGGCGAATCTCGACCAGAAGTTCCGGGCACTCAGCCATAAACATTTTCATCAGTTCCTGCAGCAGCGAATCATCGTCGGCCGTGTTCCGGCGAGCCAGCTTCCAATCGATCACGCCATTGTCCGTCGTTGGTTCGGATTTGTCAGCCGGCTCGCCATTCGAGTGCACTTCGGCCACAAGCCTCCCGGTGGCGACGCCGGCACGGGCGGGGACGGCGGCAACGACTCGATACAGCGATTCGGGGTCGATTGGCTTGGAGAAATAATCATCCATCCCAGCCTCAAGGCAATGCTCACGATCCCCCTTCATCGCCTCGGCAGTCATCGCGACGATTGGAATGTGGCGGCCGGTTCCCTGCTCTTCGGCGCGAATTGCCATTGTCGCGTCATAGCCATTCAGTTCGGGCATCTGCATGTCCATCAGAATCATATCGAACGACTCGCGCCGCCAACGGTCGATGGCTTCCTTTCCATTGTTGGCAACATGCACTTCGTGCCCCCATTTCGTCAAAAAGCCGAGCGCCACTTTTTGATTGACCAGACTGTCTTCCGCCAGCAGGATGCGCCGGGACGGAATCCAAGGGAACCGTTCCTCGGGAACGGCGGATTCGACTGCCAGCGAAACTCCAAGTTCAGTGAGTATGGCATCGAGAAGTTCGGACGCCAGCACGGGCTTTCTTAAAAAGTGACTAATGCCGACACTTTTGAGCCGCTCGGAATCAAACGTCGTCAACGAGGAGGACAGCATCAATATGGGAAAGTGGCACCAGCCCGGTTGCGACAGCAGGCGTTCGGCAAACTGCATCCCGGTCATGTCGGGCATATGAAAATCCAACAGGGCCAGACGAAACGGTCGGCCGGAGCGTTGTGCTTCCTCGGCTGCCACAATCGCGGCCGGGCCGCTTTCCGCCAGCGTTGGCTGCATTCCCCAATTCAGCAGCATCTCCTGCAGGATGCGGCGATTCGTTGAGTTGTCGTCGACGACCAGCACGGGCAGTTCGCGCACATGCTGCAGCAGCGCACGACGCGGCCGGGCCTGATTTTCCGCGACGCCGAATTCCGCCACGAAAGCAAATGTCGAGCCTTGTCCCGCCTGGCTGTCGACCCAAATTCGGCCTTGCATCAATTGAACCAGGCGTTGGGAGATTGCCAGGCCCAATCCGGTGCCGCCGTAACGCCGCGAAGTCGAAGCGTCGGCTTGAGAAAACGCTTGAAACAGACGCTGCAGCTTGTCCGGGGGAATCCCGATCCCCGTGTCGCGGACCGAGAACTTCAATCGAATGGAATTGCCGCGGACTTCCTCGGGCTCGACATTGACCACAACCTCGCCGCTCTCTGTGAACTTGATGGCGTTGCCGACCAGATTGACGACGATCTGCCGCAGTCGTCCCGGATCGCCGATCAGCCGATTCGGGATGCTGGAATCGACTCGGCAGGCCAGCTCCAATTGCTTGTCGGCCGCTCGCAGTGACAGCAAATGCAGTCCCTTGCCAATGCAATCGTTCAGATCGAATTCGATGACCTCCAATTCCATCTTTCCGGCTTCGATCTTCGAAAAATCGAGGATGTCGTTGAGCAGCCGCAAGAGCGCATCGGCCGATTGTTGGATCAAACTCAGGAATTCTCTTTGATCGTTGCGGAGCGGCGTCCCGGAAAGCAATTCCGCCATCCCCATGATGCCATTCATCGGTGTGCGGATTTCGTGGCTCATGTTCGCCAGAAATTCACTCTTGGCGCGGTTCGCGGCTTCGGCGGCCTCTTTGGCCAGCCGCAACTCTTCGTTGAGCGTTGCACGACGTTCAGCCTCCCGTGCCCGCTCTTCGGCCTGCTGCCGCTTCCATTCCGCTTCGCGCAGTGCCAGGTCCTGCAGATGCGTCCGCTGGTTGATGGACTGGATATGCCGCATCATCCGCACTCGCCGCACCAGCGACGTGATGTGTGCCAGGATGACTTCCATGTCCTGCTGCTTGCTGACGAAGTCGTCCGCGCCGGATTCCAGCGCCTGCAGCAGCACTTCGCGATTTTCCTGTCCCGACAGAATCAGCAGGCCCAGTTGTTTCTGCTGAGTATTCGCCCAGGCACGAGCGCGCCGGCAGGCCTCGAAGCCATCCATCTCGGGCATGACGACATCAATGACAGCGACGTGAAATGATTCCCGCTCCAACAGTTCCAGTCCAGCCGGACCACTGGTTGCCGTCGTGACCTGGAAGCCGCTTTTCCCCAGCTTTTCGGACAATTCCGCCAGGTAGACGCGACTGTCGTCGATTGCCAGCAGCCGGGTGCCGCTCAAGAACGCATCGCGCGTTTCCGCGTCTCGACTCACCGGATCGACGGCGATGGTCGACTTGAGCAGGCCCGTCACAACTGCCAGCAGCTCTTCAGAGGGGCTGTCCTTCGACAGGAACCGGTCCGCCCCCGAATCCAGCGCGGCGATATGATCGCGCTCTTTCTGGCTGGCAGTCAGGACAACGATGGGAATGACCTGCAATGACATGTCACTCTTTAATCGCCGACACACCTCCAGTCCCGACTTGTCTCCCAGGTATTGGTCCAGGAGCACGAGATCGGGGGTGGATTCCAGGCAGAATTGATACGCCTCCTCGGCTGTCGCAGCGTGACGCACGACATGGCCTTGCTCTTCCAGCAGCAGCCGGTAGGTGTGTGCCTGGGTACGACTGTCTTCGACAAGCAGGATGCCGCTCATGGACTGATGCTTTGTAGATTAGTCTGTGTTTGACCCCACCTCCCCTGCGGAGGTGGTTCAAGGGCTTTTGCACCAGCGGTTTGCGGTTTGTCAATTTTTGGGTTGGAGTTCAGGCTTTAGCCTGCGCTTCCAGGCTAAAGCCTGAACTCCAACAGCCTGCTGGTGCAAAAGCCCGTGGACCACCTCCGCAGGGGAGGTGGGGTGGCCTCTCGATTTTTCGCCCAAAAACTGCCTCACTTTTGATGTGCGGCTTTCATCATAACGCAAACAATCTCCGCAGGGTTCAATTCCTGATCCGCCGCACCCAGCTCTTTTGCAGATTTCGGCATCCCCCAGATCAGGCTCGATGTTTCGTCCTGGATGATGGTCTGGCCTCCAGCCTGCTTGAGGGCCAGCAAGCCGCGGGCTCCGTCATCACCCATGCCCGTCAGCAGAATGCCGAGCGACGACTTGGCCGCATGGCGTCCCAGTGAATCAAACAGCACGTTTGCCGAGGGACAATGCAGGTCCGTCTCTCGGCGGGGTGGCAACTCCATTCGAACCCGGTTTGCCAATGCCAAATGCCTGCCACCCGGTGCCAGCCAGATTCCCGGTTCCAGCCGCGCGCCATCGGCCACCAGGCGCGTGGGATGTCCGGTCGAATCACCCAGCCAGCGTGCAAACCCTTCGACGAAGCCTTCCGAAATATGCTGCACCAGCAGGATCGGCAAGGGAAACGGCTTGGGAAGCGACGAAAAAATCTGCTGCAGCACGGGAGGTCCACCGGTCGACGCGGCGATGCCAATCAGATCCACGTTTCCGATCGCCATCTGACTCGGCGTGACCGTTGTTGGTGGCGGGTCAATGGGGGCGGCAGTTCGCCGGCGGACGACGGCTCTGGACGCGGCCAGGAGTTCCTCACGCAACTGCGGGGCGATTTTCTGCAGATGCAGCAGCACGGCGCCTTGAGGCTTCTCAATGACAGCAACGGCACCGGCCTCAATCGCCTTCATCGCCAGGTTCACATCCTGCTTGCGCAAGGTGGCACTGGCCACGACAATCGGGACTGGACAAACGCGCATGATTTCCCGAGTCGCCGCGATGCCACCCATCCCGGGCATGTGGATGTCCATGAGAATGACATCGGGCAGATGCGTCTGAACCAGTCGAACGGCCTCCTCGCCCGTCGCGGCTTCGGCCACGACCGTGAATTCGCCATCTTCGGCAAACAATCTCCGAAAGATTTCCCGCTGGGTCACGGAGTCTTCGACAATCAGCAGTCTGATCATTCTCTCCCGCCTTTCAGACCCACTGCTCGACAATCTCCAGCAGTCCCTGACCTTCAAACGTCGACTTGATGACGTAGGCGTCGGCCCCCGCCTCCATCCCTTCGCGTCGATGTTCCTCTTTTTCCCGGCCCGTCACCAGGATCACTGGCAGGTTGAATCGCGATTTGATTTGTCGAGTCAGATCAAAAC
>Ga0206999_10112_pt1 | contig 20910 bp, 18 predicted proteins | sample Alteio_BWMinCont_92_FD_153482 | JGI IMG/M metagenome (GOLD analysis project Ga0206999, IMG submission 153482) | Enriched cells from forest soil in Barre Woods Harvard Forest LTER site, Petersham, Massachusetts, United States -... | ecosystem: Environmental > Terrestrial > Soil > Temperate forest >...
AGGCCAATGGCGTGGCCAACAAGCAACTCGCCGCAAACATCGGCAACGCAAAGTTCGTGCGCGGGTTCGGCAACAACGGCGGTGAAGAGTTCCTGAGCTACATGAACATCAGCGAGACGCTGCTGGTGCAAGGCGGCGAAGCCTGGGAAAAGTGGGATCGGCAGGCGTGCGAGACCATTACCAAGGTTCAAAACGAAGACGGCAGTTGGTCGGGGCATCATTGCATCACAGGCCGCACATTCTGCACGTCAGCCGCACTGCTGACCATGATGGCCGATCGCGCACCTCTGCCTGAAGTGGCCGACGTCAAACCTGCGGCCAAATAGCATTTGCAGAAATGCAAAATGAGGGAACCGTTCTGAACGATTTTGGACCCCAACGGGCAGCGCCGTGAACGATTTTCTGCCTAGAAAACGAGAGTTCACCCCACCTTCCCCTGCGGAGGTGGTTCACGGGCTTTTGCACCAGCCCTGGAGCAAAAAGCGATTGAGATCGGCGTGGACCCAGTGGCCCTACTGGTGCAAAAGCCCGTGAACCACCTCCGCAGGGGAAGGTGGGGTTGTCCTGCATCCCGCGTTTTCTCGACGAAAAATCGTTCACGGCGTTGCCCCCTTGGGGCAAATGCAATTCATCGTCCACGTGGCTTTCCAACATCTGCGTAAGAGGGGATTACTTTGCGAGAACGAATAATCCTCCGCCTCGCTGGATTCGCAAGCACGATTTTCGTGGTCGCCTTGGTCGCATTGTTTGCAACAGTGACGTCGGTCAACTTCGGACATGCCGAGGAGACTCTACGGTCGGAGCACGTCGCCAAGATCGAAAAGGCGATCGCGGCGGGTGCCGGATTTTTGGTCGAACAGCAGCAACCCGACGGCACTTGGCGTTCGAAGACATATGGGCTGCTGAAGGACGGAACTTCGCTGACGCCGCTGGTGATATGGTCCCTGCCGAAATCCGCACTGACGCGAGCGGCTCAGGAACGCGGACTGGCGGCCATGTCGAGTTGGGTTGAGTCCGAAGCTCGAACGACGCACGTCCGCGTGCTGCCTCAGTATCCGGTGTACGCAGCAGGGCTGGCGATCATTGTGCTGAGCGAGTCGGAGGAAGCCCGTCAAAAGGATGAGACTGTCGTCTGGCGCGGACTGTTGAAAGCCCACCAATTGACGGAAACGAATGGCTGGTCGCAAGACGACTCCAGATTCGGCGGCTGGGGTTACAGCCACGACCCTCCTACAAGACCTGCCGACGGCGCGACTCTGTCGCCGCTCGATGAACCCAATCTTTCCGCCACGGTCTTTGCTCTGGAAGGTCTGGCGGCCGGCCACCGGGACGACCCGCCGATGAAAGTCCGTCTGTCGAAGGCGTTGCAGTTTGTCCAGCGATGCCAGAACTGGCGCGCGAATGCTCCAGCAGCGGATGAGAAATTCAATGACGGCGGATTTCATTTTCTGCTGATTGACGAAGTTCGGAACAAGCCGGGAGTTGCCGGCGTTGATGGTACGGGCCAAACGCGGTTCGTGTCGTATGGCAGCGCCACCGCTGACGGTCTGCGGGCACTATTGCTGTGCGGCGTGAAACGTGACCATCCACGCGTGGTGGCGGCCCGTCTCTGGCTGGTTCGGCATCTTGAGGACGGTGCCCATCCCGGCGCGTATCCCGCTGACCGGGCGCATCTGCAACCATCGCTCGACTTCTACTACGCGGCGTCACTGTCGAAGGCATTCCGTCAACTGCAAACGGGAGACGCGAGGCATTCCAACAGCCGCTGGGCAACGCTGGTTGCCAGTCGACTGCTGACGCTGCAGCGACACGATGGGTCGTGGAGCAATCCCGCAGTCGATGTCCGGGAAGACGATCCATTGATTGCGACGTCATTTGCACTGTTCGCTTTGCGGAACTGCCTTGACGAACTGCGTTCATATTCCGGGGGGACGGCACCTGGAACCGGCGACCCGGGGCGGGAGCATTAAGAAAAGGCCCGGCTGAATTGAATCAACCGGGCCTGTGTCATTCCACCATTCGCCATGCGAGGATCACAGCAACTCCGTCAACAGCTTCCGTTCGTCGAGCAGGTATTGCGGTCGACCGTTCGGGTCGGTGAGCGTGACGGTGTCGGGATCGATGCCGAGTTGCTTGTAGACCGTGGCGAAGATGTTCTGCAGATGGACCGGCCGATCGTGGGCGACCTCGCCCAAGCGGTTGGTCGATCCGATCGCCTTCCCGTGACGGAAGCCGCCGCCAGCGATGTAGAAGAATCCGGCGCGAGCCCAGTGATCGCGGCCTGCAGTCCCGTTGATGCGGGGCGTGCGACCGAACTCGCCCGACATCAGGATGATCGTGTCCTGCAACATGCCGTGCCCATCCAAGTCCTCGATCAAGGCACTCAGGCCGTTGTCGAGGTTGGGCAATTGCGACTTCATGCTGGTGAAGTTGCCCGAATGCGTGTCCCAGCCGCCCCACGTAAACGCCACGCAGCGCGACCCGGCTTGAATCAGCCGCCGAGCCAGCAGCATGCGCTGGTTCTGCCTGTCCTTCTCGATGCCGTATCGGGCGACGATGCGCGGATCTTCATTCTTCACGTCCAGCGCCTTGGCGATTGAGCCGGACGTGACCAGGCCGACCGCCCGATCCGTAAAGCTGTCGATCGCCGTCATCATCCCTCTTGTATCAACCTCTCTTCGCAGCCGATCGAGACCGCCGAGCAACTCTTTGCGGTCGTCCAGCCGTCGCAGGTTGACTTGATCGTTCAGCGTCAGATTCTGGCGTCCAACACCGTCGGGCGCAAACGCGGCGTGAACCTGGCCGAGGAATCCGGGGCTGGAAACATTCGTCAAATCGACCGACGTTGGAGCGCTGCCGTGCGAACTGGTTTGAGCCGCACCGAGCAGTTTGGACATCACGGCCCCGACGCTTGGCCGACCCCCCATCGACCGGAGCGACCTTTCCGGCCAACCCGTGCTGGACTGGATGTTGGTGTGCTCTTCGCTCACGCCCGTCAGCGAACGGACGACCGAGAACTTGTCAGCCAGCGTCGCCAGTTTCGGCATCAGCTCACAAAACTCAAAGCCCGGCACGCAGGTCGCGATCGGACGGAACTCGCCCCGAATTTCTTTGGGAGCGTCGGGCTTCAGATCGAACATGTCCAGATGCGTCGGGCCGCCGCTGAGAATGATGTTGATGACGGATTTCTTGGAAACACTGCCTGCCGCCTGCGCTTCCAGACGGAACAGGTCCGCCAATGTCAGGCCCCCAATTCCCAAGGCACCGATCTGAAAGAACGAGCGGCGGGAGATTCCATCACAATGCCGCTGACGCGCCCCCAAAAAGTTCAACATGAGCGAACTCCTCAATCAATGTTGGTGAGAATTGTTGGCAGGCAAAACTGACTGCGTGGCATTCTCACATACATCGGACGATTCAACAAGCTCTGATGCGTGAATCCTACCAGGGAAATCCAATGATGCGATAAATCGCCGTGGCCGCCTGTTGTCGCGTCAGAACGTCGTTCGGGCGGAAATGATCTTCGTCGACAGTCAGCAGTCCTGCCTGAACGGCAGCGAACACCGCTTCGCGCCTTGCAGGCGATACGAGCGATTCGTCGGCCAGTTTCAGGGGTCCGAGAGCGAGCTGTTTTGTGCCCCACATTTTTGCGAGTCGGACCAACGTCGTCGCCGCCTCCTCTTTTGTGACCGGATCGGCACCACGAAAAGCGTGCTGCGCATCAGTCTCCATCAGGCCCGCCGCCACGACGAGGAGGATCTCGTCCATGCCTGAGGATTCGGGATCGACATCCGTGATCTTGGGTGGGTTCTTCCGGGGCGGCTCAAGGTGAATTGTGTGGACGATCGCGTTTGCCAAGTCGGCACGCGAGATCGGATCGTTTGGCCGGAAGCGATGATGATCGTCGGCCAGCAAAATTCCCCGAAAGAGCAGCGCTTCGATCGATTTGCGTGATGGCCCCTCTGGCAGGTCGATGGCCTGCACGGTGTATGCTGGCTGAAGAGGCATGACCACCGGTTCGATCTTCAGTTTCACGCCGACGACGGCATACGAAAAGACGCCATGAACCTCGCCCGCGTAACTGCGGCTCTGATCGGTTTCCCAGAATGTAAACCGGTAGCCATGACAATAATTCTGGTTGAACTTGAGCGTAAACCCGACCTGTTTGCGGCTTGAATTGTTTGCCAGACCCTCGATCAAGGCGCGTAACACGGCTTGCGGACCCGCGATGTCCGGGATCGGATGATTGCCGTTGAAATCCTCGGCCCCTTCGACAATCGGTGTTTTCGCCTGGTGGACTGTCGCAACCCCCGACTTGGGATCAAAGCGATCACCGGACGCCAGGCAGGTCAGTCGAACATCGCCGATCTGGCATCCGAGCGGGCCATCGGCGCACTTGGCTTCGTCAGCATCGACAATTGTCAGGTGGCCCGCACCGACGACTTCGATCGTTCCGTCTGCCGCCACATCCATGGCCGTGTTTTCGTCAATGCCGAACCCATAGCGGACTCGCTCCTCGATCGCGACCCGCGCCACTCGTCCCAGCCTGCCACGGAACTGGCTGAAATGCTGGTCGATCAAACCACCGCGAAAGAATCCGAGACCGCGACTGACCAGGACTCCGCGGCGGGACGCTTCCGATGTCCGACCAAAATCGAGAGCATCCATGCCCGCATCCAGAGAATCGTCCGGCAGACCGGACACGGTCATCATGGGGTCCGCCAGAGCCGCGGCGCCGGCGCTGGAACCGGCAATCACTCCTCCGCGTCGCCACACGTCTCGGATCGCCTGAAGCGCTGCGGTTTCGGTTCCGTCTGACTTCAGCAGCGCGCGAGTGATTCGGCGCTGGTCGCCTCCCGTGAAAAACAGCCCCGTACAACTCCGGATCTGCTCCACGATGACCGGATTCGATGTTTGCCGCTCGGCATTCGTGGCCGTAACGTCGATGATTTGAATCTGTTGTTTTGAAATGCCGTGTCGTTCCAGTTGCCTGGCAAATCTCTCAGCCCCCGCAATGCCGGCACTGGCGATCGGAAGGATTCCAAACCGAGCCTGTTCCGATCCCCCACCGTGGCTAATCAGTCGTTCGTATACGGCAGAATTGTCTGGCAACAGGCCGCCGCCAATGATGACCAGATGGCCGGATATCGGATCGTCCGCGTAAGAGCATGCGGACAGGGTGACCAGCACCACGGCACACGACAGGATTCTCATGGTTCGTCACACCGCGTCGGTGTGGCGTTGCCGATCCCCATTTGCGTATCCGATTCGACAAGGCTGATGAGTTCGAAAAATCAAAGGGCACATCAATGATATCACATGTGACCCAGGTTTCTACGCGCAAGAGATTCCCGGGGCAGGGCAATCGCCTTTTTCAAGATCTGCGAAGTTCACCCAGAGCCGCGACCGTGAGGGAGCGGACGATCAGGCTGAAAATCCCGCTCCCTCACAGTCGCGGCTCTGGGTGAACCTTACTCGATGTGAAAAAGACATTGGCCCTGATTCCCGGGGGCCGCGTCCCTCACCGAATTCAGGCGACAGAAAAATGGATGACAGGAAAATGAAGCGTCGAAAAGACAATCGGTAATTGAGGCATCAATTCCTTTGAATTGATCTTCAATTTTCCTGTCAGCCATTTTGCTGTCGCCTGAATTCAACTTCGAAACGGCTGCGACAAGCCCTTCGGACTTCCGAATTCGCGCCGTTTTCAGGAGCGTCGCAACTGGCTTCGCGTTCCCGATGTCTTCACGATTTCCCACTTGAAAAAGGAACGGGCCGTGAAAGAACTGCTGATCGTAATTAGTCTGATCGTGATCGGCACCTCGTTCGTAGCCGCCTACAACGATTGGGAGGAACCCCACGCGTCGCGCGAATTACGACTGGCGGGGCTGTCAAACGATCTCATAATTTCTGACCAGCCAACCGTCGTGGTGGCGCTGCGGGGAACGCGTGACGAGTTGCATTCGGAGCCCGCCGCGTGCCTGCCACGATGAAGTGGCAGTGGTACCGAAGCCGAATGCTCCTGCCGCGCTGCCAGACAATCACGACTTCAATTCGAACTTGAGTTCGTTTTTCCCACTCGTGATCTTGCTCGTCAGATCGGAAGTGACCGGACTGCGGTACTTGTCGGGAACAGACGATTCCTTCGGCGCCGGGTGTTCCGGAGTCGGTGCCAGGGGAGTCACAGTCACCTTGTACTCACCGGGAACCATTCCGCCAACGACGACAAACTTGCCATCGGGCCCCACCATGGCGATGGCGGCGTTACCGGTTGCGGGAGACGTGAAATTCACCGTTCCTCCCTCGATCAAGTCTGCGCCATTCAGGGTCACGACACCCTCCACCGACGAACTCGCCGTCGGTTTCGATTCACTTCCGCAACCCGACACTGCCCAGATTCCGCATACGGCTGTCAATACAACCCAACGTGAGACCATGATTCGTTTCCTCCACATCAGAAATCGCCAACAGGCACGCCGTCATCGCGCGCGCACAACTTGAGCACCACATTGAAGTCGGTGTTGTCCGAGATGAATCGAACCGAACCATCGGCAAGCAAACCGTGGATTCCGCCCGTGTGGAACGAGTTGATCACCGTATTCGCGTCCCAGGGGTTGTCGGATCCGCCTGCCGTGGTTGGAGAATTAATGCGGTACTGGACTCCGGTCAATCCAACACTCCATGAATCGGCGTTGTTCGGATTTGCAGCCGTCACAGCACCGCTGAAGGTCGTCCCCGTATAACCGCCGTAATACCCGCTGCGAATATCCTGCGTCCCGATGCGACCCGATTGTTCGGCAACCATCAAGATGTTCGAAGTCCCGTCGACCGCGTCGCGAATGCGCGTCAACTGGTTGTGCAGCAGCATGCCGTTGTTCGTGTAGAATCCGCCATAATTGCTGGGAGAACCGACAGTCCGGCCCGCGGGATCGGGGTACGCGCCCGAGATCCCAACATACATTGGAGTTTGGATATTGTCGGCGTCGTTGGTGAGGTTGGCGCACGGATCGAGCGAACTGGACGGGCAAACGTAGGTGGCCAGCACTCGCTTGGACAGAAGATTCGTGTTTGTCGTCGTCACGTTCCCGGCGAATGACTGGGTGAAGTCAAATTGGCTGTACAGCGATCCCTGTTCAAAGTACGGGAAGATCTGCAGCCGCCAGTTGGGAACCATGTTGAAGGGGGAAAACGATCCGATCGGCCAGCAGGAAGCCGTGCTTTCGTAATTGTGCAATGACAGCCCAATCTGCTTCAAGTTGTTCTTGCATTGCGTCCGCCGGGCGGCTTCCCGCGCCTGCTGGACCGCCGGCAGCAACAGTGCGATCAGCACGGCAATGATGGCGATCACCACCAGCAGTTCGATCAATGTAAAACCCTTGTGAATACGTCGAAACATCACAATCCTCCCCTGCGAATCAATCGTCAAATGGAAGCGAGGCACCTTCCCGATAGTAATGATTCATTGACCAGGCGAACGCTCGCAGACTTTGGCGATCATTAGAAATCACCAAGCGGCACGCCGTCATCGCGCGCACACAACTTGAGCACAGTGTTGAAGTCGATGTTGTCCGAGATGAATCGAACAGAACCATCGGCAAGCACACCGTGGACTCCACCCGTGTGGAATGAGTTGACCACAGTGTTTGCGTCGTAGAAATTGTCGGATCCACCGGCCGTGGTTGGAGAATTAAACCGGTACTGCACGCCGGTCAATCCGACGCTCCATGAATCGGCGTTGTTCGGATTCGAAGCCGTGACGGCACCAGCAAAGCTGGTCCCGGTATAACCGCCGTAATATCCGCTGCGAATATCCTGAGTCCCGATGCGACCCGATTGTTCGGCAACGATCAAGACGTTCGAAGTCCCGTCGACCGCGTCCCGGATGCGCGTCAACTGGTTGTGCAGCAGCATGCCATTGTTCGTGTAGAAGCCGCCATAATTGCTGGGAGAACCGACAACCCGACCCGCGGGATCGGGGTAGGCACCCGAGATCCCGATATACATCGGCGTTTGAATATTGTCCGAATCGTTGGCAAGGTTGGCGCACGGAACGAGCGAACTGGACGGGCAAACATACATGGCAATCACTCGATTGGACAGCAGTGTCGTGTTTGTCGTCGTTACGTTCCCCGCGAATGACTGCGTGAAATCAAATTGACTGTACATCGATCCCTGTTCAATGTACGGGAAGATTTGCAACCGCCAATTGGGGACCGACCCCAACGGTGTGAACGATCCGATTGGCCAGCACGAAGCCGTGCTTTCATAATTGTGCAATGCCAGGCCAATCTGCTTCAAATTGTTCTTGCATTGCGTTCGTCGAGCGGCTTCACGCGCCTGTTGAACTGCCGGCAGCAATAGAGCAATCAGCACTGCGATGATGGCAATCACCACCAGCAGTTCGATCAAAGTAAATCCCCTGCGAATCCGTCGAGACATCACAATTCTCCCAGGCAAGCCAACGCAACGAGCCAGTCGCTGAACCATTGGCCATTGTTATTGAAGGAACAAGAAAACGGGACACATCGAATTGGGTTGAACGCAACTTGCGTGCCGTGCGAGTGAGCCTGCGTCGCGGCAAGGATTGCGAGAGCGATCCTGAAATATGGGATGTCCGAAGAACGGTGTTGCACGTCGCCGTGCCAGGCTCCGTAATTGAGGGTCATTGCCTTGTCGTGCGACTTTCCGAAAGCCAAACTATTCGCTCTCGGGAAATCCCACTCGCGGGAATCGCCGCGCGAGCCAGCAGCGAATCGAAAGCGAAACTGTCGCGCCGTCGGGCATCCGTGAAATTGCTGGAGAGTCTGTTAGCCCCGCCAGGAACCGCAAAGAATAGCCCACCGATTTCATCCCTGCCGGGACTAAAAGCGGTTCAAGAAACCGAAGCGGTGATGAATCTCCGTATTCCAATTTCAGAGCAACGTCTGCCAGCACCGCAACAATCGTTCGGCTGACCGAGCGACATCGAATTCCGTCACGGCATGAGTCCGAGCCGCCACTGCCATTGAGTGCCGTCTGCCATCATCGATCAGCAGGTCGATCGCGCCAGCAGCCAGTGCTTCTGGATCGCGCGGGGGAACCAGTCTGCCGGTGACGCCGTCAACGACGATCTCCGCCGTGCCGCCGACGTTGGTCGCCACAACGGGAACTCCGCAGGCGGCGGCTTCGAGCAACACGCGGCCGAACGGTTCCTGATGAGCGGGATGAACGACCAGATCGATCTCGGTCAGCAGTTCGGGGACATCGTCACGATGGCCCAGACAATGCAGTCTCGACTGCAGGTTCTGCTCGGCAAACCGCCGCTCGATTGACTGCTCGAACTGGACGCTTTCAGCCTTCGTGGACGAACGTTCGCCGATCAAGAGAAAATGTACGTCAGGCACATGACACACGATCTCCGTGGCGGCGGCGGCAAGGACATCCTGGCCCTTTCTTAATCCGATCTGGCCGATCGTCGCGATCAGGATGGCACTGGGGGGTAACTGCAACTCGCGGTGCAACCAACCGGTCGCGGGCCGAGGTTGAAATTCGATCATGTCCAGCCCGTTACGCACGACAACGACACGATCGGAATCCATTCCGCGGGAAACATGAAAGTCGGCAGTCGCTTGTGATACCGCGATCAACAATCGGTTGCGATTCAAGTCGGCCATTGCCGCGTTGCTCAGGTTGAGAATATCGCGCAGATGAGATGACGTCGGAATCGGCAACCTTTCGGCAATTCGCCCCGTCAGCCGGCCCATCGCCAGACTGTTGGCATGCAGCAATGCGGGCTCGGCGTGTTGGATGGTGCTGATCAATGCATTTTCAACATCGTCGCGCGGACCAGTCCCGTCGGATGTGCCGGAGTTCCGGGGAATCAGCGAGATTCCCCGATCTGCCAGGGCCTGAGCGAGCCGCCCTTGCACAGGCGCGATCGCGACAAATTCCAGATTCGCGTCGTGACGTCGCAACCAGTCCACGCTGGCCAGCATCGATCGCTCGCCGCCATTCAGCGTCGCGTATTCGAACAAGATCGCAATGCGGCAGGGTGTTCGTTGGGTCATGGCGGCAATCGTAAGTCTTTCACTTGTTGCAAGAAATGGGACTGATGGGACGAAGGGGACGTATAGGACGGCAATTCGTTCGCATCCCCTGACACCTGAGGGGTTGTGCAAGAATTGGATGGCAGAAAAATGTGCGGTAAAAAATGGGAAATTCCGGTGACAGATCAGAAGGAAACAGAGAAAACTGAATTGGCAAGAAATCGCATTGGCAATTTTTTACCGCACATTTTTCTGCCATCCAATTCTTGAATTAGCTCGTCCACGGCGGGAAATTGGCTCGAAACTTTCCGCCTGATGGGGCGGACGGCGAAACTTTTTTACATGCGACGGGGTTTAGGTTATGATTTCTGCCACTGAACCATTTTCCGTCAATCCAAGGATCCGACCCATGCTGCGACGTCCGCTATTGCAAATCGGCCTCGCACTGACTGTGTTTTGTGGCATTGCAGCGAATTCTCCGGCCGCGAACACTCGCTCCAAGTCGTCGGTTTCGGCGACTCCCGCTGATTCCAACGCGGTGGCGGCGGAAGTCGACCGGCTGATCCTGACCGACCTGAAAAAGGCGGGCGTCCAACCTGCGGATCGCTGCAGCGACGCCGATTTTCTGCGTCGAGTTTCTCTCGACATCACCGGTCAACTCCCGTCGCCACGCGATGTCACGATTTTCGCGCTGGATCCCGACGCCAACAAACGCGCCATCGTGATTGACCAACTGCTCCGTTCGCCCGAATACGGGAAGAATTGGGCTCGGTACTGGCGCGACGTCGTCTTCATGCCCGCCACCGACATCAGGGCTCGAGTCGTCCAGGCGGACTTTGAAAAATGGGTGGCTGCCGAGTTGGAGGCGCATCACGGGTGGGATCGCATTGTCACCACGATGCTGACCGCGACGGGTGACGTTCACGAGAATCCTGCCACGGCGCTGGTGTTTGCCCAGGGGGCACAAGCCTCCGAAATCGCGGCCGAAGCCTGCCGGATTTTCTTGGGAATCCAAATGCAGTGCGCGAATTGTCACGATCATCCGTCGGATGTCTGGAAACGTGACCAGTTCCATGAACTGGCCGCCTACTTCCCCCGCATGGCCGTTCGACAGATGCAGGAGCCTCGCAAGATCGAGATCGTGTCGGTCAACACCGATCGCGGACCAGGTGATTTCCTGCAGAATGCCGAGCGACTGAAACGGTTCGACCGCAACAACGATGGCAAGCTGACCAGGGCAGAACTGCAGGCGGGTCCGTTGCCCGCACAGTTCCTGGATCGCATCTTTCAACAGGGCGACACCAACAAGGACGGGGCTCTGACGATTGCTGAAATCAAGGCGATCCCGCTTCCGCCTCAAAATCGTCGCGGTTCCACCGAGCACTACATGCCCGATCTGAACGATCCGTCGTCCAAGGGCCGGCTGGTCGAGCCGAAGTTCTTCGTGGATGGATCTTCGCCCGGTCATGGACTGTCGGACGAGGGTCGGCGCGCCGCAGCGGCTGCGGCCTTCACGTCGCCCGACAATCCGTGGTTCGCCAGGGCGATCGTCAACCGGATGTGGTGCGAATTCCTGGGCGAAGGCTTTTATATGCCGGTCGATGATCTGGGACCGACTCGGACCGCACGGTTCCCCGAAGCCATCGATCTGCTGGCGGCGGGGTTTGTCTCCAATCATTACGACCTCCCCTGGCTGCTGCGCACAATTGCCAACTCGCAAACCTATCAACGAAAGGTCGCTGCGAAAGCGGTGTCCGAAGGAGCCCTTCCGTTTGCCGCGGTGACGCCGACTCGGCTGCGGGCGGACGTGGTGTTCAACTCGTTGCTGCAGGTGCTGGGGGTTGACGAAGATGCCGCTGCCGGACCCGGCCGGGGAATGATGATGATGGCCGGGCCGCTCGGCTTTCAGCGATCTCCCCGCGGCCGGTTCGACGCCCTGTTCGGAGTCGATCCCTCGGTCCCCAAGGAGGACATCACCGGCAACGTGCCGCAGTCGCTGTCGCTGATGAACTCCAACATGTGGCGTGCCGGGATGTCGTCTACCGGCAACACGCGCCTTAGCAAGATCCTGCGCGACAATCGCGATGATCACGACGCGCTCAGCGAAGTCTACCTGCTGGTCTTGTCCCGCGAACCTTCGAAACACGAAGTGGAAATCTGTCAGAACTACATCAAAGACGTGGGCCAGCGCGGCGAAGCCTACGAAGACCTGTTGTGGAGCCTGCTCAATTCGAGCGAGTTTTTGTCCAAGAGATAAAAGCCAGGGGTCAGGTGTCCGATAATTCGAAATTGGCCGGGACAGTGCTTTCTTCGCGAATCAGGCTCGCTTCCGGCCAATTTCGAATTATCGGACACCTGACCCCGGAACGAAGATCTTGAATTTGGAGTTATCATGTCCTCATTATCCTGGCACGAAGACGTCACGCTGACTCGTCGTTCGCTGTCGCGACGCGGGTTTCTGTATGGCACGTCGGCGGCGACCGCAGCGGGGGCGTTTAACTTTCAAGACGTGATGTCGTCGCAGGCGGCCGAGCTGCGCAAGCAGGGCCGGGCGATGATCCTGCTGTTCATGCAGGGGGGGCCGTCCCAACTGGAAACATTCGACCCGAAGCCGGGCACCGACAACGGCGGTCCCACCAAGGCGATCAGCACCGCCGTCCCCGGCATCCAGATCGCCGAGGGGTGGGAGAACACGGCCAAGCAGATGAAGGACATCGCCGTCATCCGGTCCATGACCAACAAGGAAGGGGAACACGGTCGCGCTGTCTATCAACTCCATACGGGATACATCCCGTCGGGATCGATCAAGCATCCCGCCCTGGGCTGCAACATCGCCCGGGAATTGAATCACGCGGATCGCGAATTGCCCGCCGTCGTTTCCATCGGCGGCGCCAGGGCGATGGGTTTCGGCGGCAGTGGAGCCGGGTTCCTGGGTGTCGACTACGAACCATTCCATGTCGCCGATCCTGGGAGCATGCCCGAGAACGTCGCTTCGTCCGTCAATGAGTCGCGATTCAAGCGCCGGCTGGGGTTGCTCGACAAACTGGAAGGGGAATTCGCGTCGCGCGGCGGTGAATCGGTGGTCGAGAGCCATCGCCGCATCACCGACAAATCCTCCAAGCTGGTTCTCAGCCCGTTGACCAAGACGTTTGATTTGAGTCAGGAGTCGGCGGAGACTCGGGAGAGCTATGGCAAGTCGGAGTTTGGTCGCGGCTGCCTGCTGGCCCGGCGTCTGGTGGAATCGGGTGTCACGTTTGTCGAGGTCCGATTGGGGAACTGGGACACGCACCAGGACAACTTCGACGCTGTGAAACGCCTGGCGGGAGACTGCGATCCCGCGGTCGCCGCCTTGATCGCCGACCTGAAACAGCGCGGCCTGTTCGACAAAACGCTGATCCTGTGGACGGGCGAATTCGGACGAACCCCACGAATCAATCCGCGCACCGGCCGCGATCACTGGCCGCGAAACTTCAACGCCCTGCTGGCGGGGGGCGGCGTCAAAGGGGGACAGGTGATCGGCGAAACGTCAAAGGACGGGACCAGCCTGACGAAAGCCCCAGTCAGCGTTCCCGATCTGTTCAGCTCAATCTGCAAATCGCTGGACGTGAATCCGGCGAAGGAAAACATGAGTCCCATCGGCCGCCCGATGAAAATCGTCGACGGTGGAAAACCGGTGGACAACCTATTCGCATAAACCGCCTGATCCTCCCTCAGGCAAAACTGGAACCCGGCTGGACAATTTCAGCCGGGTTCTTGTTCGTTAAGGTCACACTTTCAGTGATTTATGCGAGTCCGAAACAAACGGACCCAAAATGCATTGTTGCAGCGGTACAATGCACCGCACGTCACGAACGTGCAGCGGTACCGCATTCCACTCTGCAAGCTGCGAGTCAATCGCGATGTCCGAAAATCCCTACGCCGCTCCCAGTGCTGAGAGTGCCCCACAAAAGCCAAACACATGGCTGCGTTGGCTGATCAATTTGTCGATCGGATTTGGTGTGATCGTGGTGGGACTCGCACTGCTGTTACCCAACGTTCGTCGCGCCGGTCCTTCGGCGTACAAACTGCAATGCATGGGAAACATCAGGAGCATCGCGATCGCGCTGCGAAACTACGAAACAGCCTACCAGGCCTTACCCCCCGCCTACACCGTCGATCAGGACGGCAAACCATTGCACAGTTGGCGGACATTGATTCTGCCATTCCTTGATGAGCGGAGGGTTTACAAGAAGATCGACCTTTCGAAAGCTTGGGACGATCCCGTGAATGCGGAGGCCTACAACACCAACCTGGACGTGTTTCATTGCCATTTGGCAGATTGTCCGCAGAGCCACACGACTTATCTGGCCGTCGTCGGAATCGGAAGCTGCTTTCATCCCACGAAACCACGGTTTCTTTCCGAGATCACCGACGATCACGCGGAAACACTGATGGTCATCGAAGTGTCGCCGGACAAGGCAGTCCATTGGATGGCTCCTGCAGATGCGGACGAACAAACAGTGTTGGGACTCGGACCGAAAAGCAAACTTTCCCATGCGAGTGGAGTCAACGCGGTATTTGTTGACGGCAGTGCCAGATTCCTGAGTGTCAACATGGACCCCTTAGTGCGGCACGCACTCATTTCGATTGACGCAAGCGATTCCGTTACTGCAGGCCGCAAGTGAACGTCGACATGCCAAGACGGGAGGGAGCACAATGAGCGATTACGACAACCCCTATGCCAGCCCAAGTCCCGAGAGCGTCCCTCCGAAGCTGAAGACGGGGCTGAAATTCAACCTCATTCGCCTGCTTGTCATTGGCGGAATCATCGCCGTGGTAATCGCGTTGATGCTACCCGCCACGCGGCGCGCCAGCCCGGCGGCGCGCCGCACGCAATGCAAGAACAATCTCAAGCAAATTGGACTGGCACTATACAACTACCACGACACGTATCATGCATTTCCTCCCGCTTTCACAGTCGACGCCGATGGCAAGCCGCTTCACAGTTGGCGCACGCTCCTTCTGCCGTATCTGGATCAAAAGCCACTTTATGACAAGATCGACCTCGCGAAGGCCTGGGACAACCCGGTGAATGCGGAAGCCTTCAAAACCCATTTCCACGTTTTTCATTGCCCTTCGACCGAAGGCCCGATGACTCATACCACGTACATGGCCGTAGTTGGGTTCAGAAGCTGCTTTCAGCCCGCGGAATCCAGATCTCTTTCCGAGATCACGGACAATCACTCGGAAACGCTGATGGTGATCGAAGTGGCGAATGACAAGGCCGTCCATTGGATGTCTCCCGTGGATGCGAATGAGCAGTTCGTCCTCGATTTCGAGCCTAAGTCGAAGCTGGATCACACTGGGGGAACGCATGCTTTGTTTGTGGATGGCAGTGTTCGTTTTTTGAGTGCCAATCTCGATCCCGCCGTGCGTCGGGCACTCATTTCCATTGATGGAAACGAATCGTGGCTGTCCAATGTGCGCAGCGTGAAGCGCTGGTCGCTTTTTGCGTGCGACGCATTTGAGAAGGGTGAAGCATGGGCGAATCGTGTGCCTGTTGTCAGCGGCGACGGCAGGGTGATCATCCGGTGTTTGTCAGCGGCACCAGGAGTTCCAGCGGCGACTGAATCTTCCCCGGAAGGCTGAGTGCCGGTAGGTTCAATTGTTTCACCAGCCGGCGGAAGCAACTGATGCCGGTCTGCTGCCAGCGAGCGAGTTCTTCCTGAGCCGTCTTCAGCGTGAGCTTTGGCAGGTGCAATCGCAGCGAATCCAACACGCTCGTAATCACAGTGCGACGCCGGGCACCGCGTTCCGTCTTGTTGGTCTGTCCCGTCAGACGGTCCTGAGCCGGATCTCGAAGCCGTCGTTCGCTGATGTTATTCGTGCCGTCAGCCTCGGGATGGATCGCATACGTAAACAATTCATCCTCGCCCAGCAGACGAACGATCTCATGAGTCAGATTGAAGAAGTCGCGTTCCACATCATCGGTTGGCGTCGTCACGTCGGCGAAGCGGGCTCCCGTGCAGTGACAGACCGCATCGACCAGCTGATCCACGCGAGCACGGCGACCGGCTTCACTCAGACGCTTGTCGGCAGCAATCGCCTTGCCCTGGCGATAGATGTCCAGCAACGCATCGAGAAATTCCCTGTACTGTTGGCGGTCAGGCTTCAGCAGCGTCAGACGAATGGCTTTGCGAAGCAGATGAGCCCAGCATTTCTGGGCGTTGCTGAAGCCCTGATAGACGGCCGCATCATCGCTCACCAGAATGCCCTGGAATTCTTCCTTCTTCAGCAGCACCGCCAGAGTCTCACTGTTCTTACGGCAACCGAAGACTGTGATGCGGGATTTCTCCGACAGAAAGGCCCACACCGAATTGATGCTCCAGCTTGTTTCGTCGGCGTACACAACCGCCGAGACCGCCAGCAACTGGCACAGCGCATCGAACTCCGGCAGCCAGTTTTTCGCCAGGCGATTCAGCATCGCATCGGCCTGCGACTTCCGCAGCGTCAGATTCCAGTAGAACGAGAATTCGCCGATGACAGTCTCCAGTGGCAGTCCCGCGATGTAGTGCTGCCAAGCCAGCGCCGTGATGATCTCCGTTCCGAACTCACCACGCTTCGGCACGCCGGGAACCTCGGGAACCCGCCCATCCGGCCCCGCAAAAATGTGATACGCGACCAGCGCCGCCTGACCTTCAATGATTCGCCAGGCGACTCGCGAATAGCGCCACGCACAGTCACTCAGCGGGTATTCGCTGGGCCAGATGTCCTCTTCATGAGTGGCGGCTGCCAGTTTTTCAGCGGTGCTGATTCTTCCGCGTCGCGTGGATTTCTGCTTTTTCTTTTTCGGCTTTCCATCCTGCTGAGCCTCTTCTCGACGTTTCTCTTCGGCCTTCACCGAATACGCCTCATCCAGCCGCTGCGTCGGATTCTTCTTTTCGAGTTCGGCAATTCGCTTCGCCTGCTCATCGATCAGCTTGGTCTGCGCTGCAAGTTGCTTTGTTTGCTGCCGGTCACGAGCTTCCAACACCGCCAGCCGATCCTGCAACTGCAGAATCAAGGCAATCAGCTCGTCATGACGCGCGTTGTGTAATGGAGTCCGTTCCATTCCCGAACTCTACAAAACATCACGAATTCCTGTCATCATCAGTTTTCGCACAATGGACAGCCACAAACGAATCTGTGGGCGACTTCTAGGCCGCAAGTGAACGTCGACATCAAAGCCGGGAGGAACCGCAGTGAGCGATTACGACAACCCCTATGCCAGCCCATGTCCTGAGAGCATCCCGCCGAAGCCGAAGATGGGGCTGAAATTCAACCTCATTCACCTGCTTGCCATTGGCGCAGTCATCGCGGTGGTGACCGCATTCTTAGTGCCCGCCGTGCATCGCCAAAGCCACGGGGCGCGGCGCATCCAATGCAGGAACAATCTCAGGCAAATCGGACTGGCGTTACATAACTACCACGACACGTATCACGTCCTTCCTCCCGCTTTCACCGTCGACGCCTATGGCAAACCGCTTCACAGTTGGCGCACGCTTCTTTTGCCGTATCTGGATCATCACGCACTTTACCAGAAGATCGACTTTACGAAGGCTTGGGACGATCCGGTGAATGCGGAAGCCTTCAAAACCAATGTCGCCGCTTTTCGTTGTCCTTCGACCAATTGTCCGGCGGATCACACGACTTATATGGCCATCGTTGGGTTCAGAAGCTGCTTTCAGCCCGCGGAATCCAGATCTCTTTCCGAGATTACGGACAAGCACGCGGAAACGCTGATGGTCATCGAAGTGGCGTCGGACAAGGCCGTTCCTTGGATGGCTCCCGTGGATGCGAATGAGCAGATGATCCTCGATTTCGAGCCTAAGCTGGCTCACACCGGGGGAGTGCATGCGTTGTTCGTCGATGGCGGTGTTCGATTTTTGAGTGCTGACCTGAATACCGCCGCGCGTCGAGGTCTCATCACCATTGATGGAAACGACTCCGTCGGCGACTTCTAAGCAACTCATACCAATTGATATCGCACCGTGAAGCAGACTCCATCAATAACGTTGTCACGACTTCTTCCGCTGTTGACATGCCTGCTGATCGTCAGGGTCACGGTGGCGGTGGTGCTGAATTATCGTGAGTACCTGCCCCCGAATTTCCACTCCGACTTTCTGCAGGGCCGACAGGCGTACTTCTGGGGCGGTTATCATTGGGCCTTCTATACGCATCTTGCCTCCGGCCCCATTTCGCTGATCTTGGGAATGATCTTGATCAGCGACCGATTTCGGTTGCAGTTTCCGAAGTGGCATCGATCCCTCGGACGGATTCAAGTTCTTGTCGTCTTGTTCCTCGTGACTCCCAGCGGTCTGTGGATGGCCTGGTATGCCGCCACGGGGACCATCGCGGCCCTGGGGTTTGGCTCGCTGGCACTCGCCACGGGAATCTGCATCGCATCAGGCTGGCGATCGGCAGTGAACAGGCGATTCGCCGATCATCGTCGCTGGATGCTGCGAAGTTTTCTGCTGTTGTGTTCGGCCGTCGTGATCCGGTTGATTGGTGGACTGGCCACGGTCGTCGATTTCGATGCTGAATGGCTCTATCCGCTGTCGGCCTGGGCAAGCTGGCTGGTGCCGCTGATGGTTCTTGAATTGAAACAGACGGGGCGGCCATTCAGGGCCAATGCCTTGTTCACGTTGAGTAAAGTTCACCCAGAGCCGCGACCGTGAGGGAGCGGGATTTGCAGCCTGATCGTCCGCTCCCTCACGGTCGCGGCTCTGGGTGAACCTTCGAACAGGATCTACTTGACGTATTCAGCACGGACTTCGTCGAACCACACCTTTCCGGGTCCGTAGATCTGCAGTCCAATTTGAATCTTCCTGGCCTTCTCGGGAATCTTCAAAGTGCCGGAATACTCCTTCCAATCGTGGTTCGCGGGTGGATCGTTTGGCTTCTTCGCTCCGATGTAACAGACCCATTCGTGGATGACCCACTCGGAATTCTCATCCAGGAACACGACGTCGATGATCGCCTTGCTGGCCTTTTCGGCCTTCACCTGGGCACTCACCTTCAGTGTCCGGCCCTCGGGCTTCCGGTCGACGATCTGGTACCACTGGGCAATCGGGAAGTAGCGATTGGCCGTCTTGTTCAGACACAGGCTCGCCTTCCCCTGCTGTCCTAATGTCCTGTCCCAGCGGTATTCGACCCCATCGACCTCCGCCCCGCGCGTCCAGCTTGCCGGAGTTTTTTCTCCCTCTTCCAGTCCGGGATTGAGCAGGATGTTTCCGGCAGCGACGTCGGTCGGCGCTTCGCCTTCCTTGGCGCCGGCTTTCGTTGCCGCAGTCCCGGGTTCTTCCCCGGTGAAGGCAGGAAGAGACCAGGCGAGTGCCGCCGCAGCCAGGGTCACGATCGTGATCAAAGACTTCGAAATGGACATGCAAGCCTCCGTGAAATGTGTTGATTGGTTCGACTTACTTCATGGTCACTTCCGACGAGGCCAGTTCCACCACTTGATTGTCGGACGAGACCTCGAATTCCCGGCTGTTCCAGTCATCGCCCGGCAATTGCAGACAGACCCTGGCCTGGTCTCCGGCCAGGAAGCAATTCATGCGAACTCGTCCTTCGGCATCGGTCGTGTACTGAACCGGATCGGCTGCCTGGAAATAAATCAAATGTTCTTCGCCATCCAGCGCGGTTCGCGCCGATGGAATGACATGCGCGTTCGGAACGGGAACCCCTTGTTCGTCGCGCACGACCAGCGTGACGTGGGATGCGGGTTCCAGTCGCAGTGCAATTGGCTCCAGCATTTCAAACGGCCGCTCCAGCTTCCGGTGATAGACCGACCGGAAGGCGAAACCGTCTTTCAGTGCGGCCACCTGGATCGCATAACGGCGTCCCACCGGAACCAGTGCCGGCAGCGTGAACTGTCCGTCTGAACCGGTCGTCGCCGTAAATGCTTCCTGGTGGTATTCACCATCGGGCCATGTTTTCAGAATGACCAGGACCTTCACATCCGGCAGCGGTTGTCGGTCTGAGTCCCGAACCACCCCCGTCAGATCACGGTCGCCCGCAATTCGATTCGTCTGAGCGACGATCTGGGTTTGTGCGCTGCGGACAGCCACGAGATCCTCGCGCAGCAATCGCAAATCGTCACTCAGCCGGACCTCGCGATTCTCCACCAGTGACCAGCCGCAGCACGCCAATATAACCAGCACGGCCAAAACGCCGGACATTCGCCACGTCAGGCGCTGTTCCATCCGCACCGCGTGACACTCATTTTCGTAGCGGTGCAGTGGTCCGAATTGATGTTCGGATCGCTCCCATGCCTCGTCGAACGACAGTCCTTCGGCGAGCTTTTCGTGAACCAGTTCGCGAAAGTGGAACATCAGTTCTTTACGGACGTCGTCACCGGACGCTGCCGTTGAATGCGGCGTTGCCCGATGAACCACCCGGTTCCAAACGTCAATCCAGGACATCGTCACGTCCCCGCAGGTTGAAAGTTCATGATGCCGGCAATGGCCTGCTGCATTTCCTGCCACGCGGTCGCCTGGGCCTTCAGCGATTTTTTCCCCGCCGTCGTCAGCGTATAAAACTTGGCCTTTCGATTCGCCTCGGAAGGCCCCCACTCCGCCGTGATCAGGCCGCGTTGCTCCAGTCGATGCAGGGCCGGATAGAGCGATCCTTCTTCCACTTGAAAGAACGCGTTGCTGGCCGCGTGCAAATGTCGGGCAATCCCGTAGCCATGCTGCGGACCCATCTGCAGAGTCTGCAGGATGAGCATGTCGAGGCTTCCCTGCGGCATGGCGTTTCGTGATTTGTCAGTCGGCATTCGCAGCTCCCCCTAGATCGACTAGGGGACGATTGTAATCGACTCCCCTAGACAGTCAAGGGGAGCGCCCCAAACTCACAGGTTTGAAAG
>Ga0206999_10114_pt1 | contig 20790 bp, 12 predicted proteins | sample Alteio_BWMinCont_92_FD_153482 | JGI IMG/M metagenome (GOLD analysis project Ga0206999, IMG submission 153482) | Enriched cells from forest soil in Barre Woods Harvard Forest LTER site, Petersham, Massachusetts, United States -... | ecosystem: Environmental > Terrestrial > Soil > Temperate forest >...
AGTTTGTTCACCAATACCTGGCGGGGTTCTGATTCCCAGGTCTCAGAAGCGAGCCCTGGGGCACCTGGCGCGTGGGTACCTGGGGTTGTTCGCGACAGGGATTTCAATAGGTAGAGATTTGCGATTTCGATATAGTTCAATTCGGAGGGCCCCCGAGCTGAATAATGACTCCGGATACCGAAACGAGAAGAGAGGGTAAGCCTTCAGTGAGAGTGGAGTCTATTTCGCTCGGCGAGGTCGCGACCGACCTGCACAACTCGCAGTTGTTCGCGGACACGGCGGTGGAGGAACTTTTCGGGGTGGACCAGGTGGAGCGGGTGACCGCCCAGGCAGGGGCGGTGCTGGTTGAGCCCGGAGAAGACAAGCTCTCGTACTGGCTGGTGCTCTCGGGAACAATCCACGCGGAGCGCCCCGAGCCCGATGGTTCCGTGACCATGGTAGGCACGGCGGCGCGCGGCGAAGGCTTTGGCGAAGTCCCGCTGCTGCTAGGCAAGATGAAGGCGGTCTTCCGGGTGCGCGCGGTTGAGGATTCGGTGCTGTTGCGCTTCGGAGAAGAGGCGTTCTGGACGTTGATGTCCTGCTGCCCTTCAGTCCGCAAAGTGGTGCTGGCCAACATGGGGCAGCGGCTGCAGATTTACCAGGTAGAGGCCCTGCATCGCGAGAAGCTGGTATCGCTGGGCACGCTGTCGGCGGGCCTGATGCACGAATTGCACAATCCGGGAGCCGCGGCCAAGCGCGCGGCGTCGCTGCTGCGCGAGAACCTGATGCGGCTGCAGCAGCTTAGCCTGCGATTCAGCGACCATCCGAAAACCGAGGAGCAACTGGGCTGCATACGGGGCCTGCTGGAGCACGCGATGCGCGGCTGCCATGCCAAGGCGCTGAGCAGCATCGAACAGGCCGACGCCGAAGAAGCACTGTCGGAATGGCTCATTCAGGCGGGAGTGGAAAACGCTTACCAGATCGCGCCGTCGCTGGTGGAGATCGGATTCGAGCAGCAGGAACTGGACTGCGCGCGTTCGTATTTCGAACCGTCGTCTTTTTCCGATGCGTTGAACTGGCTGGGGGCGCTGGTTTCGAGCGTCTCGCAGGTGTGCGCCATTGAAGAGAGCATCTCGCGCATCTCCGACCTGGCTTCGGCGGTGAAGAAATTCGCCTATGGCGGCGACTCTCCCAAGGAACTGGACGTTCACGACAGCCTGCAGAGCACACTCACCATCCTGGGACACAAGCTGCGCATCAAGGAGATCGCGGTGGAGAAGCGGTTCAATGCTTCTCCATCGACCATCGTCACGCGGGGATCGGCGCTGAGCCAGGTATGGACGAACCTGATCGATAACGCTGCCGACGCCTCTCCGCTGAAAGGCCAGATCGAGATCTCCACGTGGACCGAGCCCGACTGGCTGGTGGTGTGCATCGGCGATCATGGCGGGGGGATTCCACCGGAGACGCTGCCGCGCATTTTCGACGCGTTCTTTACCACCAAGCCGCAGGGGTCGGGGACGGGCCTTGGGTTGGAGATCGTGCATCGCATCGTGACCCAGAAATTCGGCGGCAAGATCGATGTCGAGTCGAAGCCGGGCGATACGCGATTCGTCGTGCGCCTGCCGCGGAAGAGCGCGGCGGAGACCCAGGCGGCGGGAGAGAAGAACGGCAAGGCGTGAGGGCCGTTGGGCGTCGCAGTGCCCGATGTTCCAGTTTCAAGAAGCGTCCCGGTCCAAACGCAGACCAACTTCCCGGTCCGCATCTTCACAGGTGAACCCGATATCCCAATGATGCGGAACGCAGATCAGGCCCAAGTATTGTTGTTAACGTTGAGAGAGCGGGTGGGCAATTCAAAGCGCCCGAGCAGGCCGTCGATGGAATTGCGCAGCGAATCATAGCGATCCAGGACGGGAGTGATCGTGCCCTTTCCCGGTCCATTCATGGGGGTCACCTGCTGAACGGCATGGGCCAGCGACCAAGGGGCGTGAACCGTGTTGGCATTGGAATTACGAATCGCGTTGGGAGTCGCGATGTAGAAGGCGATGGCGGTGCTGTCGACCAGGTTGTTCATCAGCTCGTCAAATCGCTTCAATACCGCTTTCTTCCAAGACTTTTTATAACCGCCGATGCGGCGGCGCTCTCCTCCGCCGTTTGGCGCGAAGCCGGTGCAAACAATTTCCGCCATTTCCCATTGAAGCCTTGCGGAGTAGCCGCCAAACATGTGCGAATGTTGATCGGTTTCCGCTGCTCCGGCCCGGGTCACCAACGGAGCGGCTGCGCCATGACCGAGATCAACAGCCTGCAAACCCGTCCAGACGTTGGACAAGAGGGAACTGTAGTTTTCCATCCGTGTCGGCCAAACCTGGCCTCCGCCAAAGATTCTCTGCAGAGCGGTTTCGATTGTGCCGAGCACATCCCCAAAGACGTGGTCACCTTGATTAGGAGCCAGCGCCGGAGCCAGCAGGATATTCGGAGCAGCCGGAATTGCTTGCCCGAACGGGTTTTGGAAAGTGGCATCACAGTCCGATAACAATGGCATGGCTTCTCCCAACCAGGTGTTGATTATCCGGTGAAATCTCTGCGGAACGCAGCCGCGCAATTATCCGACAGGTTCTTCTATCAAGTCAATTTGGCGGGGCCAATCTCGATTCGATATCGAGGAAATTCGGCAGACAGGAAGAATCGGGCAGCCTCTCTGGTTTCCGTAGTTCCCAAGAGTGTTGCCGACATGCGGAGGGGTGAGCACTCGCAGTCGGGGGCCGGTGGTTTTCCGCCTTCACGACTTACCACCCCGGCGACGAAGAATCGTGCGTGGAGCCCGGCAAGTCGCGAAGATGGGACACGAGAGGTTTGCGGTGTGCGGAGCGGGGAGGCTGAAATCAAGTTGGCGTGGTTCTCTGCCGATAAGGCCGACAGGTGGACCGATGGCGGATCGTGGGGAGTTGGTGGAGGCGGCGCTGGATGTATACCCGGAGGGCCTGGCGCTGCTCGATCCGGACGAGCGCGTGGTGTTCTGGAACCGCGCGGCGGAGCTGATGACCGGCTACCCGGGCGCGGAGGTGGTGGGCCGGCATCTGCCGGACGCATTGGAAGTGCTGGCGCTGGGCCGGGACTGGGAGATGCATCCGGTTCCGCGCAACGGACCGCAGCCGGGGCGGGGATCGCTGGTGCATGCGCTACACAAACTGGGGGGCGATGTGCCGGTCATCGCGCGGCGGGTGGTTCTGCGCGACGGACTCGGAGGACGCATCGGCACCGCGGCGGTATTTCATCCCGGCGAGCAGTTCACTGCCCTGCCCCATGGCGAGACCAGCGAAGTGGAGGCGGTGCGGGAAAGCCAGGCAGAGCTCGAGGACCGGGTCTCCAACGAATTCGAGATGTTCGTCCACGAAGGTGTGCCGCTGTCGGTTTTGTGGATTGCGGTGGACCAGGCGGCGGACCTGAGAAAGACCCACGGTGAGCGGGCGTGCGAGACGATGCTGGAGGCGGTGGAGCGCACGGTGGCCAACGGACTGCGGCCGGGCGAAGAGGTGGGGCGCTGGGGAGACAACGAATTCCTGGTGCTGTCGCACCAGGGCGAGCCGGAGGCCCTGGCAGCGCATGCGCAGATGCTGGCCGGGCTGGCGCGCACGTCGGACTTCCGCTGGTGGGGCGATCGAATCTCCCTGACGGTGAGCGTGGGAGCGGCGGCTGGCGAAGCGGAGGAGACGTTGACGGAGTTGCTTGAGCGCTCGCGCACAGCGATGGAGGAGAGCGCGCATGCGGGCGGCAATCACATAACGCTGGCTCCATCCCGCCGACCAAGATGTGTCGATCACCCCGATGGGCCCCGGAGGCAGTCATGTTCGCCGTCGTAGGCATTGTTCTCGTGTTTGCATGCGTAATTGGCGGGTTCCTGATGGAAAAGGGCCACCTGGCGGTGCTGCTGCAGCCGGCGGAATTGCTGATCATCGGAGGCGCAGCGACAGGTTCCCTGCTGGTGGCCAATCCGCTGCACATCCTCAAGGGCGTCGTGGCGGGATTGACGGAGTGGTGGGCGGCTCGAAATTCGGCAAGGAGCGCTATCTGAATACGCTCAAGATGATGTACCACTTCCTGAATAAAGTGCGCAAAGAGGGCCTGCTGAGCGTGGAGAACGATGTGGAGAAGCCGGCCGAGAGCCCCCTCTTCAAGCCTTATCCGGAGTTCGTCAATGATCATCATGCGCGCGCGTTTGTCTGCGACACGCTGCGCATGGCCATCACCGGGGGTGTGGAGCCATTCGACATGGACCAGATGATGGAGCTGGACATGGAGGTGACGCATCACGACGCCACGGATCCGGTGGCGGCGCTGACGACCATGGCAGACGCGTTGCCGGGCCTGGGAATCGTCGCAGCGGTACTGGGGGTGGTGATTACCATGGGCGCGCTGGGCGGGCCCGCGGAGGAGATCGGGCACAAGGTGGCGGCGGCGCTGGTGGGAACGTTCCTGGGCGTATTGCTGTGCTACGGGGTGGCGGGGCCGCTGAGCTCGAACATGGCCAAGACGGCCGATGAGCACAATGAGTTTTTGCACGTTCTGCGGGTGCTGCTGCTTTCGTTTTTGAAGGGATCGCCGCCGATGATTGCGATCGAGATGGGGCGGAGGGCGATCCCCGGCCACGTGCGCCCGAGCTTCGATGAGATGGAGACGCACTGCAAGAAGCAGGGAGCGGCGGAGACGGCGAAGGCGGCGTAGCTTCCGATCGGAAGATTGTTTTGGGAAAAGGGCCGCCTCCCAGGTTGGGCGCCAAAACAAAAACGCGCCGAGCCCGGAGGCGCCCGGATTTGTGGCAAAGGGGTGAACATGGCGGCGGGCAAAGCGCAGCCGATCATCGTGATCAAGAAAAAGAGCGGCCATGGCGGACATCATGGCGGCGCGTGGAAAGTGGCGTATGCGGACTTCGTAACGGCGATGATGTCGCTGTTCATTGTGTTGTGGCTGATGAATTCGAGCGAGAAGGTCAGGAAGGCGGTGGCGGGCTACTTCAACGATCCCAAAGGGACGTCGACGCTGATGGGAACGACGATGAGCGGAACCGGAGAGACGGTAACAGCGGCGCAGTCCGCGGTCTCGATGGAGCAGTTGAAGGAGAGAATCGAACACGAGATCAAGGCGAAGAAGGACCTGGAGCAGTTGTCGAAGCAGATCGAGATCACGCTCACGACCGAGGGACTGCGGATCGAGTTGCTGGAAGACAAGGACGGGACGTTTTACGAACTGGGCAGCGCGCGGTTGAGCCCGAGCGGGCAGGAGTTGCTGGCGCTTTTGGCGGGCGAGTTGAAGACTCTGCCCAACGCGTTGCTGATCGAGGGTCACACCGACGCGGCGCCGTACTCAAGCGATACCAGCTATGGGAACTGGGAGTTGTCGGCGGACCGGGCGAACTCGGCGCGGCGGCTATTGCAACAGGACGGGGTGCGCGCCGACCAGGTGACGCAGGTACGCGGATACGCCGACCAGATGCTGCGAGTGAAAACCAATCCTTACGATCCGTCGAACCGGCGCATTTCGATCCTGGTGAAGAATGAGGCGGCGCCGACACCGCAACTGGCGCGCCTGAAGGGGGCGGTGGCCACGGCCACGGCGGAAAAGGGATCCGCGGCGAATGTCCTGAATAAAGCCAATCCCGATTCGCCTGCGGCTGTGTCGGCAGCGGCGGCGACGATCAAAACCGCGGGGTCCGGCGATCGCACGCTTATGGCGCGAATCCGGGCGATGATCTCATTCAAGAAGAAATGAAGAAAGCGCCGGAGAGAAGGCTCTCCGGCGCGGTTTGTTTTTGGGACTGGTTTAGAAATCGTAGCGCAGGCTGAACTGCATGCGCCGGGGGAAGTTAAGGAGACTGTTGGCCACGCCGAGGTTGCCGCCCGTCAACTGGCTGCCGATCGAGGCGGGGTCGAAGCGCACGCTGTTGCTGACGTTGTAGTCTTCCCAGGCAAACTTGAGGGCGCCGACTTCTGCAATCTTCCAGCTTTTGGAGACGCCGGAGTCGATCTCGAAGTAACCGTCACCGCGGAAGGGATTGCGCTGTCCGGCTTCGCCGGGATAGGGCAGTCGAATGGGCGAACCGGTGGCGGCGCCATTGTTGATGGCGGTTGGATTGGGGAGGTACGTGGGGTTGCCGTTGACGTATTGCTTGCTGGTTTTGATGGGCTGCGTATTCACCGCGTAGCTTTCGATCTGCCAATCGGTGCTCCAACCGGGTTCAATGATGGACCACGGCAGGCCGCTGGACCAGCGGTTGACGCCCGACCACTGCCAGCCGCCGATGATGGCATTGAGAACGCTGCTGGAATTGGCGGCCAATGCTTTTCCGCGACCGAAAGGAAGCTCGTAGACCCAGTTTCCGGTGATGAGGTGGCGGGTATCGAAGTCGGAGCTGCCTCTGTTGAGGTGCGGCTTCCAGGTGTTGAGGATGGCCGAGAAGGCGCCGGTGTTGGAGCTGAAGCCTCCGAATTCGTTCGAGCGCTCGGTGTCGGAGCCATCGTCGAGGGAGTGCGACCACGTGTAGCTGAGGTCAATCGTCAGGCCGTGGCTCGCGGGATGGCGAAGGGTGAACTGGCCTGAGTCGTAGTAGCTCATGCCAATGCTCGACAGTGCGTAGAGCGAGGAGAACTGGTCCTGCCAGAAGTGGGGCTGCCATCCGGCGGGACATCCGTAGGCGCAGTAGAAATCGATGTCCGAGAGCGACGTGGTGGCGCCGAACTGAGAGCGATAGGGCGCCCATTCGTTGGCGTAGATATTCTGGGTCGCCGTGGTGCCGGGGCCGACCGAGGCCATGAAGGGAAACACGTTTTCGAAGTACTGGATGGTGGGGACATTCGCCCATTTGGTGGGATCTCCGCCATTGAGGTCAACCTGGCGGGAAAGGGCCCTGCCGGCCGCGTAGTAGTCGCCGGCGCCGCTGGGATCGACGTAGTCGACCGGCTCAGAGAGGTCGAGTTGCTGGAGGAGGTGGCGGCCGAGACGGCCGACGTATGCCGCTTCCAGGGTGAACCCGCCGGGCAGTTCGCGTTGCACCGAGACGTCGAAGGTTTCTGAATAGGGAGTCTTGATCTTGCTGTCGAGGCCCCACTGGATAGAGAAGTTGCCCTGCGGATAGAGGTAGGGGAAGGAGATGGTGTTGGCCAGGGTACCGAGGGAGATGGGCGGCAGGGTCTGGCGGGCGTTGAATCGCGGTGCGGCGGGGTAAGTGCCCTGGGCGTTGCAGCCCGGGGTTCCACAGAAGGGGACCGTGCCCTCGATGCCATAGACACCGGCAGGGTTGGAGATGGACGAGCTCATGCCAAAGGAGCCTTCGTTGGAGAAGGTATTGACGAGGGCTTCTCCATAGTGGTCGTAGTAGATGCCGGCGCCCACGCGAAGCGAGGTCTTCGAGTTGGGAGAGTAGGCGACGGCCAGGCGGGGCGCGATGTCGTGCTTGTTCATCGGCCAGTAGCCGGGCTTGCCATAGTAGTTTCCGGCGGGCGAAAAGTTGAGGTCCTCTTCGTAGATGGTGCCGGATTGCGCCGCCGATTCACGGCGCAAGTACCAGTTGTGGGTATCGATGGTGGGAGTCACTTCCTGGCCGGAAGTCTCATATGGCGTCTGGAGCAAAGAGTGGCGGATGCCGAAGGTGACGGTGAGGTTTGGGCGGGCGCGCCATGAGTCCTGGATGTAGTACTCGAATTCATTTGCCTTGAAATGACGTTGAAGGTAAGAGCCCTCGGCGAGAGCCGTACCGGACGCAGCGCTGGTGAGCTTGTAGTTGAAGTTGTCGGTGACCTGAGGGATGGCGCCAACGAGGTTGGCGAAAGCGATTTCGTAGGAGTTGGCAAAACCGGAATCGACCTGGCCCTGTCCAGGGGCGTTGCCATGAAACCAGTAGGGGTTGGTGGTGGCGCTGTTGTAAGAGTTGCCGTCGCCGGAGTGGTTCTGCTGGACGAGGCGCCAGTTGGCTCCGAACTGGAAGGTATGGCTACCTTTAGTCCAGCTCAAGTTGTCGACCAGGTTGTTGACCGGGACGCTGGTGATGCTGTTGCGGGTCTCGGCGGTGGCGGCGTCGAGGAAGCGGAAGTCGATGTATTCGCCCTTGCCCTGCCCACTCTTCTTGTATCCCTGTCGGATGTAGCCGTAGCGAATGTCATTGATGAGGCGTGAGCTGATGGTCCAGGTCTCGCCGCCGGTGAGGCCCTTGCTGTTATCAATCAGGGCCGACGCCGCCGGCTGGCCGGGGAACTGCTCCGGATAGGACGTGGCATCGTCCTGGAGGTTGCCGCGGACAAAGATGCGCTGCTTGTCGGAGGGCACCCAATCGAAACGGACGATGCTGGTGTTGAGGTGGATGGGAGCCGGCGAGGCGAAGGTGTAGGAGCCTTCGTTGTACCCGTCGCCGTTGACGGTTCCATTGGCCGCGGGCATGGAATTGAACAGAGCCAGCGTATTGGCGTTCGGGCCCGGACCTCCGGAATACTCCGAGCTATTACAGACGAGGCAACCGGCGTCGAGTGCGGTAACCTGGGCCGCTGTGACAGTGACGGGGTTACCGCCGGAGAGATAGGTAAGGTTGCCCGCCTGATAGCTGGCGGTGGGAGAGGTCCGGGTGACCTGTTGGTTTTCGACGTGGCGCTCTGCTTCGTAATTACCGAAAAAGAAAAGCTTGTCTCTCTTGATAGGCCCGCCGAGGTCGGCGCCGTAGATGTTTCGAATGAGCTTGGGGGGCAGGTTCTTCTGGTTGCCCGACAGTTCAGCCTGCTTGACAAACCAGTTGTTGGACTCTCCAAAACTATTGCGGTTGTATTCGTATGCGGCGCCGTGGAACTTATTGGTGCCGGTCTTGGTGACCATGGAAACCTGGGCTCCGGAGGAGCGGCCGGAGTCGGCGTTGGAATCGCCCGTGGTGACGCGGAATTCTTCGATGGAGTCCTGCGTGGTGCGGAGAACGCCCGTGAACGCGAGGCCGCCGATCTGGTCATTGTCGTCGACGCCGTCGAGGGTGACGTTGCCCTGGTCGGAACGGGCACCGTTTACTGCCCCGGTGCGGCTGTCCCCGGCGCCATAACCCGGGGGCGCCATGTAGAGTACTCCGGGCTGCAGCGACAGCAGGTCGGGGACGTTGCGCGTTTCGCTTGGAATGGACTGGATTTCAGCATTATCGGCGGCGTTACCCAACGACGCATCCGAAGTGTTCAGGGTTTGGGCGACGGCCGAGACGTCCACCGTAACGGTGTTTGCCTGGATGCTGAGGAAGAAGTCGATGGTCGCCGGCTGGTTCACGAGCAACTCGGCGACCTTTTTCTGGTCGGAGAATCCCGTGGCGGAAACAGTGATGGTGTATTTGGCCGGCGGGACCTGGGAGAAGATGTACTGGCCGGCGCTGCTGCCTGTAGCGGCCAGGGTTTGACCGGTCGAATTATCCGTCAGGGTCACGCGCGCGCCGGGGACAAGCGCGCCGGCGGGATCCTTAATGGTTCCCCGTAGCGAGGTGGTGGCGAACTGGGCGAAGGTAGGGGCAGCGGTGGATAGGATGCAGAGGAGCATCCATCCCATGAGGGATCGTTTCACGTCTGTTCCTCCAAAATGCTGTTGCGTCGCGGCTTGTTTGGCGCCGCCTGTGTAAAGGGTTTCAATCTCGCAGCCTGTGAGGGTGCGGCCGCGTAAGATCGATCAGATTACGGATGACCTCAAGCTTCGCAGGATGAGCCGGAGCTGCGAGCGGGACAAGTGCTTAGGCTTTCAACGAAATCAGACCGGAAAAACCATCGATGGGCAGGGACGACAGCCCTGTGATGTGTGAGTAACATTCTGTCTGAAAGCACCCAGTGATTTCAATCAATTTTTTCATTCATTTAGTGACAGACTGGCCCGAGAGGGGGCAATGCTAGGCCAATTAGGGGACGAGGCCCCACCCATCGGGGACAAAAGCGGTCGCCGTCGTGGATCTACTTTGTTTCGACGGGCAAAAACAAACCCCGCCCGGCAGAGCCAGGACGGGGCGAATGGATTGGCTGGGTTTTCTATCTTTTCAAGCCGTCGTATACCGCATCGTGGGTGAAACAGGTCCACGTCGGCATGCGTGCCTCCCATCCTGCGCCAGAAAAAAGCGCGAGGATGGGAGCACGGGGGGCTTTGATTTCTACCTAAAAGTCCAGGCGGGCTCCGAACTGCATGCGGCGGAAGGTCTTGTCGCCAAGGCGCTGCGAATAAACGCCAAAACCGGGATACGTAAGAGCATTTCCGAAGCCATTATTGAAGTAAGAGCCGTCGTCGAAACGGACGGAGTTGGTGATGTTGTAAACCTCCCAGGCGAACTTCAGCCGCGCCCGCTCGGTCAGGTTCCAACTCTTGTTCACGGAAGAATCGATGTCGAAGACGCCGTCGCCGCGGAAGACGTTGCGCATGCCGGCTTCACCGGGATACGGAAGGCGCATGGGTGAGCCCTTGGTGACGCCCTCGCTGATCGGATTGACGTCGGCGAAGGCCTGCGGCACGCCGCCCTCGATGTGCTTGTGGGTCGGCACCGGGGCGGTGTTCACGGCAAAGGCCTGGTTCTCCCAGTTGGTTGTCCATCCCGGCTCGATGATGGAAAAGGGCAGGCCACCGGACCACCGGTACAGGCCGGCCCACTGCCATCCGCCCCAGATGGCGTTGCCAACCTTGCTCGAGTTGGGGAGCAGCATTTTGCCGCTTCCGATGGGCAGGTTGTAGGACCAGTCGGCCGATATCAGGTGCTTGGTATCGAAATCGGAGAGGCCGCGGCTGAGGGCAGGATTCCAGGAGTTCTGGATTCCTCCGTAGGAAGTCGTGGTGCGTTCCGTGTCCGAGCCCATATCGATGGATCGCGAGAAGGTGTAGCTGAAATCGAACGTCAGCCCGTTCCGGGAGGGGTGGCGGAGCGTGACTTGTCCGGCGTTGTAATAACTGGACCCGATGGTTGAGAGGGCGATCAGCGACGAGAATTGCGAATCCCAGAAATTGCCGCAAGGGGGGCCGTAGTTGCAGCCGAAGTCGATGTCGTAGAGCGCGCCCGTTTCGCCGTAGGAGTAGCGCTGCGGCGCCCATTCGTCGTTATAGATGGCATCGGTGGACGATTCTCCGGCGAAGTCTAGGCCCTGCATCTGCGGGAAGACATCCTCGAAGTATTGGATGGTGGGGATGTGCTCCAGTTTTCCATCGGTGCAATAGAGACAGGATCCGTTGAGCTGATCGCTGTACTTCGACATCTGTGCTCCGGCGGCAAAGTAGTCGCCGGCTCCCTTGGGATCGTTGAAGTCGGTCGGCTCGGCGAGGTCGAGTTGCTGCAGCAGGTGACGTCCGAGGCGCCCGACATAAGCCGTATCGAGCAGGAAGCCGCCCGGCAATTCGCGCTGGACCGAAAGATTGAACGCTTCCACGTAGGGCGTGTGAATGTGGTTGTCGATGCCCCAGTTGATCCCGAAGGCTCCATCGGGCACAGCGTAGGGATATTTCTCCGTGGGGGGAGAAATGACCCCCGGAAGCGTGGTGGGCATATTGCGGTAGCCCGTGAACCGGGGTGCGGTTTCGTAGCTGACCGAGTTGGGCGCGCTCTGGAACTGGCTGGAAAGCCCGAACGATCCGCGCCTGCTGAACTGGCTGGTCAAGGCTTCGCCGAAGTGGTCGTAATACAGGCCAAACCCGGTGCGAACGGATGTTTTGGTATCGGGCGAGTAAACGAGGGAGAGGCGCGGAGCAAGATTGGCTTTTTCTTTCGCCCAGAATCCCGGTCCGCCGTTCGCCTTTCCGTTGGGCGCAAAGTACAGGTCGGGCTGGTTCACTTGTCCCTGGGACGCCGCCAAGCCACGGTTCAAAAACCACTGATGGGTGTCGACCGTCGGCGCTACCTGCTGGCCGTGGGTCTCGTACGGAGTCTGGAGAATCGAGTGGCGAAGCCCGAAGGTGACCGTAAGGTTGGGGCGAATCCGCCACGAGTCCTGGAGGAAATACTCAAATTCGTTGGACTTGAAATTGCGGTTGATAAACGCGCCGTCAGGCTGAATAGACCCGGTGGCTCCGCCCTTGTTCACGACGTAATTGCCTACCGTATCCCATTCGGCGATGTCGCCGATGATGGTGGCATAGGCGTAATCGAAGGACGTGCCGAAGCCGGGATCGACTGCCGGCAGGCCGATGGTAGTTGGATCGGGAGCATCTCGCCCGCTGAGGTAGGAAGGATTGGTGTAACCGCGCTGGAACGAGCTGAGGGTGCTGTTGGTCTGGACTTCAATCCCGCGCCAGTTCCCTCCCACAGTCAGGGAATGCGAGCCTCTCGTCCAGCTCAGGTTATCGGTGATGGTGTTTACCGGGACATGGACGATAAGACTGCGGTCCTGGGCGGTGGGCTGGGTGAGGAAACGAATCACCACATAGTCGCCCTGCCCGATGCCGATACTGGAGTAGCCCTGGCGGATATAGGCATAGCGCAGATCGTTCACGAGGGATGATGTGGGCGTAAGCGTGTAGCCGGCGGCGATGCCCTTGGTGTTGTCTTCGAGCGAGCTGGCCGGCGACTGCCCGGGAAGATTGGCGGCCGCGAAGGAAACGTCCTTTTGGAGGTTGCCGCGAACGAAGAAGTGGTTGCGCGCGTTGGGAGAGTAATCGATTTTGCCGATGTTGGTGTTGAGGCGGCTGGGCGCCGGAGAACTGAAGTTGAAGAAGCCATTGTTGATCCCGTCGCCTCCGGCCAGCACCGTGGCCGCCGGTTCGGTCCCCAGGTAGCTCAAGATTGCCTGATCCACGCCCGGCGCCGAGCACTGCGTGCAGGAGGCATCCAGGGCCGCGATCTGTGCCGGCGTCAGCATCACCGTGGAGCCGTCCGCCGCGAAATACCCGAGCTGGCCTTTCAGGAACGATGACGATGGCGTGGTCGCCGATACGGTCTCGTCGGTCGCCAGGCGCTGGCCTTCATAGTTGTAGAAGAAGAACAGCTTGTCTTTGAAGACCGGTCCGCCTACGCTGCCGCCGAACGTGTTCACGATGTACTTGGTGGGGCGGTTTGCCTGGGGTGGATCGGAGGAAAGCTGCTGCTCCTTGATGAACCAGTCGTTGGCCACAAGGTTCGACGGGCGGTGATATTCGTAAAGCGAACCGTGGAACACATTGGTGCCGCTCTTTGTGACCAGGGATACCTGGGCTCCGGAGGATCTACCCGCATCGGCATTGGCGTTGGAGGTGGTGACGCGAAACTCCTCGGTAGAGTCGAGCGTGGAACGCAACACCCCGTTGAAGCCGTAGCCGTTCACCTGATCGTTGTCGTCTACGCCGTCGAGGGTGACGTTTCCCTGGTCGGACCGCGCGCCGGCAACGGCTCCCTGCCGGCTGTCGAGATCCTGCGGATTGACTTTGTCCGTCAGGCCGATCGACTCTCCAACATAAAGCGCACCCGGCTGGAGACTGAGCAACGAGAGGGGATCCCGCCCGTCCATCGGCAAGGCCTCGATCTGCTGGTTATCAACAGAATCGCCAAGGGTGGCGTCGGTGGTGTTGAGCGTCTGGGCCGTAGCCGACACATCGACAGTGACCGTTTCGGTGCGGATGGAAAGGGCGAAATCCACCGTGGCGGGTTGATTCACCAGCAACTCTGCGACCTTGGTCTGAGATCCGAAGCCCTGGGCCGTCGCGCTGATGGTGTATTTGGCCGGAGGAATCTGCGGAAAGACGTACTGGCCCGCGCCGTTGGCGATATCCGTGAATACCTGGCCGTTGGCGTTGTTGGACAAAGTGATTTTCGCTCCCGGAACGAGGGCTCCCGTAGGATCCTTGATGGTGCCGCGCAGGCTGGTGGTTGCCGTCTGGGAGAAGAGAGAGAGGGGGGTGGACAGGATGCAGAACAGCATCCATCCCGAAAGGAAGCGCTTCACGTCTGTTCCTCCGGAAAATCTTTGATGGGCGGCTCGAGTGCGCCGCTTCAGTTGAGTGAACTTGCGGACTGGCCGAGGAAACCGGCGCATCGAAATGAATTTGGAGCAACGGGAATCCCGCACGGATCTTCGCTGTGTCCGCTAAGGTGAAAGCCGACCCGCGTGACGATCAATTGCATTCGGAAACGTGCGGCCTGTCCCGATCAGTCACGAGTTATTCAATTATTGGCTGTTTATGGCCGCGCCTCAACGTCGCCTGTGACACGCGTTTGCCGCATGGTCACAAACTGTACCCACTCGTCACAGGTGGGGTCACAGATTCACTGTTGCTGCTGCATCTGTTGCAATTCGATGAGCTGAACAGCGCGGTCCGGCGGCTGCTGCGCGCGTTCGACCAGGACCGACCAGTCTTCCGGAATGGGAAGCTGGCGATCGAGGGCCGGGGGCTGATCGCCGGCTTCGACATGGACGGCCACGTACAGATCGCTGTCGCTCTTGCCGCGGAAGATGCCATGGGTGGGCGGGACATCCTGGTAGTCGCGCCCGATCGCGGTGCGGATATGACGGTGATGGGCGATGAGGTTGTTGGTGGGGTCAAATCCGACCCAGCCCAGGTGCGGCATCAGGACTTCCACCCAGGCGTGGGTGGCGTCGGGGGTGGAGCGGTCGTGGTCTTCCCGGCTGCGGTAGAGATAGCCGGACACATAGCGGGCGGGGATGCGGACGTGACGCAGGAGAGCAATCATGGTATGGGCGAAGTCCTGGCATACGCCCTTGCAGCTGACGATGGCCTCATCGATCGGCGAGTCAACGCGTGTATGGCGGGGCACGTATTCGAAGTAATCGAACAGGCGCTGGTTCAGCTCGCGGACCAGGATGAGGGGATCGTCGCGGCGGCGGACATCGAGTTGCGCGGCGAGGTCAAGGAGCGCGGGAGTTTCGACGGCGAAAGTGCTGGGCAGAAGCATCTCCCAGTAATCGCCTGACTGCACCAGTTCATCGAGGCCATCCCAGGCGTCGGGAGAGAGGAAGTCGGGGACGTCGGGAAAGGGCTGCTGCTCGACGACGGACTCGGCGATGATGACCAACTGGCCGTGTTCGCCGGGAATGTCGAAGTGCTGGACGTTGTTGCCGAGGTGGTCGCGGTAGGTGAAAACGCGGCACCGCGGGCTGACCGAGAGGGTGAAGTTGAGGCAGTGCTGGGTCGAGTCGTTGCGCGGGTGCATGCGCGTTTCCATGATGCTCTCGCTGACGGGGTGCGAGTAGCGGAAGCGCGTGAGGTGGCGGATGGAGTAGAAGTTCATTGTCAGTGATCAGTAGTCGGTGGTCATTTTTCAAACCGCCAAGGCGGATTGAATCGAGTAATGCACGTAATAGCGGTACACGAGTTCGTGGATGCGGATGCACTGCTGGCGAATGGAGTGAAGGAACGCGCCGGGGTTATCGGCGAGGATTTCGCCGATCGTAGTGAATTCGAGCATGGCGTGCAGTCGTCCGATGCCGGCGGTCAGTTCTTCGGGGGAACGGCGGGCGCCGGATCGCTGGATGGCTTCGAGGGCGGCGCGGATGCAATCGACGGCATAGCGAATGGCGTGGGGGAAGTCGCGGTTGAGCAGCAGGAATTCGAGGATGCGGTCAGCGGAGATGTCGACGGTGTAGACCTGGCAATAGGCTTCGAATGCCGTGCAGCACCGCAGAATGCCGACTTGCTCGAGGTACTGGTAGCCGGAGTGCTCGCGTTCGGGAGCGCAGAAGAGATCGGGCTGGTAGACCTCGAGCATGGTGGCAGTGGCGTAGGCCCGCTCGAGGTAGCGGCCGAGACGGATGAATTGCCAGCCCTGGCCGTGAATCATGGTGGTATCGCTGACGCCTTTGAACAGGTGGATGCCGTCCACGATGGAAGTGAGGAAGTCGTTCATGTTGGCGCGGAATTGCGCCTCCGCCTGGGGCGTGCGGATGTGGTGGAAAAGGCGGTTGAGGCGCTGCCATTGCTCGGTGGAAATTTCCTCGCGGACCTGGCGGGCATTTTCGCGGGCGGCATTGAGGCAGAACGTGACCGCGGCGGGATTGAGGGTGTCGAAGAAAAGGGCGTGGGCCATGGACTCGAGGTCGCCGGTCCAGGCCAGGTCCGTGGGGTCGCCCAGGGACGAGAGGAGCCGGTTCCAGCGCGTTTCGGCCGAAGCGCCGCCGGGATCGAGCATCAGACTCATGGTGACGTCGAGCTGGCGCATGGTGTTCTCGGCGCGCTCGAGGTAGCGGCTCATCCAGTAGAGGCTGTCGGCAACGCGGCTGAGCATGGTGGCATTCTCCCGCGAACCTGGTTTGGTGATGGCAGCGTTCATCGTTGGTTGAAAGAGCTTCCCTCAGGGCTAAAGTCCGCGATTTTTTGGGGCGTTGTTACGGCACGACTGAAGTCGTGCGCGGTCACAAAACAGGATCATCGGTGGGGAGGTATGCCACCCCAAGAGCAAAAACAACCACGCGGCGAGAATGGGGTTACCCGACATTTGGTGATTCATTGAAGAACCCATGTGTCCTTGCTTCCGCCGCCTTGCGAGGAATTGACGACCAGCGAGCCTTTTTCAAGTGCGACGCGGGTGAGGCCGCCGGGAACGATGTTGACCTTGTCGCCGAAGAGGATGTAGGGCCGCAGATCGACGTGGCGCGGCTCCAGACGATTGCCGATCAGGCAGGGCGCTCGGGAAAAATCCAGCGTGGGCTGGGCGATGTAATTGCGGGGGTTGGCCTCGATCAGCGCGGCGAATTGCTCGCGCTGGCGGGCGGTGGAGTGCGGGCCGATGAGCATGCCGTATCCGCCGCTTTCGCCGACCGCCTTGACGACCAGCTTGTCGAGGTTCGCGAGCACGTGGCGGCGTTCTTTCTCCTCGGTGAGGATGAAAGTTTCAACGTTGGGAAGGATGGACTCTTCGCCGAGGTAGTAGCGGATGATGCGGGGCACGTAGGCGTAGAGCGCCTTGTCGTCGGCCAGGCCGGTACCGAAGGCGTTGGCGACGGTGACGTTGCCGGCGCGGTAGGCATTGAACAGGCCGGCGCAGCCGAGGACCGAATCGCCGCGGAAAACCAGTGGATCGCTGAAGTCGTCGTCCACGCGGCGATAGATGACGTCGACGCGCTTGAGGCCGTCGGTGGTGCGCATGTAGACGACGTTGTCGTGGGTAACGAGGTCCCGGCCTTCGACCAGGTCGATGCCCATCTGGCGGGCGAGGTAGGTGTGCTCGAAATAGGCGGAGTTGAAGACGCCGGGAGTTAGCAGCACGATGTTGGGCTCGGGACGGCCTTCGGGGGCCAGCGAGCGGAGCGTGGCCAGCAGCAGTTGCGGGTAATGCTCGATGGGGCGCACGCCGTAGCTATGGAAAAGCTTGGGGAAGGAGCGCTTCATGACGCGGCGGTTGGTGAGCATGTAGCTCACGCCCGAGGGCACTCGCAGGTTGTCTTCGAGGACAACGAACTCACCGTTATTCAGGCGCAGCAGGTCGCTGCCGATGACCGCGATGTAGACATTGCGGGGAACCTGGAGGCCGCGCATCTGGCGGCGGTACTGCTTACAGCTGTAGACGAGCTCCCGGGGAATGACCTGTTCGTCGAGGATTTTCGCGTCGGAGTAGATGTCGCGCAGGAAGAGGTTGAGAGCGGTGATGCGCTGGGTAAGGCCGCGCTCGATCCTTTCCCACTCGGCCGAGGTGATGAGCCGGGGCAGAAGGTCGTAGGGAAAGATGCGCTCGGTGCCTTCCTCGCGGCCGTAGACGGTGAAGGTGATGCCCTGGGTAAGAAAGGACAGGTCGGCCGATTGCTTGCGGCGCTGCATCTCGTCGGGAGGAAGCTGGGCGAGGGTTTCTGCGAGAGCGCGGTAGTGGGAGCGCAGATCGCCGTTCCCTTCCCGCATCTCGTCGAAGGCGGAGTCGAGCGGGTAGTCACCGAAAAGGGCTTCGAGTTCGACGGAGGGACCGGCGCTCATGAAAGAAGAGGATTCCTCTTGGAATTTGCAGCCTGTTGTTTAGCTTGTAACACGGGAGACATAAGGGAGCAATGAGGTTTCCGTCCCCCTGACAGACGAGACCCCGCCCTGGCAGAACTAGGACGGGGCCACCCGGCAGCCGGTCTTGTTGGCTTTTCTAGAAAAGGTTCCAGAGGGACTGGTTGTAGACGCTGTGGTGGAACTGCACTTCACCGCTTTTGACAATGGATCCGAGCGCCTTGGGGCAGCGGTCGGCGGCGGCTTCTTTCAGATCGGCGTAGCGGCCCTTCACGTCGTCGCCGAGGATCGTGGCGATCCAGTCGGACTTCCGGAAATCGGCGATGGCCTTGTAGATATTGTCGGGCAGATAACTGCCGCCTTCGCGCAGGCCTTTCTGCTTGGAGATTTCGCCGTCGATGCCGGTTTTGAAGATGCCATACAGCGCCAGGTAGGGATTGGCATCGGGCGCTACGGCGCGGACTTCAGTGCGCATGGAGCGATGGTTGCCGATGGGAATGCGGATCATGGCGCCGCGATCAGTGGCCGAGGCGCGGATCTGGTTGGGCGCCTCGAAGTGCGGGTCAAGCCGGCGATAGGCGTTCACGCTGGAGCTGAAAATGAGGCAGAGATCGAGCGCACGGGTCAGGATGCGGTCGAGGAAGTTCCAGCCGAATTTCGAGAGCTGCTCCTGGCCCTTCTCGTCCCAGAAGAGATTGGTCTTGCCCTTGGAGACGGAGACGTTGGTGTGCATGCCGCTGCCGTTGACGCCCACCACGGGCTTGGGCAGGAAGCTGGCGGTGAAGCCCATGTTGTTGGCGATCTGGCGGCAGAGAAGCTTGTAAAGCTGGATCTGGTCGGCCGCGGCCACCACTTCGCTGTAGCCGAAGTTGATTTCGAACTGCGCGGGCGCGACTTCGGGGTGGTCCTTTTCGTTCTGGAAGCCCATGGCGCGCTGAACTTCGGCCGCGGTATCGATGAACTGGCGCAGCGGATCGAGAGGCAGAGAGTGATAGTAGCCGCCGGTGGAAACAAACTCGAACTTGCCGGTCTGGTGATATACCTTTTCGGCGTCCTTGCCGGCAAACAGAAAGCCCTCGATCTCGGTGGCGGCGTTGAGGGTGTACTGTTTTTCGGCGTAGAGCTTGTCGGCGTAGTTTTTCAGAACGCCTCGAAGGTCGCCCGAGTAGAGGGTGCCGTCCTTGTCGATGACGGTTCCGAACACCAGCACCTTGCCGTTGCCGAAGACGTCGGCGGGAACCCAGTAGAACGCGCTCCAGTCAATGCCCAGGCGCAGGTCGCTCTCTTTCTGGGCGGTAAAGCCGCGGATCGATGAGCCGTCGAAGGTGAGGTTCTCGTAGGCGTTGAGGAGAAATTTCTTGTCGTAGTCGAGCAGGTGGAGGCGGCCTTCAAGGTCGGAAAAGAGAACGGTGACGGCCTTGATGCGCTTTTCGTCGGTGAGGTATTTGAGGCGCGTTTCTTTGATCTTGTCGCTGGGAACCCGGCTGACGCGTTCGTGCTTGGCCTCGAGATTCTTGTCTTCAAGCTCCTCGTACGAGAGGGCAAGGAAATTGCGGTATTCGGTCGACATGGCTCTCCTTCCGGCGAATGAGAAACAGGATGAATACAATTTTGGAATGCAGCAGGATGCGCGCGCCTTGCTGTGACTGGATTACTGACAGGTTAACTCCCCGTGACGGGCTGTCTACAAGAAAATTACCGCATGCGGGAGGGCGTGCTGCGGAAGCTGTGCAAATCGTGGCAGGTAAGGCCTGCCCGCCTCTCCGTTTCGCTGGAATATGCTGGAATTCTCAGGAGACGCTCATCGAACCCATGTTCAAACCTCTTCGCTGTTTCTGTGCTGTTTCGGGCCTGCTGGTGTTCACGCTCACAGGGTTGATGGCCCAGGATCCGGTTACCCAGCCTGCCGACGACTATGTGCGTTCGCATTACACCAAGTACGAGTACCGCATTCCCGTGCGGGACGGAAAACGGCTGTTCACCGCGGTGTATGTGCCGAAGGACGCAGCCGGCGGCCCCTATCCTTTCCTGATGGACCGGACGCCCTACAGCGTGGCGCCGTATGGAGAGGATCAGTATCCAAGACAGCTTGGTCCATCGGAGGAGTTTCAGAAAGCGGGATATATCTTCGTCTACCAGGATGTGCGCGGGCGCTGGATGAGCGAAGGGGAATTTCAGGAGATGCGGCCGCACATCGATGACAAGAAGTCGCCGCAGGATGTGGACGAGGCTTCCGACACCTACGACACGATCGAATTCCTGCTGAAAAACGTGGCCAACAACAACGGCAAGGTGGGCATCTGGGGCATTTCGTACCCAGGGTTCTACACGTCGGCGTCGATCATCGATTCGCATCCCGCGCTGGTGGCGGCCAGCCCGCAGGCGCCCATGACGGACCTGTTCATGGGAGACGATGCATACCATGGCGGCGCCTTCATGCTTTCGGCGAATTTCGGGTTCTATGTGTCGTTCCGGCCGCAGAGCGAGCCGCAGAAGCCGAAGCCGACCACTGCCTTCGATTTTGGCACCAAGGACAGCTACCGGTTCTACCTGAATGCGGGCAATATCGCCAACCTGGACAAACTCTATCTGAAGGGCTCGAACTGGCTGTTCAACGACCAGATGAAGCACGACACCTACGACGCATACTGGAAGGCGCGCGACCTGTCGCAGCACATGAAGAACGTGCACTGCGCGGTGCTGGTGGTGGGCGGCTGGTACGATGCCGAGGACCTGAGCGGGCCGTACAAAACGTTCTATGCCATCGGCAAATTCAATCCCGACACGCCGACGACGCTGGTGGAGGGTCCGTGGGTGCATGGCGGATGGGCGCGCGGCGAGGGCGGCCACCTGGGCGACATTCAGTTCGGTTCGAAGACGGCGGAATATTTTCGCGCCAACGTCCAGTTTCCTTTCTTCGAGCACTACCTGAAG
>Ga0206999_10115_pt1 | contig 20788 bp, 14 predicted proteins | sample Alteio_BWMinCont_92_FD_153482 | JGI IMG/M metagenome (GOLD analysis project Ga0206999, IMG submission 153482) | Enriched cells from forest soil in Barre Woods Harvard Forest LTER site, Petersham, Massachusetts, United States -... | ecosystem: Environmental > Terrestrial > Soil > Temperate forest >...
CAGTGGTATTGACTGCATGTCTTTCTTGGCGCTATCGTCCTGACCGGGGGGCTGACGCCACCCCGCTCCGAAGAAATATGGGGGTGTTGCATGTCGCTGTTGGCGCAATGGTCGACAATCAGGGTTCCGGTGGTGGGGATGCTGCATGCCCCGCCATTGCCCGGTTCGTCCGGTTACCGGGGAGATTTTGAAGCCATCCGCAACTTCGTCCTGCAGGACGCTCAATCGCTGCGCGACGGTGGAGTCGACGGCTTGATGCTGGAGAACTTCGGCGACACTCCGTTCTTTCCAAACGCCGTCCCGGCGATCACGGTCGCCGCCATGACGGCACTGGCTGCCGCCGTGCGCCAACACGTCGATTTGCCTTTGGGCATCAACATGCTGCGCAACGACGGTCGCAGCGCACTGGCGGTCGCGGCCGTCTGCGGGGCCGACTTCATTCGAGTGAATGTCCTGTGCGGTGCCCGGGTAACCGATCAGGGACTGCTGCAGGGGATCGCACACGACCTGCTGCGCGAGCGGGCCGCGTTGGGATGCCAGCACATTCGCATTTTGGCGGATGTCGATGTCAAGCACTCCGCCCCGCTGGCCGCACGGCCGATCGATGTGGAAACGCGAGATCTTGTTCATCGCGGTCACGCCGATGCCATCATCGTTTCCGGACAGGCCACAGGCCATCCAACGGATGTCGCGACGCTCGCCGAAGTGAGACATGCCGCAGTTCCGGTACCCGTCTTCGTCGGCAGCGGCGTGACAGCCGAAAACGTCGCGGAACTGATCCAGTCCGGGGCCGACGGCCTGATTGTCGGCAGTTCGCTGAAACACGATGGACGAATCTCCCGTCCAATAGATCTGCAACGCGTTCAACAACTAGTTGGATCCGTTCGCGCCGCGGTGGCAGGCTGTTCTTGAATCGAATGCCCACGGAAGCGAAGATTGATGCAAACGTAAATTGCACCTGATGCATTTGGAATCACATGACCCCTGACATCCGACCTACGAAACGTGGCTCTACGATTGTCCGAGTCATCGTATTGGTCGCGATTGCAGTGATCATTGTCGGAGCACAAATCGGATTGCCGTTGCTGAGCGCGCGTTGCACGGGTGATCAGAATGAAGAGGTTGCTCAATTTGAGCCCTTCTATTGGAGCGACGCGTTCTGGGCGGCGCGGATGCGATTTTCAATGTTTTTTCGCCCGTTCCACGTGTGGGGCCGCGTTGCCGATGCGCCGCTTTCCCGATTGTTCTCTCCATTCCTTGGTTCAGGGTCTACTCGCTTCCATTCGATGACCGTGGGCAAGGATGAATTGATTGTCCTCATCCAATCTCAATACACGAATACGTTCGCACCCACGGACATGATCCGATTCAACCTGCGGACCGGAACTTCGCGGACGTCCGCACTTCCAACGGGTGTTGCCCATGTCCTTTCCGATGGAAAAACGTTGTGGTGGCTGCCTGGTTATAGGGGATCCAGGATCGGCTGCATTTGGGATGGTCGCCCAACCACGCTGCGTTTTGGCGAAGGGGGGCGCTCCGCACTTAAGCGATTCGTTGAGTTCATTGACGGTCGTTGGCAGGAACAAGATCGCTATGCACTCGTTCCGCCTCATTTTCGAATCCATCTGCCGTGCGCAGTGACAACGGAACACGCTCACATTTCGGCTGGTGGCGATGATGATGGCGAACTCTATTATGCTACCGGCGTGAAGACTGGGTCCGAGGCGCAAGCCATCGAGTTCGCAAACAACTCCGACTTCTTCAAAGGCGACAGGATGAGATCGCCACCGCTTTCGGACGAGCAATTCGAGAAACTCGGCTATCACCATGTTCATATTCCCAAGGATCCTTGGCGCTCTTACATTCCGTTTGGTCAATGGTTTGAAAATGACGTCCCGTGTGCGATGGACTCGGTAAACGACCCCGAGATTAACGGAGTCCACGGATTCCTCTGGCGACGCTTCGAGGCGGGGAAACCGATTGAGTCGAAGTTGATTCGGTCGCCGATTCGTTGGGGACAGAGTGCAAGAGATATCGAAAACCTCGGCGGCGAATTGTACGCGGTCACCGCTGCCGATGGTCGAGTGTACATACTGTCCTCCAATGCCCACGACGCTCGATTGCACGTGTTGCTCTGGGAAAATGGAGAACTGCGAGTGATGGCGCAGCGCGGTAGCCCATTGATCCTCTGGGTATGCCTCGACGCCGCCCTGCTATTTGGTTTGGCCTGCGCCTTACCCATGCTGATGCTGGGAGTGTTCGCATTCATATTTCAACGGCGTCAAGACCCGCGTTTGTTCAGTTACGGTCACGAAACGGTCGTCCTGGCGTCGGTGATGCGGCGTGGAATCGCACGAATCATTGATCAATGCCTGGTCGTCGTTCCGTTCCTGCTCGCCATCATTTCGCACCCAGATGTGATGGGTTGGTGGGGGCATGCCATGTCTGAATCTGACCCATTGCTGTATGACTTCGTGGACTTTGACTTCCGATTTTGGCAGGGTCAACGCTCGCTCGCCGAGTTCCGCGACGACTTGCAGTCCAGTCTGCTGGCATTCTCCTCCGTGCCCGTTGTCTGGTCGTTTGCCATCACAGCCGGATTGATTGGAATTGCTCAACTCATCTGGCAGGCCCGTTCCGGTCAATCGGTCGGGAAGTGGCTCATGGGAATCAAGACGGTGCGAACGACGCTCAGGCCGTGCGGATTCAGCAGATCATTGCTGCGAGAAACCCTGCTGGTAATCGATGGCGTAATGCTGCTCTCGTGGGTGCCCGGCGTCATCGCGATTCTGGCCACCGGGCGTTCCCAGCGCATTGGCGACATTCTGGCGGACACCATCGTCATTCGAAATCCAGCGCGTGCCCGGTGAATTGATGCAACAACTCCTGATTTCCGCTCGAACCAGATGCAAGTCTTGAATCGAGAAAACTGACGGCGAAGCAAAAAGGAACCGTTGCTACAATACCGACGAGTCCGCAGGACGACGGTGGATCGTAACTTCGTAGGACGGGCCACAAGACTCGTCCCGCGAAAGAATCAGGTGTGGAAAAGCCTGGCTGGGATGCGAAAGGAGTCATCATGCGTCGATCTTGTTCGTTGCTGGTCCTGGTGGCCGCGATGCTCTCGTGTGGAGGTCCGCAGGCGTTGATGTGCGTAGCCGCCGACGAGCCACGCAAGGCAGGAACGGCAGCCCCGGTGAGCCGGGAGATCACATCAAAAACAACCGGAATGAAGCTGATGTGGATTCCCGAGGGGAGTTTCGAGATGGGATCCTCATCGTTAGAAGACGGCCATTCCAGGGATGAAGGAACCCAGCATATCGTTCGAATCACTCGACCGCTTTACGTCGGGATTTATGAAGTGACGCAGGGCGACTATCAGGCGGTGATTGGAGTCAACCCGAGCGCGTTCTCAACGACGGGAGCCGCGTCGGCCGAGGTGACTGGCCGGGACACGAGTCGATTTCCGGTGGAGAACATTTCCTGGTACGACGCCGTGGAATACTGCAACAAGTTGAGCGTGAAGGATGGATTCGTCGCGTACTACGCACTGGCCGGCATTGAGCGGAATGACGGCTCGATCAGGTCTGCGTCAGTGACACTTGTCGGCGGATCAGGTTATCGGTTGCCAACAGAAGCGGAATGGGAATACGCCTGCAGGGCCGGCACGACCACGTCGTATTCCGCCGGGAACTCAATCGCCATGCTCGAACGGTCTGGCTGGTATGGAACGGCTGGGGCATCCGCGGGCAACGGCGAGAAGCAGCCGCATCGCGTGGGTCAGAAAAACGCCAACACGTTTCGGCTGTTCGACACGCACGGGAATGTTTGCGAGTGGTGCCAGGATTTCTACGATGCCGGGTATTATGACCGCTCGCCCCGTGACGACCCACCTGGTCCTTCGTCCGGCACGCACCGCGTGGTGCGGGGAGGCAGTTGGAACGACGACGCGGCGAACTGTCGTGCTGCCCGTCGCGACGGGCAGACTGCCGACAGCCGAGGCCAGAACATTGGCTTTCGCGTGGTGCGCTCATACATCCCGACACCCAGCCCCCAAAACCGGAATGGCACCCCGCCCTACCGCGTCGTCATCGACCTGAAGGATGGCCGAACAATCGATGTTTACCCACAGAAGTCATTCGAGACCCTCGATGCGGCAAAACAAAAGGTGACGGGCTCGAAATTCTATGGGAGTGCCGGGAGTATTCGGATCATTGACAGCAATGGCAATCAGATCGATTAAGGGTGGGTCATTGGGGTCGGGCGTTCAAATTTCAAAATTGGCCGGGATGCCGCCAGATCATTAATGATCGCCCTGTCGGCCAATTTTGAAATTTGAACGCCCGACCCCAGAACAGATCCGCCAAATCAGGACAGTACGCATCGTTCACGGCGTTGTCGGAAGGGGTGCGATCCATGTATTGGCCGTCAGTGGCCGCGGGTTGTTCAGGCCGCCGCCGGTGACCACGATGCGTCCTGCGATGATCGCTGCTGATGGGGCGAGCAGTTTCTCGGGCAAACGACCAACATCGCGCCATGTGTCCGTCTTTGGATCGTATTGCAGGATGTCATCCACAACATTTCGCGGCGGTTTTGAGCTGTTGCAGCGGCCGCCAACGACCAGAATCCGGCCCTTGTAAACGATCGTGCTCGATTCGAAATGGCTGCGGCCGTCCGGCAGGCTGGCAATCTCGCTCCATTTCCTGGTGGCGGGATCAAACCGGTGGCATGAATTCACGTCAATCTGCGTCTTGTCGTGGCCATGATCGCCGCCCAACGCGTAGATTCTTCCATCAAGCACCTCTGAACTCACGTGTCCCCGAGGGTCGGGCAAATCCGCTTCGCGTTCCCAGGCTTTCCCTCCATCGAGTGGAAGACTCCAGTGATCGCCGGCGTTGGTGTCGCGATCAACTTTGTAGCCACCGAAATAATGCAATTTGCGTCCTGAGACCGCCAGGCCGCCCCCTGCACGTGGTTCGGGCAGCGGCGGCCCATTGGTCCAGGTGTCTGTGGGAATGTCATATTTCCACACTTCAGCAGTGACAGGCCCGGGATGTTTTCCCTTGAAACCGCCCGCGAACCAAACCGTCGTGCCGTCGATGGCCGGATTCAGATGCGTCAATTGCGTCGGCGTCTCTTTCTTCCGCATCCACGTGTCGGTTGTTGGATCATAGACGTCGAGTTGATTTGACGCTTGCAAGTCTTCGGTGAAGCCACCAAACAGGAACAACTTGCCATCGACGACGGCAGTGGGCGATTCAACACGTGCAAAAGGAGTTGGTGCCCCCTGCTTCCATTCCAGAGTCGGCCAAGCGGTTTCGTCGGTTCGGCCGATCGACGAGAAAGTCATCGCCATCATGACGACGAATGTGCGAAACGTGCAGACCATTGTTGAGAACTCCGGGACATTTCGAGCGGGAGAAGGTTCTGTCTCGGCGATTGTAGCCGCCAGGGAGATCACCAACTATGGCAGGCCGCGCATCTGACAAGGCTGGCCAGTTAGTCACACCGGCGGCTGCTTGGGAGGGCGAGGCTCCCGCCGAGCGATCTTAGGCGCGTACCGCACCGTGTTGTGAAAGCGGAACTTTGTTAGATGTCGACGAGTTTTTGGCCTGAAGGGCCACAACAAATCAGCCCAGGGCAGAGCGTTGCGGAGAGATCCGCAACGCGCCGCCCTGGGTTGGCGTTCACAAAAAGCGCCCAGCCCTGAAAGGCAACGCCGTGAACGATTTTTCGTCGAGAAAACAAAGGTATTTGCCCCAACGGGGTTGGATTCGATAGCCCAGGCTGAAGGCCTGGGGGAGCGGTCCATGTGACCACCCAAGCCCCAACGGGCAACGCTGTGAAGCATTTGCTTGCTTGAAAAACCGGGGTTTCCAGATTTGGGAGGATATGAAAGAAGGCCAGATTCCCTCGCGCACCAACTGAAACAATTCAGTCAGAAAGGAATCTGGCCATGAATCGCAAGAAGCAGGCGTCTCGTTCTTCCGGGGGGCGACCCGTACCGAGTCGAGCTAACGATGATCGTCTCTTTCGCAATTTGGTCACGTTCGTACTCCCCGAAGGCGCATTGTTCTCCAAAGATGAGTTTCATGGCAATATCAAATGGGTTCCCGAGCAACTGGCTGCGCAGGCGTTGATCTGGTCGTGGCAGGATTCCAGGAATGTCACGGACGCATTCGTCAAGACGTTGGAAGTCTGCGAACGGATACAACTCACGGAGGGGGCGAAGACGTACACCGCATTCATGAACGCTCTGGGTCGCTATCGCGGGATCATCGGCGATCGCTTGCGATCGCGACATCAGGAGTTGGCGGAGGAAATCGGCGGGCGATTCTTTCATAAGGATGCGCGGGTGCTGATGGGCTTTGACGGGTCTCGCGTGACGGCTCCACGAACCGTCGCCAACGAAAAAGCCTTTTGTGCTCCCACATATGGCCACGGGACGAGGGCCAAGTACGGCAAAAAGAAGTCCCAGGGGCTTCGACGCGAACGAAACAAGCAACACAAGGTCGAACCCCAGGAACCGCAGGTTTGGATCACCATGCTGTGGCACATGGAACTTCGTCTGCCTTGGACCTGGCGGCTGGGGCCGTCGAATTCGAGTGAACGGGGTCACGTGCAGGAGATCTTGAAGGAAGAGGATTTCCCCGAGAATACGTTGTTTTGCGGCGACGCGGGCTTCGTCGGCTACTCCTTTTGGAAATCGATCCTCGATGCCGGAAGCGATTTTCTCATCCGCGTCGGAGGGAACGTGAAGCTGCTGAGCGAGCAGGCCGACATCCAGCGGTTGAGCGGTGGAATCGTGCTGTGTTGGCCCAAGGGCAAGATGGATTCCGGCGAGCCGCCGCTCAGATTGCGGCTGGTGCAGGTCAAGGTCGGCAAGACGAAGATGTGGATGCTGACCAACATCCTGAATGGGCTGAAGCTGACCAAGAAGCAAATCGTTCGATACTACAAATCGCGATGGGGAATCGAAGTCGAATTCCGAGGGCTCAAGCAGACCATCGACAAGCAGAAGCTGCGCTGCCGCAACAACGAGCGCCTGCTGGCAGAATTGGATTGGTCGCTGCGCGGAATGGCGATCGCGGAACTGCTCGCCCTGCGCGAGCAGATCGCGGCCAAGGCGCTGAAGTCCGTGGACTATACCCCTCAAGATCGGAGTCTAGCCAATACCATCCGAGCGCTGCGCAACTGCATGCGGAACCTCGGCGGGCGGAACAAAACAAACGACGATCTGATGACGGAACTCGCCAATGCCACTGTCCAGCGCTACCACAACAAAACAGACAAGCGCGCACGGTATCGTCCGAAGAATCCCGACAAAAAGCCGCTCGGAGTTCCTCAGGTCCGTTCGCTCACAGGAAAAGAACGCGAAAAACTGCGAAAATATCGCGACGAAAACGCTATATAAAATGCTTCACAGCGTTGCCCAACGGGGCGCGACCATTGCCCAGTCACGCCCCGTTGGGGCTGAAATTACGCATTTCGCCCAACCCCCAGGCCTTCAGCCTGGGCTATCGAATCCGACCCCGTTGGGGCCAAGAAAATCGTTCACAGCGTTGCCTGAAAGGGCGAAACAAAATCACGGAACGGCGCAATCCTCATCTTGTTTCGCCCTTTCAGGGCTATTCTGGAAACACTCGCCCCTCCCAGGGCGTCGCTACGGGACTGTCGCCCCTTCGCTCTGCCCTGGGCTGATTTGTTTGGGCCTTTCAGGCCGAAGGCGAACACCCCCCGCCCTCCATTGCAGTTCGCGCAATTGAAGAACGAGATTCGATCTTCATTTCTGATCCGTGCCATCTGTGACATCCGCAGTCACTGGTTCCTCGCCGTCGAACCATTCCAGCAGCAGCGGCAACAACAGCAGGTTGATCAGCAACCCGCCGGCGATCGCCACACTGACCAGCAAGCCGAAATAAATGAGTGGCACGAAGTGCGATGTCGTCAGCACCAGGAAGCCAAGGATGAGTGCGACATTGGAATAGACCAGCGGTCGCCGGACCTCGGTCTGCACTTCACGCAACGCACCACGGAAATCGAGGCCCGACAATCGGGCGCGGCGATAGGCCGAAAGGTAAAAGATGCTGTCGTGAATTGTCAGCCCCATCGCGTCGGCAGAGATCATCGCGGTGCCAATATTCACCGGCAGTCCGAACCAGCCCATTCCGCCCAGCAACAAGATCATCGGCAGCACGTTCGGCACCAGAGACACAGCGCCGAGCCAAACGCTGCGATACGCCAGCATCATCATGGCCATCAGGCCGGCGGCCGCCACCAGCAGTTCGATCCACTGGTCATGCAGCAGGCTGTCGATCAAATGCGTCAGCAGGACAAACAGTCCCGTGATCCGCGCCTCTGGAAATTCACGGCGCGCGGCAGCCGTTACGGCATCGATCAACTGTTGCTTGTCTTCCGACGACTGCCGCTCGCGCGCCCGCAGCAGGATCCGCATTCGACCGGAATCGGAATTGTGCAGGCTCGGCAGAAACTCGGGCAGCAGGTCATTCAGTTTCTCCTGTTGAGCGGCGAGATTCGGAATGGCGAGCGGCAATCTCGGCACCAGATCGAGACCGTCGGTCGCCGCCAACACTTTGGTCAGTGCCGGTTGATCGTCAACCCGCAACTCCCGCAGCCTGCCAGCCAGGCTGCGAACCTGTTCGAGAAATTCTTCGTTCAGTTCGGCCGGAGCTTCGAAATTGACTTCCCAGGCGCCGGTCCCGCCGAGTCGTCGTTCGAAGAAATCGAGCGATTGCACGACGGGACTCGATGCGCGGAAGTTCTTGCTGAAGTCCGTTTCAATCCGCAGTCGAAGCAGTCCCGCCAGCGACAGCAGCAGGACCAGCCCCGCCACGCACCAGACAAACCGCCGGTGTCCAAGCACCCATTCGGTCACGTTGAGCAACGAGCGGTTGACCTGGGCGTCGCCGCGCGGACGCAGCGCATGGGATCGTTCCGGCCCCAGCAACAAACCGCCCGGAAGAATCAGGAACATCGCCGCGAGGACGAACACCGAGCCGATCACCATCGTCACGCCGAACGAGCGGACTGGGTGAATGTGGCTGGTCAATTGCGCCGAAAACCCGATTGCGGTTGTCAGACAGACCCACACGATGTCCATTCCCAGCACCTGCACCATCCGGCGGACTGCCGTCTCGCGGTCGAGTGATTCGCGGAGCGAGCGGTAATACAGCGAGGTATACACAACTGTCGAGACGCCGATGATCGTCACCAGCGAACCCAGGATGGAACTGACCATGGTCAATTGCATCTGGCTTGTCGCCAGCACGCCTTTCGTCCAGACAATCGTGATTTGCACGATGACGAACGGCAGCAGAATCGCCCGCAAATCGCGCAGGAAAATGAGGATGACGACGGTGAGCAGCGCCGATGCGGTCCAGCCCATCCAGGCGCCGTCATCCTGAGCGTAGCGGAACATGTCGCGCACCAGGATCGGTTCGCCGACCACATACGTTGGCAGCGATTGTTCAGCGGCAAGATGCCGCAGGGCAACGATTGTTCCCTCACGCGATGTTCCTGCAGGCCGTTCGGTTTCCAGGCGAAGCACGATTGACGTGGTCTGGTTGTCGTCCCCCAGCACTGCGCCGCGTCCGAAGTCCAGCAGGCGTTCGTGTCTCCGTCGCATGAGTGGATTCCGGCCAATGCGCAACAACTGACTCAAACTCTGCACGCTGCCTGGGACCACGCCGGGAAGCTGGCTGATTTGTTCGGTCAATTGAGCGACACGTTCGAGCCCGTCATCGCTCATCAATTCGGGATCCGTGTAGGCAACGAAGACTATGTCGTCTCCACCGAACCATGCCTTGCTTTGCCGATACTCGCGCAACCAGGGATCGTTCTCCGCGTAAAGCGACTCGATCGAGTTATCGAACGACAATCGCTGCGAAGGCCAGATCGCGAGTCCCGTCAAGAGGATTGCTGCAACCAGCATCCACCCAGGTCGTCGCAACATGACTTCGATAAGTTTCCGGCCGATCGAGGAATCCGACGGCGGTATGGTCAACAGTTTCTCCTGGCAGTCCAATTCGAGGTGAGGCGGGCGGCGTGCCCGCATTTCTTGTCGCTGAATTCGCAAGAATTCAGTCGGATTTTCAATCGTCTGAATTCTTGCGAATTCAGCTACGGTCTAGCGTCAGTACCATTGGCTCACGCCGCCCGGCTCACCTCGAATTCATGGCTGACACGTTTCCAGACCAATCCCCGAATACTGGAATCCAAGCGATTTCATTTGCCGGGGCTCAAACAGATTTCTGCCATCGAAAATCACCGCGGAACGCATTCGTTGGCGCATCAGTTCAAAATCCGGCATCCGAAACTCGTTCCACTCCGTCAGGATCGCCAGCGCGTCGGCTCCGTCCAGGGCATCGTACATCTGCGAACAGTACTGCAGTTTCTCGCCATAGTGCCTGCGAACGTTCTCGATCGCCACCGGATCGTGGACCCGCACGTTGACGCCGGATGCCAGCAGTTGGTCGATCAGGACCAGTGCCGGGGCTTCGCGAATGTCGTCCGTCCGCGGTTTGAAGGCCAGTCCCCACAGGGCCACGGTGCGGCCAGAAAGCTGATCAAGGAAATGGTTGCGGATTTTGTCGAACAGAATCCCCTTTTGCGCGATATTGACGTCATCCACCGACTGCAGGATTCGCGGTGTGATGCCGCCGTGTGTGGCGACACTGATGAGCGCACGAACATCCTTTGGAAAACAGGAGCCGCCATATCCCACACCCGGAAACAGGAACGCAAATCCAATTCGCTGATCGTGTCCGATCCCTTTCCTGACTTGGTTGATGTCGGCACCGACACGTTCGCAGATGTTCGCCATTTCGTTGATGAAACTGATCTTGGTCGCCAGCAGGCAGTTGGCGACGTACTTGGTCATCTCGGCGCTTTCATGGCTCATCGAAAGAAAAGGATGTTCGGTTCGCAGGAAGGGCCGGTACAGTTCCTTCAAAACTTCGGCCACTTCCGGCCGCGCGACACCGACGACCACACGGTCGGGCTTGCTGAAGTCCTCAATCGCGCAACCCTCCTTCAGGAACTCGGGATTCGATGCGACGTCGACTTCCCGCCCTGTCAGCTTGCGCAGTCTGCTGGCCGCTTCCGCGTTCGTTCCAACGGGAACCGTGCTCTTGATGACGACGATCGCCTGGCTCGCCAGATGCGGCGCGATCGATTCAAGCGCGCTCCACAGGATCCGCAAATCCGCGGACCCGTCATCGCGTTGTGGCGTCCCCACGGCCAGAAAGACGCAACGGGCCGTCGAAACCGCTTCGGCCACCTGGGCGGTAAACTTCAAGCGGCCAGTTTGAGCATTGCGAATCACCAATTCGCCAAGCCCTGGTTCGTAGATGGGGATGTCACCCCGATTCAGGCGGTTGATTTTTTCGATGTCGACGTCGACGCACGTCACTTCATTCCCGCTTTCGGCGAAGCACGTGCCGGTGACGAGTCCAACATAGCCTGTCCCAATCATGGTCAGTTTCACAGGATTTCTCGTTTGCGAAGTAGTGTCAGAGGAATCGAGTCACTCCGGGCACGGCGACGGCTGGCGATGCAATCTCGCCCCATTCGTATTTCGGCGGGCTCAGATCCTCCTTGGATTTCCACGCCATGTCCCAGGTGATTTCCTGGCCGGTGTAGGTTGCCATCCGTCCCATGATGGCCAGCAATGTGCTCTTGGCCATGTACTCGCCGTTGTTGATTGGCTTGCCCGCTCGAATGCTGGAGAACAGTTCGTCGTGCTCGACCTGATACAGGTTCTTGGCCTCCTCGCGATACGTCCAATCGTCCTGGGCCGCAATCCGGACGCCGTTGCGACGCTCGGTGAGCAGCGCTGTTCCGCGACTGCCGAGAATGCTGACGCTGATGTCGTTCTTGCAGCCCTGAATCTGCCGGGTGTTGCTGATCAGCCGGGTTCCATTCGCATACTCGTAGACCACGCTGTGATGGTCATAGATGTTGCCGTATTCGGGACCCTTGCGCACTTCGCGGCCTCCCATGCCGATCGCCTTCACCGGGTATTCGTCTCCCATGGCCCAGGCGCAGACGTCCAGGTTGTGAACGTGCTGCTCGACGTTGAAATCGCCGGACAACCACGTGAAGTAGTACCAGTTCCGCATCTGCCAATGCATGTCGGTCCAGTCCGGCTGGCGTGGTTTGATCCAGATCGGGCCGCGATAGTCATTGGCCATCAAAGTTCGGACGTCGCCGATCGCGCCCTCGCGAATCCGTCGAACCGCTTCGCGGTACGGGTCGTGGTAGCGCAGGCACAGTCCCGAAACGACGGCCAGTCCCTTCTTGCGAGCCTCCTCGCACGTGCGCAGCACGGAATGCACGCCGGGCGTGTCGACCGCGCACGGCTTTTCCGCAAACACATGCTTGCCAGCTTCGATCGCGGCCTGCAGGTGCATTGGTCGGAAGTGGGGCGGCGTCGCGAGCAGCACGACATCGACACCGCTCGCCAGAACCTGCTTGTACGCATCGAAGCCGACAAACTGCCGCTCGGGCGGGACGTCCAGCTTGTTTTCGAGATCGCGGCTCTCCCGCAGGCTCTTGAGACTGACCTGCAGATTGTCTGCGAACATGTCGCCCATCGCGGTCAACTTGACGCGAGTGTCCGCGTTCAGGGCTTGAGACGCCGCTCCGGTTCCACGACCACCGCAGCCGATGAGCCCGACGCGAAGCGTGTCGTCCCCGGACGCGTACACGGACGGGCGAAGACTGAGGGCACCGACGATTGCACCGCCGGCCAGAGTTGAGGTCTTCAGGAATTCGCGCCGTGTCGTGGGCGATGTCGTCGGTAGAGGCATTGTTACGTTCCTGGCAAGGCGGAGGATGATCATGGGGATTCGGCGAGGCACAACGGACACAAGTTAAAAGTTAAAATGCAAAAGTGAAAAGGTAAAACGGAAGAGGCCGACGGATCCTAGTTGCCCATTTTCACTTTTGACTTTGCATTTTAGATTGTAACTTCGATGTTCCTCCTGAATCGGCATCACTTTAATGGGTTGTCGTGCTTTGCATCAACCAGCGGGCGCACTTCCATATTCCTGAAGAAGACTTCGTGACCTTCGGATTGCAGCAGGATTTTTCCCGCGGCGGGATTGGCATCAAAGCATTCGTTGACCGTCACGCCATTGATCTTGATCGTAAGCCGAGTCCCTTTGCACAGGCATTCGACCCGCGTCCATTCCCCCAATGGGCTGGCGACATCGTTTTCGCCGCGCGTGTCGATCAACTCTTTGAAGAACGGCTGGTGCCGGGACCACCAGAACTGCTTGCCGGAATAGACCGTCTTCGTTCCATCGGACTGCCAACGCGTCTTGCCATCGGCACCGATCACGGTCTTGCTCGCAATTGTCGCAGGATACGGCTGACCGTCATCCATCTTACCCTTGATGAGAATGAGGTCCCCCTCGCATCCCTGAGCCAACTGGCACTCAATCGACGTCATCCAGACGCCGCTCTGAGATCCATCCGGACCAACGCCGTGCAACAACACTCCCGAGTTGCGGACGTACTTGTCGTTCGGATTTCGCCGGCCCCAACGATATTCGAGACTCAGTTGATAGTCCCGGTAGGCGTCGCGCGTGGCGACATAGCCCATGTCTTCATCGCCGCACCGCAGGATACCGTCTTCCAGGCGGAAAACTCGCTCCGGATCCTCGCGCCCCGTCTTTTTCAGCCAGGTGGTGAAGCTGCCGAGGTCTCTTTTTTCGAACGGGCGAATGACGTCGGCAGGTACGATCGGCTCGTCGGCCGCGACAATTCCGGTCAACACGACAATTCCGGTCAACACGAGGGTAACAACCAGCGACCACGAAAGCGGGGCACGTCGAATCGTAGGCGGGATTCGAATCGTAGGCCGGATTTGAATCGTAGGCCGGATTTTTAATCCGGCCAGCGGGCTCACGCCCAAAGAACCGGGGGACTCACACCACCCCGCTCCGAAAGAGTTTTGTTTTCTCATGTTTTGTGTACCCATGACAGCCTCAAAACGAATGGTCCCAGACATCGCCGGTCCCCTTGACGCGCAGCGGACCGAAGTCGTGTTTTACTCGGCCTAGCAGATCGTCGGGTTTGTCAAAGTAAGTTGACAGCAGCTTTCGCAGTGCGGCATCAACGGGCTCCTTTTCGTCGCGCGACTGGAAGTGCGACAGAACCAGGATCTGGTACGTTCCGGCGGGGACGTCGAGGCGGAATTGGCCGGCGTCGTCAGCCGTGGTCAGGGCTCCACCCAGGGCCTGCAGGGCGGCTGCGGCCAGCCTGGCATCCGCGTCTCCGTCGGCAGGTCGGAAGCCAACGACCGATAGCTTCGCCTCCCCTTCCCGTTGGGGCGGAAAGGCAATGATCCGGGCACCTCGATCGGGTTGGCTGGTTCCATCGGCCGACTTGTACGTGATGCGTCCCGTGACCTGGGTGGCAGCAGCCGGCTTGGCATTCGCATCGCCCATTGCTGGTGAATCCGAAGTCATTTTTTTCGGCGACTCGAGAACTTTCACGAATCTCTCGAAGAGCATTCCGGCCACGAAGGCGAGTCCGATCATCAGTGAAACTTGGGGGATCGACCGGCGAATCCGAGCGGGGCGACGTTCCGATTCTGGCCTGGGCAAGGCGTGTGGCTCGATTGGCCCTGCGGTGGCTGGCGGTGCCAGCGAGGCCAATGCGTTCAGCAGATTGTTGGCCGAGTTTTTGGCCGCCGCGGCACGTTCGGCCGACGATTCGGCGGGTGGAGGTTCGACTTCGTCGTCGTCCTGCGGAGGCGGGTTGATGGAGATCGGTGTCGGAGGAATGGGGACCTCGATCGGAATCGGCTCGGGAATTGGCTGCGGAATTTCATTTTCCGCCTCTTCCGCGTCGCTTGCCGATTCGGCCGGCTTGAACACGGGTTGGGAATCGCCGCTGCCCAGTCGTGCCAGTTCGTCCAACGCCCGGGCCAGGTGCGCATCCTGCAGGTTCAGTTCCGGTTCGGGCAGCGGCTGCAGCGTCCCATCGAGCATCGGCACGCGGATGGATCGACCACACGTCGGACAATCGACGATCCCCCCGGCCTGGGCACGCGAAATCCCCAGAAACTGGCGACAGTAATTGCAGCGAAACTTGATCGGCATGCCGGAAGATGTCCCGATTTGGAAATTGCGAATTGCAATTCATGAAAGGAGGCCAGGTCGTCGGGTTACTGTTCCGCGCCTGACGGCGGATCACCCCGACGCACTTCGTTCACGGCCAGGATGACGACGAGCGCGACGAGCGACAGTGCAAACACGGCCAGCGAGACCAGGGTCACCCCGCGCACCGCTTCAGATCCCGTTCGATCGCCGAGCGACATCAGAACGAGTGACAACATGCCCGAGACGATGGCGATGCCAAGCGATCCTCCCCCGCTCCACAAGGCTCTGGCGATCCACACCCTCAAGTTCACAATTCCTCCTCATGAAAATCCGAATGATCCAGACCGAATCACACCGGAGTGATGAGGCAGTGTCAAGGATGGCCTCGCCACATGGTCCAGGACGATATCGACCGATGGGCAGATCACTGATAGACTTCCGCGCGTTGGAGAAACCGTTTCAACGTTTGCACGGCAGTTTGCCAATCCTTTGTGCGATGGAGCGTGAGTGGAATGGGCGATACGATTCGAGTCTTGATTCTGGCGGTGATCCAGGGGATTGCCGAGTTCCTGCCGATTAGTTCCTCCGGGCACCTGGTGATTGTTGGCGAACTGCTGAAACGCCTTCAGGGTGGCGAAATTTCCGAGGAGGGGATGACCCTGAATATTGTGCTGCACCTGGGAACGCTCGGCTCGATCCTGGTGGTTTATTTCCGACGGCTGCAGCGCGTCGTGTTCGAAATGGAATGGCGGTTGTGCCTGGCCATCGTGCTGGCTTCGGTTCCGGCGGCCATTGTGGGGATCGGATTCAAGGACCGGCTGGAGCCAATGTTCACATCACCGGCGGTTGCCGGATTTGGTCTGCTCGTGACGGCGACCTTGCTGATCCTTGGCCAGCGGCTGCAGTCCGGCCGCTTTACGGATCGGCAATTGCCCTGGCCCGTGGCGTTTGTCGTCGGTTGCTTTCAGGCGGTGGCCCTCGTCCCCGGAATCTCGCGATCCGGCAGCACGATCTCGGGCGGCCTGCTGAGTGGCATGGAGCGCGAGTCGGCGGCCACGTTCTCGTTCTTGATTGCGATTCCCGCAATCGGCGGCGCGGCGTTTTTGGAGTTGCTCAAGTCCTTGAAGCCGGCGGAAATGGCCAAGATGACGATTCCCTGGCCGACGCTCCTGATGGGGATGCTCGTCTCGTTCGTGGTCGGCATCGTCGCACTGCGATTGTTGATCCAGTTGATTTCCCGCCAGCGGTTGCACTGGTTTGGGTATTACTGCCTGTGCATGGGCATGATCGTGCTGGTCTGGCAGGCGTGCGAAGGGAAGCTGGGCGCATGACGCGCTTGTGACAATGCAAACAAAGGGGTCAGGACTAGTCCTGGCCCCTTTGTGCGATCCACAATTCAAGAAGATTCCGACGTCGAATCATGATCGTTGCCCGTCGTTTCTTGATACGTCGAGAAGTCGTCGTATTCGACATTGTTCCAAATCCAAATCGAATGATTCGGTCCGCCAGGAGAAATGTACGTGTTGAAGTCGACAACATTTCCTGTTGACGTCTTGAACGGGTTGCTGATCAGGATGTTCTGGTTCGTCGATGCAAACACGTTATATTCCAGCGTGTTATTCTGCACCAGGTACTGCAACATCAGCTCGCCATTGCCGTTGTTGTCGGTATCGTTCCCGTGCAACGTGTTGTTCTTGATAAGACAGTTCCGAGTGGCTCCTCGTTTGTTATCATAGCCCCCGAGCGACATTCCGACCGTGTGACTGCCGGTGACAAGATTGTTTGTGACTGTGATTTGACTCGTGACCCGACCGTGGTGCTCGCTGGCGAGTTCGATGCCGATGTTGCATGCCGCGATTGTGTTACTGTCGATCGTGATGTTCTTGCCACCGTCAACGTAGATTCCGTCAGCGCTGCGATCATTGCCGTAGGCCGGATTGCCCCGGGAGTCGATCCGCGCAATATCATTATTTGAGATGAGACCATTGCGAGCTTGATCAAATGGGTCGACCGACGTTCCTTCAAAGCCGATGGCATCGATCGCGATGTTGTCGCAATCGTGAACGCTGTTTCCTTGGATCGTGAATCCGTCGACATTCCCGTTGACAACCAGCGCTTCACTGGCTCCGAGGTGAAGAGAGTGGAGTTCATTGTTCGCGATCAGAATATTGTGAATCGCCGTCGCTTCAGTGTGGCCCGTTCCATAGACGGCAATTCCGTGGGCGTTACTGTTGGCGGATATGTTGTTCACGATGCTGTGGATCAGGTTTCCACCGATCACGATGTCATGGGAAGTCCCGTGCACGAGAATCCCTACCGGCGTCGAGTTGGCATTCTTGGCAATATAATTGCGGATTTCGAAGCCGGTGACTGTCACGTAGCTTCGGCTGTCGATTAGAAACGCCGCAACAAACGTGCTGCCGCTGATCGGGTTGGCAGCGTCATCGAGAATTGCCCCCTCGCCCTTGAATGTGATCGATCCCTGCGTGGAGTTGCCCGATACTCGAACGACGACACGCTCGGAATAGGTACCTGCCAGAACGTGAACCGTACTCCCTGCAGTGGCCGAATTGGCCCCCTTCTGTATCGTCCGCCACGGGCTTGCCGACGATCCTGTGTTGTGATCGTTGCCTTTTGGCGACACATAGAAATCGGTGCTCGCGGTTGCCGATGACCCCAGTATCAGCGACAAGACGAACACCGCAAAATTCGTCGCAGAGAAATCACGAAATGGACGAGACAATGACATGTGATGTTCCTTTTCACAATTTTCAACACCCAATTCATTGTCCGGGAGTGTGGCATAAAGTTGCGTGAAATCGCCTGAAATTGGACGAACTGGCACCGCTTTTAGGCACGTCATCCTTGGCTTTGTTTGAAAACTCGAGTTTGCGTGGCCTGGGCTGGACCAACGGGAAGCCGCGGATCTGGAATCACCGGGGATTCGCGAAGCGTTCCAACCCCCGCCACCGCATCGACTTTGAGTTTTCAAACAAAGCCTAGACCGCGACAAGTTCCTGCGGTTCGCTGCGGCGATTGTTGGATGCCTTGCCCTCGATTTCAAAGAGCAACTGTGCGTCGTCGGCCCGAGCGGGCTTCGGCAGTTGATCCCCCGCATCCTTGAGGATGGTCAGGATCATGGCTGCAAGGGTCTCGCGTCCTCGCAGGAATCGTTTCGAGGTTGTCTTATCCTTCGACAACCATCACGGAATTGCGGGATTGCCGCCGCTGCAGGCCTGCGCGAATGATCGTGACCGTGATGATGAGAGGTCCAACGAGGCCGGGGGTCAGCCACATCCACCACACGAATCCCAACAGCAGCCAGGCAATTGTCGTGCGCGAGTTGAGCCATTCGCCCCAATCGAGGCGGATCAATCGGCGAAACAAGGGAATGGCGATCAGGCACAGCAGGAGCGCGCCGATGGCATCGAGCCAACGACGATCCAGCAGCCAGAAATCCACCGACGGATCCGCACTGACCGGTGCGACTCGCAAGGTGCCTGGCAGATCGAAAGCGGGTTCGTCGATCTGCGGCGGGCGCGATTCCGGGACAACCGTGGCCTGAGGCGCGGGGTGCCGCTCCAGTTGATTGAGCTTGGCGACAACGCGGTTCCATCGGTCCAGATGGGCTTGCAGCTTTGGAAACGGGCGGGCGAATCCGCGGGGAAGTCGCGCGGTGATTTGGGATTGCAGGTCGAAAATCAACAGGTGATTGGCCCCGGCGGCCCGCGGATCGCTTCCGAGCGATTCCTGACGGGCGAGCAACATTTCCAGCCGGTCGAGCGAGGCATCCATCCAATCCAGCGTCTGGGCGCCATCGCGGCCGATCATGAGACCGTCCCGGTAGGGAATGACCGTGACCAGTGTTCGGGTCACGTCGATATTGACCGGTTGCGGCAGTTGTTCGTGCTGGATGCGTGCCGGTCCCGCAGCGGTCGGCTGTGTCTGTTCCCACGTCAAAACCAGCAGCGATTCGCGGGCACCGCCGATGAGCGGGATCAGCAGCTTTCCATCGACCGCAGCCGGCAGCGGCAGCGGGCGTTCGTCCAGGAAGACCGCAATCGGATGAAGCCCGCCGGGGACTTCGAACTGGATGGCGTCGCGAGTTTGCGACATATAAACGCGACTAATGCCGTAGCGCCCTCCCCGTTCCGTCAACCACAGGGAATGATCGACCAGTCGAATTTCGGGCTGGTCCAAGTGTGCCGTCGCCTGACTGCGACGCAATCGGACCGGTGTGGCGTTCAGTTGATATTCGGCAGCCGTGGAATCCGACCTGAGATCTTCCAAAACGTCCGTCGCCCACGTTGGCGACTCACCGGGCTTCAATTCGGTCCCTTCCAGCGGAGTCCAGGTGTCGGCCGGGCTGATCAACAGTTCCAGTTGCTGCGACGTGACTTCCTGAGGTTCGGGAAGCGGCAGTTCCCAGTCTCCCTTCGCAGGCTCTTCCACCACGGTATCAAACGAAATCAAGACTTCTCCCGGATCGGACAACAGTGTCAGGTCCAGCCGTCGCCGGCCATCCACGGGTTCATGCCATGTCTCCTCGGCACGGTCGACCCGGACACGGGCCGGATCGAAGCTGGCCGGAAACAGAACGCCCATGCGCCGCGGCGACTCCCCTTCGGGAGCCAGTTTCAACTGGCCTGCGAGCTTCCAGGTGGATCCTTCGCCTCGTGTCAGTGCCGCCGCGATGCGTGCGGTGCAGCGCGCCTGGACCGCAGAGACTCGAATGGAGGTCTTCGGGTCGGGATCGGCGGTCTGGTAGCGGGCCACCAATCGAGTTCCTTCTTCGTCATCAGTCTCTTCACCAGGATGAAACGGGGCCACTCCGCGCGGAAGTTTCAATTCGACTTCGACACCGGGATCGTGGAACAGTTCCCACCGCGATTCGACCAATTCGGCCTCTTCGCAGCGAACGAACGGCAACGGCGTCTCTCGGCCGTACCGAATGGGCAGGCTTCCCCTCAGGATCAGTTGCTGGATGCCGCTGGTCTTGTCTCGGAGAAACACGACGACCCGCGTGGGTGAAGTGGCGCGGTTCTCGGACATCCGCAAAAACCGTTCGGCTCCCGCTTCAATCACCGAGATCGATTCGATCTGCAGACGCCGATCCACCAGTAGGAAATGTTGATAAACGGGGGCCTGCGAAGTTTCCAGCCGGGCGGCAACCTTCCATTCCAACCGTCGCCGCCCCACCGTTCCTGTCTGATTCCAGGACAGCACTCGACGCCGGGGAACGTGGGGCGTGACCGTGAATTGCACGCCTGAACCTTCGCGCGGCTGGAAGACAAATTGCAGACGGCCTGTCGGCGGTGATTTTCCCCAAGCCTGAAGGAATTCGGCCGGGGAGACGCTTCCGAGCATGTCGGCATCCAGGTTTTGATGCTCCAGCTTGTATTCGGGCGGCGAAGTGACGCACCACCAGTTCTGCGTGATTCGAATTCCGGTGCTGCGCGTCAGGCCGAAATGGGGCAGCGGCAAATTCGCAATCCCCTCGGCTGCGGCGATCAGGATCGTTCCATCGACCGTGAACTTTTGTTTCTGGGGTTCGACGAACGTGATCCGCAGTCGAGGCTGACCCTGCGGACCGGCGATCACTTCCGTTCGCAGCAGGTTCGCGGCTTCAATGTCTCCCTCGCGGATCAGGCTCTTGG
>Ga0206999_10116_pt1 | contig 20650 bp, 14 predicted proteins | sample Alteio_BWMinCont_92_FD_153482 | JGI IMG/M metagenome (GOLD analysis project Ga0206999, IMG submission 153482) | Enriched cells from forest soil in Barre Woods Harvard Forest LTER site, Petersham, Massachusetts, United States -... | ecosystem: Environmental > Terrestrial > Soil > Temperate forest >...
CATGGCCACCGCCTGCGGCCAAAGATGGTCGTCAAAACCCGCTTTGTTCCAACCAGTGGGCAGGAGACGGGCATCGAAGTCCTCGCCGCCATAAATATTCCCGAAGGTGATGGGGCCGGCATGGGTTCGCCATGATTCGTCGGTGCCAAAGTAGTCTATGGTCCCGTCGTTATATTCAAGTCGCAAGCTAAGCAGCCCGCGCAGTGGCCCCAATTCACCAATGAACTTCGAAAAACGGCCGTTGCGCACAACATCGTAAATACCATTGCCCAGCATAAGCCCGGCGGCATTCGATCCTTGGTGTAGCAGTGCAGTCACATCGAGTGTGTCGTAAAGAATGGTGCTTTGAAAATTCGTCCATCCCGGCGTCAAGATGTCAGCGTCGGCCTTCGCGCCATTGAAATACATTTCGTATTGGCCGAGGCCGGAGACATTCGCCAGCGCCCGTCGCAATCCCGGTTTCACGGAAAATTCCCCACGCATTAAGAGCGATTCAGCTTTTTCCGGCGCAATAATCCAGTGGCCTTTCCAGTCTTCCCGTCGGAGCAAGCCCATCGTCCACATGGCCGGGGAACTCCAACTCGTGGGCTTGCCGTCCCGATCCCACGCGCGGACTTTCCAAAAGACTTGCTGGGATGAGGAAAGCTGGCTGCCTGCATAGGGTATGTCCATCGTGGCATCGGAAGCGATGCGGCTACTGTCCCAAACATCGGGGTGGTCTTGTGCGAGTAATTCCGGGGAGGATGCAGCCAAAATTTGCCATGCGGTTTGCCTCTGTCCGCGCTCATTGCTGGCAACCTGCCAGGAAAGACGCGGCGCTGAGAAATCAACGCCCAGCGGGTCGGCGTCGTGGTCGCATTGCAAGGCGGTGACACGCAGGGTAGACGCTGGCGCAGGGACATCCGCACCGTGCAGCGCGGCAAATGTGCCAAGCGCTGTGCAAACCACCCAGCACGCATAATGTTTTTTCAGAGACATCGGTGAATGATTGCGAATTACAATTTTTTCGGGTCGAGCACAACGTGTTTGATGTGCTTGCGCTGCCAGGTGTAAGTGATGTGGACAAGGCCGTCGGAAGTCTGGATGACCGCCGGATAGGCATAGCCGTTTCCGTTCGGCTCGGTTTCAAGGGTCAGGATATGCTTCCAGTTTTCACCGTCGGTGGAAAGGGCGACATCGAGCGGGTAGCGGTTGCCCTTGCCCTGGGTGGTATTATTGGGATCCGGCCCTGCATTGTTGTAGACCAGCAACTGCCGCCCGTCGGCGAGCGTAACGCCGTCAATTCCCGAATTGTTGTTGGGTAGGGAGGTTGGCGCCAGCGAGCTCCACGTCTTCCCATTATCCTTCGACCACGTTTCGGCGATGATGCCATTACTGGTGCGACTCAGCGCCTGCATTCGGCCATCGTGGTAAAACAGCACAGTGGGCTGGATGGCATTCAAGTTTTTGCTGCCTCGGTCGACCGGCCCGCTGCTTTGCCAGGTCTTGCCCTGGTCACGGGAGATTTCAAAATAAAGACGGTGGTCACTGGTTTTCTCACTGCTGGAGGGGGACATCCATGCGCCGTCGGGAAGTTCGACGGCTTTGTTCTTGATGGCGCCGAGAATGCCATCCGGCAGGCGCTGGGGTTTGCTCCAAGTCTTGCCCGCGTCGTTGGAAAACATGATCATGCCCCACCATTGTGCAGGCGAAGGGCCTACTTTGTAGAACAATACCAGTGGGCCGCCTTTGGGCGCTTGAAAAAGGGCGGGGTTCCAAGTCGGCAGGCGTGGGGAGCCGTCCGCCTGGATGCCGTTGGCGACTTCGACGCCATCGAGCCATTTGCCATTTTCCTGACGCGCGACCCAGATGCCGACATCCGGATTTCGTTCGGCGGTTCCGCCAAACCACGCCGCGACGAGTTTTCCCGGTGCGACTTCCGCGATGGTCGAGGCATGGCAGGAGGGATAGGGCGCGTGCTCGTTGATAAATTCAGAGGAGATGATGGCGGGCAAATGAATATCTGTGACGGGTGCGGCGGCAATCGGAGTTTTCTGGTCCGTTGACGGTACGGATGCGGCGGCGAGGATCAGGAGAGGAATCAGCGTTTTCATAAAATATAAATTGAAATTGCTTCAGCGAGGAGACGGAACGCTTCGTGCTTGGGGGGTGGAAATGATGTAAGCTGCAGCGAGCAGAAGGACCGCACCGACAATATAGATGATGGCCCCAAAGGCGATGGCGTGGCTCATGTTTTCAATTTTGGTGCCATAAGGGCCGTATTGGACCGCATAACCGAAGGCGACGGTGCCAAGGGCGCTGCCGCCCCAGCCAAAGGTGTTCATCAGGCCGGCGGCAGTGGCGCGAGTCCGGGGGTGGACGGTATCATACAGTGAAGCAAATATATTGGCGTCATAAAGGCCTTTGCCGAGGCCAAAAACCGTCATGGAAACAATGAGTGTGGTTTTGCTGGTAGTTTGGCCGACCAGAACAATGAAGGCTGCGCCGCCGAGCAGACCCAGCGCCTGCACGGCCATGCGTCCCCCCGCAAATCGACCAGCCCAGCGGTCCGCCAGCAAACCTCCCAATGGCACGCTGCACGCGCTCGCGATGTTGATGAAAAGTGCCGCGGATAGACCGGCGGCCGCGAGCTTGAAGCCGAATTTCTCTCCGAGAAATGTGGGTGTCCAGTCGAGGAAAATACCCGCCACGGAATTCGCGCAAACAAAAGCGGCAAACAACAGGATTGCCGTGGGCTTGCCAAGGATTTCGCGGGCGGTTTCCCTGACGCCCAGACTTGCTGGCGGCAAGACCTGTGCGATAGAAGATGGCTCCTTGCCAGTTATTGCCGCAAGATCCGCCGCACCCCGGATGGGTTCGCGCAAAAAAGCGTAAAGAGCAAAGGCCAGTAAAATTCCCATGATTCCGAAGAAATAAAACCCCCAACGCCAGTTGTAATGTTCCGCCAGCCAGGCGGCAAACCAGCTTCCCCCGATGGCGCCAAAATAGACACTCGATTGGTGAAATGACATGGCCCGGGAACGTGTTCGCTTGTCATGGTAATCGCTGATCAACGACATGGAGGCGGGGAAGTAAAACGCCTCGCCCAGACCTTCCACTGCGCGCACGGCGACGAATTGCCAAAGCCTGCCGCACCAGCCGGTCAAACCAGTAGCAGCACTCCAGAACAGGCAGCCGCCCAGGATGAGTTGCTTGCGCGAGAGACGGTCGGCGATATAGCCCGCCAACAGCGCGCTTCCGGCATAAACCCATTTGAATCCGGAAAAAATCCAGCCTTGTTGCTCTTCGCTAAAGCCGAATTCAGCTTGCAGTTTTGGCATCACGGAGGAAATCGCCTGCCGGTCCGCATAGTTGAAAAAGCAGATCAGCCACAACATGCCGACCACCGCCCATTTGTAATGGCGTTTCATGGGGCGGCCGGAGCCAGTTTCCATTCCGTGAATCGCGCCCGCAATTGCAGCACAACCTCGCGATAAATTCTCGCCGAGTCCACGGAAATAATTGACTTCGGCTGGCCCGGTTCAAGGCCGCGAGCCGCGAGTCCGGCGGCGACATTGCGGGGAAAAGACAGTCGGTCAATAATCGCGCCCGCTTCCTGGACCTGCACTGCCGCGAGACTTGATTGATGAAGAGGATTCTTCCGGAAATCCTGGAAAATGCGGGTCATCAAGTCGGGGATAAAATTGGCCAGACCGCCCACACAGCCTGTGACGCCGAGTGCGAGCAATTCGGGCAGGCGCGTATCGGCCCCGGTGAAGACCTTAAAATTGAATTCGCGGCCAAGTTTGATCAGGATTTCGTGGTAGGGGAAGTCCGCGCCACTTTGCTTGATGGCCGCCAGCGGTGCGTGCCGGGCAAACACCGCGATGGTCTTCGGTCCAATGCGGTTTCGCATCAACTCCGGATAATTATACAACATGACGGGCAATTGCGTCGCGTCTGCCACATACTGGAAATAGGCCAGTTGATCGGCATCAGAAACCGGATACATGCCGGGTGGCATAATGGCGACACCGGCCAATTTGAGGCGGCGCGCGAATTTCCCAAGTTCGGCGGCGACCGATGGGCGGATATCACTGATGTTGGCGATGACGGGCAAGGGCGCGGCGAGTTCCGCAATAAGTTCCAGAATGGCTTTGCGCTCCTCGACGGAAAAATGCGGGAATTCTCCCGTGCTACTGAGGGCAAGCACGCCATGGATGCCCTGCACGCGCAACCATCGGAGGTGCGCGGCCAGCGCGCGCTTCATCACGCGGCCGCGTGCATACGTGGGGATGGTGAGTGCGGCAATAATGCCTTCCTGTGGAAAAGGAACTTTCATGACTTAAATAAAAAGGCTGGGTGATTTATTCGCCATTGGGTGCGGTGAGGGGTACGGCGGGTGCATCGTCCACGCGGCGGATGCGCAGGGCTATATAGGGTTTGCCCGGAAGCGTGATGGCGCGGCCCTGTTCGGCGACAAAGTAATAATTGTCTTTTTTAGCCGTGACGAAATCGCCGTCCACCGGCGTGATGGTCATGTTCCAGGTATCGAGTATCTCCACTTTGAAGTGCAAGCCATCACGGAGGCCGTTTTTGTAAAGTTGAAACGCCCATGAAGTGGGCTTGTTCAAGCCGAAATAAACCAGATAATACTGGCCGGGGACACCGGAAATGGGCGAGTCCTGCCATTTGTCAATTTGATCTGTGCCCCGAACGGGGCCGTCATCGAGGACTTTTTTCAGGAAAGCCAGGCGTGGAGCGCTCTGCCCATACATTTTGCCACCATAGGCGAGCCAGTAGTCACCGTCTTTAACGATATATTCACTGTGGCCGACGTAAGTGCCGCCAATCGTGCCTTCCCAGAAACGGTGAACCATTTCTTCGGGTGTAAGCTGCGCCCACCTCGCCGCGCCGGTGCCTTCGTATTTCACTTCATCGTAAACGACCGGCTTGCGAAAAACGTCGCGGTAAAGTTCGGCGCGGGAAGATTCCACGACGGCGTCGCCGTTCTGGATGCTGGAATGCGTAATCCACGGCAGGGTATTGTTAAAAATTAATGCGCCATTGTGAATGGAAAGCATGTGGCCGTAGGGGTCGTTGGAAGATACGACTTCGCCGTAGTGGACAAAATCGGCCTCGGTCTTGGCTCGGATGAAGTCCCATTCGTTGGCCAGTGACCACCAGACATTGCGGTAGGCGCCCAGGCGCGCGGTAATGTAGCGCAGGTAAAGGTCGTCCGCTGCCGCTCCCATGTTGTTGAACCCATAATTATTTCCATAGGGATGGAAGAGAATGAGGTCGGCCTCGATGTTAAGGTCGCGGAGCTGGCCGATGCGCTTTTCCAGGTGTTGGAAAAAAGCCGGATTCGGGCGTGTGAGGTCCCAGTTGCGCGGCGGTGTGCCCTCAAACGGAAACAGCGTCGGCGCGATGGTTTTGCGGAAATTGTCGTTGTGGGGGAAAACCAGCATCCGGATTTTGTTGAACGGCGATTCGGCCAGTGTTTTCAAGGTTTGGTCCTCCCAGTCGTCTGGCGCATGAACCCAGATGTAGGAGGTAGTTCCGATTTGATTGTAGGCTGTGCCATCGCCGTAGGCGAAATGGTAGGTGTTGCTGACGTGGACCGGGCCGTGGTTTTTACCTGTGGCGGGCGTCGCTTGGAATGAGCCGGTTTTGCCTGCGAGCGCGGGAATGTTGCTCGCGGTGGTGTAACTCCACCCGCCGGGATGGTCGGGCATGAAGCGGATGCGGTAAATCCCGCCGCCGTCGTAAAATCCATTCACGGTGAAGATGCGCGAACCATCGCTAAAATTGCAGGAGACTTGGACCTCCGTGAACGGGTTGCCGTCCGCCGGGCCGGAAATTTGCGCCTCAAATATGTCCCATTGTTGGACGGTCTTTTCCGCGGGTGTATCCGCAGCGGGCAAACGAGCAGAAATGATGGCGCCAGCCATCATCGCCAACAGCACAAGGCAGCGACCAAAACCGGAGAATTTGGATTTCATGGGGGGTAATGGAAGAAGTCTTTATTGGGTGATCCAGATGGCGGCAGGTTGGCCGGGTGGAAGATTGATTTGTGCTGCAGTGCTTGCGGACACGGTTTCTTGGGTGCTGAGCTTTCCGTCACGCAAGTTTATATGGTGGAGGGTGAAGGTAGTGTTTGCACCGCTCAGGTCGAGCGAAATGGCTCCGCCTTTTGGTGCATAGGCAAAATATTGTTTGCCCGGCTCGCCCAGCACGAATGAATCGCCGGTGGCATTGGACATCGGATGCATTTTTGGAATGGCTGCAAGCAGGCGTTCGTCCGTGGTCGCGGGAAGTTTCGGTAACGAACCTCCGGCGGCGACAAAACCCCAGCCATCAGCTTGATCGAGATCGGTGATAATCGCCTTGTCCGGAAAACGGCTGCGATAGTCATACGCCATGCCGGCGATGGTGGCCGCATTGGGCGCGCCGCCTTTCCAATCACGCTCAGCCTGGCGGGGCGCGATGCTCTTCCCGCCCGGAGGGGCAAAGAGCTGGCCTTTAGCGGACTGCCACCAGTATTTCAAATCGATTACTGAAACCAGTTTGCCCCGTACGGGGTCGGCGAGGATGGCATCCTGCACATCCTTGGGTGTGCTGAGCGCGATAAGCGGGTGCTGGCCGGTTTCCTTTTCCCAATCGCCCACGGAATCGAGCCAGAATTGCTCGAAGAAAAGCGGCCCGGTGAATTCCTGGCCAGTCGTGTGGATGACGTTCGGTTCGTCCGCCAGGTTGGCCAGGCATTGGCGAATATAAGCGCGGTTGATTTCGCGCAAATGAGACTGGGTCATGTCGTAAAACATGTCGGCAAAAAACATCCGCTTGTCGCCGGAGTAGGGCGGGGGTTCGGGGAAGCCGGGATTAGACAGGTTATTCGCCGAGCGCCAGGGGAAACTCGCGTAATGCGCGCCGTCCTCAAGCACATTGTGCTGGAAATACATTTCATCAATGAGCACCAGGCCCTTGGTGCGGCCGATTTCCGCAAATTCATGCAGGCGTCCAAAATACCAAGGATTGTATTTCATCAAGTCATAGAGGCTCAGACGGTCCCACGCCTCGCCTTGGCCGCTGCGCGCAAAAGGCTGCTCGAAGAACGGTGGCCACACATTGGCATCGGGCCGGCGTACACGTTCATGGTCATCGCTGCGGGTGTCATACCAAAGGCCCCAGTGCTGGCGGAAGGCGACTTGGTTATCCGTGAGCATCGCATCGGTGAGTTCCTCAAGGTCGTCAGTCAGTCCTGGGCCGGTGCGGCCAGGCACGTAGCGCGTAATCGCGGGACCGGCCGAGATGGTCGAGTTTATGGCTTGCGACGGGTTCAGATTTCCTTTCCACCAGCCGGTTTCGATTTGCCTGCCAACCAGTAATTTTCCATCCGCGACCAGCCAGCCATTCACGAGTGAAAGTGATTTGGCGGGAATCGGTGATTTAGCCGCGAGTTTCACCGCAAGATTTGGGACGGCTTCTTCGAGCCTCGGCGCATTGCCGGGGGCGGAATCAATGGGAGTGGCGGAAATGTTCGTCGCGGCGGTGGGTCCGAGACGTGCGGCGAGCTGCGCGAGGTAAAGACTGTCTGGTTTGACGAATTCGTCCGCCTGACTCCAGTGACCATCACCAATATATTCGCCCCATACGCCAATGGCCCAGTTATTCGTTCCGGGCGGCGAACGGCAGATGATGCGTCCGGCCCGCGATTGCCAGAGTACGGAATTGGCGTCAGCCCAGCCCACGCCCTGGTTCCACGTTTCCAGGTTGTCCAAGCGCAGTTCACCGCCGTCAATGGCGACGTTATCAAAAAGTATGCCCGAGGCCCAACTGCCGATGGAGCCGCTGAAACCGAGCGACAAATGCGTTTCGCAGTGAAGAAAAACATTTGGGCCGGCGGCCAGATACCCGACGGTGTAATCATTCAGGCCATTTTCCGAAGCACAGCGTTGGAAAAGCGTGAGTTGGCCGCTGGTTTTATAGGTATGACGCCGATATCCGGCCAATTCCGAGACGGGGGCGAGCGATTCGCAATCCTGTACCGTCACCCATTTGCACCCTTCGCCAACTTGCGCGAGTGAGCTGACAAAATGGACGGCGGTGATGTTACGCACCCAGGAGTTTTGCGCGTTATCCAGGGTTACGGCCATCCACGAGTGCTCCTCGTCTTTGGGGTTCGCAGGATCACAAGACGATTCGCAACGGAAATTTTCCACGCCCACATGCTCAATTCGCCCCGGCCATGAGTAAGCCGCCACGATGCCGCCGCCGTATTGCGCGTCGAGCGCGGTGGTCAGTGGCGCATCGAGGGTGATCTCATTGCCGTTAATCGTGGTGACGACGCGGTCCCAGTTGACGTTGACGGTGTCCGGCCTCCATAGTAGAAAGGTATTACGCGCGGGAACCTCGTCCATGCCGAGCAAGTGCAGCCAATTGGCGGGACTGGGACGTGTGACCAAAATGGTTGAACCGACGTGCAGGCCATTCGTGTTGGCGAGATTGAGTTTTATCGCTCCAACTGGAACGTACGCGTCCGTCACTTTGGCGGTTTCACCAAGCAGCGAACGATCCGCCTTGCCGTGCACTTGGATGAGGTCGCGACGGCCTTTCCCCGTGGCAATCAAGACAGTGCCGTTTTCTCCCTGACCTGAACCTCGCAAAACGACGCCACTCGCGGTGATATGAAGTTGACCGGCAATTTCGTAGCGACCCGGCGCGAGCAAAACGGTGCCACGAAATCCCTGCGCATCCAGTGGCAGATTGGAAACATATTCTATCGCCGCCTGAATGCGCGGCCCGTTTTCGCCTGCAACTGGTGAAACGACGACCTTGATTGGTACTGTTGGCAGCGCCACGCCACCGTCGCCGTAACCGGCGTTGGAAAAATCTGGAATGCGATTGCCTTGTGCGTCGGGCAGATAGGTGAGATTTGCCGTTACAGGCGCCGGAATTTGTACGGCGAGCAAAAAACTTGGCGCCAACATTATAAATAAAATGAGCGGCAGCCGGTGAAAACCCTGCAGTGGTGGAATCGCCTTGCTCATGGTTTCGGCAGTTCTGCTTTCAGTGGACCAAAGGTGTCCGAGTGCCCAAAGGCTTTGCCGTCGGCCAGCACCGTAAGGCCCTTGCCATGCTTGTAATGTTCGCCGTCCTTGTCCCATAAAATTGTCAGCGAACGTCCATGATAAACCACGCCGTCGAGGCAGAACCAGTCCCAGGTTTTGTCCGGCAGCAGCGGATTCAGTTCGAGTGTTTCATCGTCGCGCGGGCGCAAGCCGATGAGGCCGGTGATAAGCAAGTCGGAAAAAGTCGAGTGGTTATACCACCGGCTGCGCTCCGCTTTGGATGCCTTGATCAGCCAGGCCCCGGTGGTTTCGTCCAAGTATTCGCCGATATGCGGATGGCCATCGAGCCGCTGCGATTTTACATAAGTGAGAAAGGCGTCATAGTAATCCTTCGCCGTCACAAAATTTTGCGGATAATCGCGCAGGACATTGCCCAGTGCAGTGAGCGTCTGCGAAGTGGCGAATGGCCAGACCGAGCCGTCCCATTCGCAATTGCCGACGCCGTGCGAGCGGAACTGCGGGTGGCGGCGCTCGGCGGTGGTGATGCCAAAAGGCGCGCTGAAACCTTTTGGGTCGGTCAACTGGGCCCAGGCGGTTTCGTAGCCCGCATTCTTGTCCGGCAGCTCGAAATACCACGGGATGAAGCCGACTTCCTCGCGCGCTCCGGAGAAAGTGTCTTCGGGTTCTTCAACCACCTCGAAAAATTTTGCATCGGCGTCCCACAGCGTTTTTTGAACGAGTGCTTTCAGATCGGCGGCTTTTTTGTCGAAGGTGGCGGCAATATCCGATTTGCCCGCGAGGCGCGCGATGGCGGCGATGGCCTGGGCGTTGCCAAACATATAACTGTTGATTGTCGGGCGGATGTTTTTCTTGGTGCGCGAGCCGCTGATGGATTCCTCCATCGCGTCACGCACGTCAAATTGCCAGTACATCCCGTTGGGCAGTTGCCGCTCCTGATCCCATTGCGCATAATCGGCAATCAAGTTATCCAATAGGTCGGTGAGGGATTTCTTGTCGTGCGTGACGAGGTAACGCTGGTAAAGTGCGTAGGCAAGCCAGCTGCTGTAATTGTGTAGGTTCTTCTGCGGGCCGCCATTGTTGCCACGCAGCCACCAGAGGATGTAACTATCGTGGTATTGCGGGTCGCGCAGCCAGCGGCCTTCCATGATATGGTGGCCGAGGGCGCTGCTGATGGGGTCGGAGCGGTTGCTGAACTCGGTGTAGACGAAATGCCCGTCGGCCGTCTGGCGGAGTTGTTTGCGCTGTGCCCACCAGCGGAAATAATACATCTCCTCCACCTCCGCATTCGGACATTCAAAGAGCGGGATGTTCGCCGCCAGCCAGGCTTCGGATTTGTCATTCGGCACGAAATTGACGACTGTTTCGTTTTCCATGCCATTGAAGTACGTGACATGCTTGTGCAGCGCGCCGGGCTTGAGCACTGCGGGTGGCGTTGGCGCCGCGCTGGCCGCGTTATAACTGCCAATTAGGGTAACTACAAAAAGGAACCAACGTCGAATCATGGCTTTGGAGGGGATGCCGACGCGTGACGCGTGTCAGTTATACACCAGTGTAAGGCAGGGTTAACCTAGACGGTTCATGCTAGGACGGGCTTTGCGGGAGTCAACTTAGTGTTTGCTAGGCTGCCAGGGCCGGGCATTTCCCTTCACACCTTCGCCTGGAAAATGGACTTCAGATAGGTGGCATTGGCGCCGAAATTTTTCTCGTAGTTGTTTGGATCTTTCGGATCCCGCGAACCAATCATCACCAGCCAGCCGCTCCAGCCCATTTCATCCAGGGTTTTCTTGACCTTGGGCACATCAATTTTTGGGTCGTTTTGCAGCCAGCCGACATTTTTGTCCGTGCAATAGATTTGGCAGATGCGGTCTTTGCCCAGAATTTTCAATTCACTGTGCAGGTCGCGGTTGCTTTGCAAAGCATTGGCAAAATTAAAATAACTGCGCACGGACGGCAGGCTGACGTCGTCAATCAGTTTGGCCTCACCGGTCGCGTCGAGGGTGGTTTCAACGCCGATGATTAGGCCCATTTTTTGTGCGTTTGCGCCGACTTTTTTCAGGCGCTCCACCACGGCAGGTCGTAGTTCTGGATTTTTCGCCAGATCGCTATAAGTGCCGAGGGGCAGGAACACCACCTTGGCATTCATCTTTTTCGCCATGTCGAGACTGTCTTGTACCATCCGCTCATAGGTCGGGCGTTCTGCGAAGGACTGTCCATATAAGCCGGTCATAGCCACCGAGGATATCTCGATGTTGTCCTGCTTGGCGCGATCGAGATAGGCTTGCAGCACGGCAGGGTCGGCCAATTTATTATCAAAAGTATCGTTCTTGCCGAGCGAACCCATGCTGACTTCCAAGCCCTGAATGCCAATTTTCTTTGCCACATCAAGCGATTTGGGTTTCTGAGCGTTGTTAAGATAAATATCGCAAACAGAAATTTTGTAGCGCGGCGACGCGAAGGCGGCCGCGGCATCGACACCCGGCAGTTTGCACGATTGCAGTAAGCCCGCGGCGGTGGCGAGTGCCGCATTACCCAAAAAGCGGCGTCGGGATATCGAGTGATGCGCCACCGCTTCAAGTTCGGGGTAATCGTTCATTGTGGCGTCGGGTTAAAACCAAAATAGGGTTTGCCAAGGGTGATTTTGGAAAGTAAAAAAACATTGAGGAATTTACGATGAAAATCTACCCCGGTTGGAGCATGGGTTTGGCAAAACGCGTGATGCTGACGGCATTGGCCGCATTCATGATTTATGGTGTGTCAGTTGCCCGGGAGCAAAACTTGACCTCCAAGGATGAAGCCGCGGCGCAGAAGATTATCAAAGACGCCGCCGATAAGGCCTCGGATGAGGCTTTTGCCAAAGCCTTGCCCATCATTCACCAGTGGGAGGCCAAGGGGCTCCCCTATACCCCTTGGGCCGCGTTGCCGGCGGATTTGCCGCCCGCGACGATTCCCGCCTTTCCCGGTGCCCAGGGCGGCGGCATGTATAGCCACGGCGGTCGCGGCGGAAAAGTCATCGTGGTGACGAATTTAAATGACAGCGGACCGGGCAGCTTCCGCGAAGCGGTGGAACAGGGCGGCCCGCGCATTGTGATTTTCAACGTGGCCGGCATAATCAAATTACAGTCCCACGTCCGCATTCGCGCCCCCTATATCACCATTGCGGGCAACACCGCTCCCGGTGACGGCGTGTGTATCGCCGGAAATACCGTCGAAATCGAAACGCACGACGTAGTCGTCCGTTATATGCGTTTTCGTCGCGGAGTAACCTCGGTGGCCGACCGTGACGACGCATTCGGAGGCAACCCTGTCGGCAACATCATGATTGACCATGTTTCTGCCAGCTGGGGTTTGGACGAAGACATGTCCATGTACCGGCATATGTATCAACCACCCGCTAATGCCAACGGCAAGTTGCCCACCGCATTGAAGCTGCCAACGGTGAACATCACCTTTCAGAACTGCATTTCGAGTGAGGCGTTGAACCCCTACAACCACGCCTTTGGTGGCACCATTGGCGGCCTAAACAGCACGTTCTTCCGCAATCTTTACGCTTGCAACGTCGGACGCAATCCGAGCGTCGGCATGATAGGCGATTTCACCTTCGCGAACAACGTGCTCTTCAATTGGTTTGAGCGCACGGTTGACGGCGGGGACGAGCGAAGCTTTTTCAACATCATCAACAACTACTACAAACCGGGGCCGGTAACACCGAAAGACAAGCCCATTGCGTATCGGATTCTCAAGCCCGAATCACGCCGGACGAAGGAGCTCGTGGACGATTTTGGCAAGGCCTATGTGGACGGTAATGTTGTCGAGGGAAATGACACAGTCACGGCCAATAATTGGGCTGGCGGTGTCCAGGTCGAGGGTACCCACACCGACCCCGCCATCCTTTTGCGCGACATCCGCGCTGGCGAACCTTACCCCCATGCCAATTTCGACATTCTGCCCGCGTCGCAAACTTTTGATTACGTCTTGAACCACGCCGGTGCGACGCTGCCCAAGCGCGACCCCGTGGATGAACGTGTCATCCAAATGGCCCGCACCGGTGTGGTGACTTACAAAGACGGCATCATCACCGATCCTGAACAAGTTGGCGGCTACCCCGAATACAAGGGCGAACCGTATAAAAGCTCGATGAACGATGGCTTTCCCGATGCGTGGAAAATTAAATATGGTCTCATGCCGAATGAACCACTGGATCCGAATGGCGATATGAATGGCGACGGCTACACCAATATCGAAAAATTTATTTACGGACTCGACCCCACCGCTCCCAAGACCAATTGGCACGACCCAAAAAACCACGTTGACCCGCTCGAAAAAGCAGTGGCGATGCCGGCCAAGTCATGACCAAGCATTTTTTAGTCCGAGTTTTCTGCTGTGTGTCGTTGGTGGTTTTCACCTCCACTGCGGGTGCCGCTTTGAAAGTGGACATTAGCCCCGACAACGGACGCAAAGACATTCAGACGCCACGATGGGAAAACTGGCTCATCAAGGACGGCCAGCAGAAGGTTTCCGGCACCTTTGGCTCGGTTACAGTTACATTGCGCAACCCTTCTGGCAGCAAAATGGGCGCAACCATGTGGAAAGGTGGCATAGACACCGGAGCAACTGTAACCACGGATGGTGTGACCGTGAGCCAGGGTGGCGGGCTGGAAATGACCCTCCATGGTTTGACACCTGGTCCGCATACCCTGGTCACGATTCATAACGCTTTCGACAAGCCACTGGATGCTACCTGCACCATTTCTATTGACGGCCAGGTGAAGGCAAGTGGGGTCAAGCCCACCTTCCGTGTCACTAATGACGTGGATGCGGCGAACACCTTTGTGCAGTTTGACGCCAAAGCCGGGCAGGATGTTGTTGTTTCCATCAAGCCCGACACCGCCGATGGCATGGTCGTCCTCAATGGTTTTCAAATAGACACGACCAACCCCGCGAAGCTTGCACTTAAACCCTTTCCGTTGGACACCGACGAACACGCTGTAGAAGAGCCAGCTTTGGCATGGACTCCGGCGAAGGACGCTGTTGCGCATCAGATTTACCTGGGTTCAAGCGCCGAAGCCGTGGCTAATGCAACTCCGGCTTCACCGGAATATCGTGGTTCCATTGCCACTGCGAAATTCCCCACTAGCGGCCTGAGTCACATGAACACTTATTACTGGCGGGTGGATGAAGTGGCTGCGGACAAGACGGTCACCAAAGGTGATGTTTGGAGCTTCAGGGTGCGGCATCTCGCTTTTCCCGGCGCGGAGGGTTACGGACGCTATGCCATTGGCGGTCGCGGCGGTCGCGTCATGGAAGTCACCACACTCGACGATTACGACCCCAAGACGGAGCAACCCATCCCCGGTTCGCTACGCGCGGCAGTGGAGACGGTGGGCCCGCGCATCGTCGTATTTCGCGTCGGCGGCGCCATCAAACTCAAAGAGAAACTGGTCATAACCAATCCCTACATCAGCATCGAGGGCCAGACTGCGCCTGGAGACGGCATTGCGGTGCATAACTTTACCTTTGGGGCCTACACCACCCATGACGTAATCATCCGCTATATGCGCATTCGCGTCGGCGACGAATCAGGGCAAACGATGGACGGCTCCGGTTTCGGCAGTTGCAACAATTGCATCATGGACCATTGCTCGGTGGCCTGGTCCATTGATGAGGCGTTTAGCTCCCGCTCTGCCAAAAACATCACCTTGCAGCGCTCCATCATCACTGAGGCGCTCAATATGTCGGTGCACATCCACTATGTCGGCACAGGCAAAGGTCATTCTTTCGCAGGCAGTATCTCGGGGGACATCGGCAGTTTTCTCGACAATCTTGTGGCCAATTGCGCGGGTCGCAACTGGAGCCTTGCTGGCGGCTATGACCAAAGTGTGCATTTCGCCGGGCGCCTCGATATCCGCAACAACGTCGTGTACAATTGGGCCCACCGCACCAACGACGGCGGGGTGAAAGCACTGAACCTCGTCGCCAACTATTATATCCCTGGACAGGCCAGCCAGGTCTTTCATCTCCTGATGCCGGATTTTGGCTCTGTGGACGACCCGCAGCAATATTATCTCGCAGACAACGTCATGGAAGGCCATCCCCAGTATAATCCCGACAATTGGGCCAACGGCAGTGTCAATTATCAGGAAGAAAGTCTGCAAAAAATCAAACTCAGCCAGCTGGAAGTGACGAAATTGATCAAGCTCGACCAGCCCTTTTGCGATCCGCACGCTGCCACTCTGTCTGCCAAGGACGCCTACCAAAGCGTCCTTGCCGACGTCGGCGCAAATTACCCGAAATACGACAGCGTTGATGCTCGCGCAGTGCAGAATGTCCTCACCCGCAGCACCACCTTCAAAGGCAAGACCACGGGCATACCCGGCATCATTGACTCCCAGGAGGATGTTGGCGGTTATCCCGTCATGAAGGGCGGTGCTGCCCCGGTTGACAGCGACCACGACGGCATTCCCGACGATTGGGAAAAAGCTCACGGCCTGAACCCGAACGACCCCGCCGACGCCCGGAAGTTGGGCCAGGACGGTTACACCAACATCGAAATTTACGTCAACAGCCTCCCGTTGCAAAAATAGCTGCCCACGCTCGTTTAAAATTTTTTGAGTAATTCTCCCATGCGCTATTTGGTCAAACCCTTCCGAATATTATTGCGAATCAGAGTTGCGGTATTGTTGTTGCCGGCCGTCATGGCCAACGCCCGTGCCGCTGACAGTCCGGTAAATATAATTTGGTATGACAAGCCCGCCAACGTCAATATGGCGCCTGCGGACAAAAGCTGGCCGGGTGACGCTCTTCCCATCGGTAATGGACGTCTCGGCGCCATGTTGTTTAGTGGTACTGCGGATGAACGCATTCAATTCAACGAAGACACGCTTTGGACGGGCAAACCCCATGACTACGCCCGGACTGACGCTGCCCAGTACCTGCCGCAAATTCGTCAGTTAATTGCCGACGGGAATCTTGCCGCTGCAGGCCAGTTGGCTAAAAGCAATTTTCTTGGCGACCCCTCCCGTCAAAAAGCGTATCAGCCCTTCGGCAATGTGCGCCTGCACTTTCCCGGCCACGATATCGCGACCGATTTCCGGCGTGAATTGAACCTCGATACCGCTGTCGCCGGCGTAACTTACCGGCTCGGGGATGTTTCCTACAAACGGGAAGAGTTTGCCAGTTACCCCGACCAGGTGATTGCCGAACGAATTTCCGCGAACAAGCCCGGCAGCGTTAGCTTCACGCTGAAAATGGACTGCCAGCATAAATCATCGCAGATAAAATCCCTCGCGCCGGACACGCTCACACTCTCCGGTCAGGTCGAGGAAGGTGGGTTGCGATTTGATTCGCGCGTGCGCGTCATTAATATCGGTGGAAAAATCTCAGTAGACGGTGACGTCATCACCGTTGAAAATGCCGACTCGGCGATATTGCTCCTAACCGCGGCGACGAGCTTCAAAAACTACCAGGACATTAGTGGCGATCCCGGTGCGCGCTGCGCCGCGGACCAGGCGAAATTGGTGGGAAAAAGCTTTGACACTTTGCTGGCCGCGCAAAAAAAAGATTACCAAAATCTTTTTGGGCGCGTGAAGCTTGACCTCGGCCATAGCGACCGCGCGGATTTGCCGACCGACCAGCGACTTCTGCGAGTGAAGAAAGACGGACTTGACGGCGACCCCGCGTTGCCTGCGCTGTATTTTCAATTAGGGCGCTATCTGCTTATTTCCAGCAGCCGCCCTGGCAGCCAGCCCGCCAACCTGCAGGGCGTATGGAATGACAACGTCGACCCACCCTGGGAAAGCAAGTGGACCACCAACATCAATTTGGAAATGAATTACTGGCCCGCGGAAATTACCAACCTCAGCGAAACCACCGGGCCGCTTTTTGATCTAATTGATGATCTCGTCGTCAGCGGGCACAAAACGGCGCAGTTGCAATACGGCGCCGGCGGCTGGGTGTTGCACCACAACACCGATTTGTGGCGCGGCACTGCGCCAATTAACGGGATAGATGGCGTCTGGCCAACCGGCGCAGCCTGGCTCAGTTATCATTTGTGGGAGCATTATCTTTTCACGGGTGACAAGCAGTTTCTGGCCCATGCCTATCCGGCGATGAAGAGTGCCTCGCAGTTTTTTGTGGATTTCCTGGTCAAAGACCAAAAAACCGGCTGGCTGGTCACCTCGCCATCTTATTCTCCCGAACAAGGCAATCTAACCGCCGGGCCGACCATGGACAACCAGCTCATCCGCGCCTTGTTCAACTCCACCATAGCCGCCGCAGGCATTTTAAAGACGGACGCCGATTTTTCCGCAAAACTCGCGCAACTGTCTTCCCAGCTTCCACCCAACCAGGTGGACCAATATGGCGGCCTCATGGAATGGCTCAATGAAGTTGACCAGCGCAAAAACACCCACCGCCACATGTCGCCGCTCTGGGCGCTTTATCCCGGCGCGGATATCACCCCCGCCGACCCGAAGATTTTTGCCGCAGCGAAACAATTGCTCACCTGGCGCGAAGACCTCACTCGCCTCACCGGCTGGGCCAATGCCTGGCGCAGCGCACTTTGGGCCAGGGTGGGCGAGGGCGACAAGGCCTATCATCAGCTGGAGGCGCTTTACCAGCGCAAGACCTTGCCGGACCTCTTTAGTGGCACCTTGTTCCAGATAGACGCCAATTTCGGCGCCACTGCCGCCATCGCAGAAATGCTTTTGCAAAGCCAGTTGCGCGTGCCTGACACCGGGGTAAATGAGATTGATTTGCTGCCCGCCCTGCCTTCCGAATGGCCGACCGGTTCATTCACTGGCCTTTGCGCGCGTGGTGGCTTCGAGGTGGACGTTGCATGGGAAAATGGTGCATTAAAGCGCGCCGTCATTCGCTCAAAACTTGGCAACCCGGTTCGAATTCATTATGGCACTCAAACCGTTGACCTTCCAACGGAGATCGGAAAGCAGTATGTCTTTGATGCAAAACTTAACCGGTCGCTTTGACGCGCAGTATTTTGGCGCGTAATGCCTCACTTATAAAACTCTCTGATTTGCGCTTCGGCATAGGCTTCATCTTCCGGCGCAATATTGCCGGCCGCGACGTATTTTTTCAAATTTTCCAGACAGGTGGCCAACTCGGCCTTTGGATCAACTCCCGGTTTGTCCGGCAGTAATTCCGTGCGCAGTTTGACATTCACCGGGTTGGGTGCGAGATGGCTGCCCTCAATATGCACATAGACATCGGCGGGTTTAAAGCCCGGCTTGGTGATGACAATGTGTGTTTCATCCCGCTTGGGCAGTATCGCATGGAAGGGGGTTTGACCGAGGGTCAGGGTGTTATTAATTGCCGCATTCGCATGGGTGGGCGAGGAATCAAAGTCCACCGATTCTTCGAGATCACCATTAGGCACGTTTTCGCAACCGACGACCAGCAAGGCCGCCACGGCGGTCAACCATGCGAGCAGATGTCGGGATGAAAAAGTGAATAAAGTAAAAGGCGCCTTCATGAGTAACCGCAGTATGAACACAAATGCCCGGCCTACGCCAAGTAAAAAGGTTTCGGCTTTTTTATCGGCTCCACTCCAACATGCGTTCAATGGGGACGCGGGCTTTCTGCAAAACATCCGGCGGCAATTCTACCCGTGGCTGCAGGTTCTTTAGACAGTCGCGCAATTTTTCGAGCGTATTCATTTTCATGAACCGGCAGTCGTTGCACGCACACTTGTCCGTTGGTCCGGCGATAAAAGTTTTGTCCGGCACTTCACGATGCAGGCGGTGCAGCATTCCCGATTCGGTGGCAATGATAAACGTCTGTGCCGGGTTGTTTTTGCAGTAAGCGACCATTTTTTCCGTGCTACATACTTCGTCGGCGAAATCGCGCACGACCTGGGTGCATTCGGGGTGGGCCACCACGCGGGCGTCGGGATATTTCAATCTTATCTTTTCAATCGCCCGCGTCGTAAACAGCACATGAATGTAGCAGCTACCGGGCCACAGGCGCATCTTGCGCCCCGTCTTTTGCGTGACCCACTGGCCGAGGTTCTGGTCGGGCACGAACAAAATTTCGCGCTCCTGCGGTACGCGCTCAACAATTTTTACTGCATTGCTGCTGGTCACAATCACGTCGCTCAACGCCTTCACCGCCGCGGAGCAATTGATGTAGGCCACGACATAAACCTCCGGGTTGGCGGCCTTGTATGCTGCCAGTTTTTCCGCCGGACACGAATCAGATAACGAACATCCGGCATCAAGGTCAGGCAGCAGAACAATTTTCCCAGGATTCACAATTTTAGCTGTTTCCGCCATAAAATGAACGCCGCAAAAAGCGATGGCTTCCGCATTTGTTTTCGCCGCCTCATAAGACAGCCCCAGTGAATCGCCCACAAAATCCGCCACCCGCTGGATCGGTTCAATCTGGTAATTGTGGGCAATGATGACGGCCTTGCGCTCCTTTTTCAGTCGCATTACTTCTTCTTGCAATGCGGATAACGGCGCGGGCCGCCCTTGGGTCGGTGCAATGACCAACGGCTCGTAGTTTATTTCTGGCAGTGCGGTCGGCATGAAAACTTTCAGTTCCAATGCAAATAGATTTACGACCGCTCTGGCTCATTGGGTTCAAGCGCGCGCAGGCGTGCCAGATCGGCCTCGACTTCTACATACCCGGCATTGTCGCGCAGTGACGCCAGGTCCGGGTCTTTGCGCAGCCAATCCAAATCACGGTAGCCCATCTCAACGGCCCGGCGCAGGGCACGCACGGCGTCCGCCTTGCGGCGCTTCAGCGCCAGCGAGCAGGCCAGGTTGTAATGCGCAATCGGGCTGTCTGGCGTCAACCGCACCAGTCGCCGGTCCATCCGCAGACCCTCGTCCACGCGTCCTTCCTTGGTGTACAGACCGCCCAGCAATTCAATGACTTCCCGGTCGGCGGGATTGCGTCGCAGGACGCCTTCATAAAACTTGATTTGAAAATCGTTGTCAGGTTTGGTCATCGGGAAGTTATTTTTGGCGGGTGGCGGAGGCCGTGACGGTCGATGCGTGCGGGCAGCGCGCTCCTCGGGCCAGCGCACGGCAGCGGGCGGTCACTTGCAGCCGCTGGGACTCCGGCTCCATGTCACGCTTATCGCAGACAGTCTTGCCATACCATTCCATGAACGGCGCATCCACCTCAAAAATTTTTTCACAATCAAGGCAGATGAGCTGAGCCTGGAAAGTTCGTGCCCGCACGTTCGCCATGTAGTATTTGTAATCTCGCCCCACGTCCACCTCGCGCACCAGGCCGCTTTCCGTCAGGATGGGCAGGCTGCGATAGACGGTTGCGCGGGAGACGGAGTCGTCCAGCGCGCGCGCGCGTTCAAGGAGATCTTCCGCGGTAAAATGGTCGTGTTGGTTGAAGGCCGCGTCAAAAATCGCCAGGCGTTGGTTCGTCACGCGCAGGCCCTTGCTGGCGAGAAACTCCTTGAATGTTTCGCGCGGGTTTTCGATGGCCATCGAAGGCTCCGCCGATGGCGTGCGGGGCGGAGCGCCAGAAGTCGTGTGGCTCGAAGCAGTGGCGGGCATGAAATGGGCTCGATTTGTTATTGAGACAAAATTGACACTAAAGCG
>Ga0206999_10119_pt1 | contig 20107 bp, 21 predicted proteins | sample Alteio_BWMinCont_92_FD_153482 | JGI IMG/M metagenome (GOLD analysis project Ga0206999, IMG submission 153482) | Enriched cells from forest soil in Barre Woods Harvard Forest LTER site, Petersham, Massachusetts, United States -... | ecosystem: Environmental > Terrestrial > Soil > Temperate forest >...
CAAGAGCGCGAACCTAACGAACACTTCGGCGAGACTCCGTCGTCCGTATCCTCTATCTTTAATCTTTATCTTTATCTTGTAAAACTGCGACTCAGGCTTAATGGATGTATTGTAATTCACCGCATTCACGATTCCGACCCTGCGTAGGATCCTCCCCCACAGGCGCCTTAATCGCAAGTTCGCACTTTGTTCCAACGTTCCAACCGCCGGTCGGACGACCTTAGACACGCTCATTGCAGCCCGAGGCGGCGACAGAAACGTCGCGACCCGGACAGCCGGGGCGGCTCTCCCGACACAAGCATCGTTAGTGCATACGATTCCCGCACGATCCCTTCAACGATTGCTTCCTGCATGCCTCCTTCCCGGGCCTATCAGGGCTTGACCGGGGAAGACATCGGGGACGAGAGTCCCTTCCGCGATTACCGGCGTTCCTGCCACCAGGAGATAGTGCACGCCGACGCTGGGTTCCATGGGCTTGGCGAAGGTGGAGCGGTCGACGATAGTTTGCGGGTCGAAGACGACGATGTCGGCGTCGGCGCCTTCCTGCACGCGTCCCTTGTGGCGCGCGGCGGGAGTGGAACGCTCCAGCATTTGCGCCGGCATGAGCGTCATTTTGCGGAGGGCTTCTAGCAACGTAAGCGTCTTTTTCTCACGCACGTATTGGGCGAGAACGCGCGAGAAGGTGCCGGCGTTGCGCGGATGGCCTTCGAGCCCGTCGCTGGCGATCATAATCAGCGGGTTGGGGATTACGGCGTCGACGATTTCCTGGGTATTGGCGAAGATTAGCACCCATTGTGGCTTGCTGGAGCTGTGGAGTTCGTCGAAGCGCTCTTTGGTGAGGTGCTCGCCAGTGTCGGGAAGGACCAGATTGCTGTAGTCGATGCCCTGTTTTTCGCGCCATCCGGGATTGAAAACGGCGGAGTTGATGGCCGTCATGCCGGCGATGTAGGGATAGGCTTCGGTAGTGACATCGAGGCCACGGGCGCGCGCACCTTCGATCATCGAAATGCACTCCAGCGAGTCGCGCAGGCAGGTGCTGTTCACGTGAACGATGTGGAGAGATGCGCCGGTGATAGCGGCGGCGCCGATGACTTCCTCCGCGGACTGAATGGCGGAGCCAGGATCGACGCGGCCGGCGCTGCGCATGTGCGTATAGACCGGCAGGTTGCGCTCGGCAGCCACGCGGAACATGTCGATGACTTCGAGACGGGAAGCGCCGGGAGCGTATTCAATACCCATCCCGACGCCGAGGGCGCCGGCATCGAGTTGGTCGCGCAGACGTTGCTGAATGCGCTCGATCTGCTCGGGCGTGGCCGGTTGGTCGGTGGCGGGCCCGCTTTTCGGCAGAATAGTTCCGGCCGCCAAGGGCGCGCCGAAAATCAGGGCGCGCGCGGCTACGTAGCTGGCGGTGCTGCCGTAGTGGATGAGCGAGTGTCCTTGCTTGGAATTCAGGAACGGGGTGACGTCGGGGGCGCCGATCTCCATTTCTAGAGCGGCGGTTACGCCGTCGAAGGCTTTGACGCGCTGGCTGGCAAGATCCTGGGCATGCTGGTGAAGGTCGATGAAGCCGGGGGCGACGACGAGGCCGGTGGCGTGGATGACGCGGCGTCCGCTGAGCGGAGTGGCGGAGATGCGGGCGATTTTGCCGTCGCGGATGCCGATGTTGCGGACGGCATCGAATGCGGTCTCGGGGTCGACGACGCGGCCGCCTTCAATCACCAGGTCATATTGTTGCGCGGCGACGAAAGTTGAGAGCAGGAGCAGGCCGAGAGACAGAATCCGCTTGCGCATGTTGGCTCCGAAGGTAGCGATGATAGCAGGGCGGAGATCCGCGGGCTCTTGTGCAGCGGCTGCCGCGACCGAAAAAATTGTAGCTTGGACAGCGGATGGCGGCTGTCCCCAGGCAATTCAATCACGTACACTTGCTGCTTCTCTTGAAGCGCATTGGACACATCCTGGCACGGTATACGGCGTGGATCCTGGGGCTGATGAAGGTGCTCGGGATCTGGGGGCCTTTTGTGATTGCGTTTGCCGACAGCGCGCTGCTCGGGATGCCGGTGGATTTTGTGGTCGCCACCTACGTGTATCAGGATCGGCGGCGGCTTTTACTCTATATCGCGATGGCCTCGCTGGGTTCGGCTCTGGGCAGCATTCCGCTGTACATCGTGGGGTATTTGGGCGGGGAGAAAGTGCTGCGCAAGCGGATTTCGGAAGAGCGCTTTCTGAAGATCCACGGTTCGTTCGAGCGGCACGAGTTCTGGGCTCTGATGTTTCCCGGGACGTTGCCGCCGCCGACGCCGTTCAAGATTTTTGTGCTGGCGGCGGCAGTCTTTGAAATGCGGTTTCGCGACTTCCTGGTGGCGATTTTTCTGGGACGCTTTCTGCGGTTCCTTATACTGTCGCTGCTGGTGCTTTGGTTTGGTCCGCAGATGGTGGAGCTCTTCGGCGGGGTGGTGAAGCGGCATTGGATTTTGGTGTTGGGGGCAGCCACGGGTGGGGTTTGCTTGTGGCTGATCCTGCGGCTTTGGCGCCAAGGGGATGAAGCGGACCGTGGGAAATAAGCGAGATCGATCTCCTTTTTTGATGCGTCCGCCACCGGTATCTACGCAATTCCGCAGAACTGGTTTCTTGTTCAGTTGGACAACTCTGAATTTGGAAGGGGAATCCAAATAGGGTAGGATCTGGAGTTGCGGTTCGCCCTCCCGGGCACGGAACCGCTGTTTGGGGTGGAGGGAACGGAAATGAAGCATTCCACCTTGCGGAAAGCTCTTCTCGCAGGAATCGCAACGCTCTTCCTCGCTATTGCGCCCGCACCCGCTCTTGCCCAACATGGCGGCGGTCACGGCGGAGGAAGTGGAGGTTTCCACGGCGGCGGAGGAGGCGGAGGTTTCCACGGCGGCGGAGGAGGAGGTGGAGGCTTCCACGGCGGAGGTAGCCACGGATTCCACGCTGGTTCCTATGGCGGCGGCTATCATGGTGGAGGGTACGCCTATGGCGGTGGTGGGCGAGCAGGGTCTATGTACGGCCGCGGCGGCTATGGAAGGACAGGCGCAGGTTTGTCATCGGGACGCGGTGCCGGCGCAGGAAGAGCCTGGACATCGGAAGGTCGAGGCATGGGCTCGGTTCACCACGCGATTGCTGACGGCCAGTGGCACTCCTTCGGAAGCGCCCATAGCGCTGGTGGATCGAGCGCGATGTCAGGTGGGCGATCTACAGTTGGCGCCTCGTTCGCCCGAGGTCCTGGCTTCGCCGGTTCTTCCTGGCGCGGCGGACATTTCGGCGGACGTGGGTTTTTTCCTGGTCGCGGTTTTGGCTGGGGAGGGTGCTGGGGCTGTGGCTGGGGTTTTGGCTATGGTTTAGGTTGGGGACTCGGCTGGAGTCCTTTTTGGGATTGGCCATCCTACTGGTACAGCCCATGGTGGGCCTACGACGATCCTACACCGAGCTATATTTACCCATATCCCTACTAGACTAACTGGACTAGGGTGGCGCCGTGGGCAGCTCAACGCTATCGCAGTGACCAGAATTGTCGGTCCGCTCGAATTCAACCTCCGTGGCTGCTGAACCGCGACCACGGCGTAGCCGTGGGCCCGCGGACGAACGGAAGCCTGGCCCGATCGGAGCTTGCAAACGTCGTTACCGCTCCTTGCGGAATCGACGCTTGGCCAATCATCTTCTGCGGGAACGCGACCCTCTTTCCACCTGCTTGAACTGTCCGGCCTGAAGGCCACGAACGGGCGAGCGGAACAGGCCGTCCGGCCGATGGCGCACCGCGCCACCCTGAAACGACAATTATCCACAGGCCTGCTTGCTCACCAAGCCTCGATTCGGCATATACTTCGCCACGCGTAGAAGTATGCGCAAAGGAGTACCTCCCCCAATGAACAAGATGCTGGAAATCCTGCTGATCTCTTTGGCCCTGGCTGGGTTGTATAGCGCAATCTCGACGATCAACTCGCGGTCGGGTGATTCCGCTATTCGAGCCGAACAAACTGTGATAGTTGCTGATGGCAGCGACCCGATGCCACTGTGCCGCGGCAAACACTGCCAATAAGTAGCGGAGAGTGAATTCATAGAATCGAGCATCCGGCCGCCCCAAAATAGATGTTGCAGCGCGGTCGAGGGATAGGTATGCTTTCGGAGCGTCAGGGACCTTAATGCGATGAACTGGTTAATGAATGTGAACTGGCTCGCAGGTCCGCTATTGCAGATCACCCTTCTGATCTTCATGGTTCGGCGCAACTTCTACAGCGTGTTTCCCCGATTCTTTTCCTACATTCTGTTTCAGACTCTCAAGTCGGTATGTTTGTTTGTCACGTACAGGTATTTTCCCGAGAGCTACTTCGACGCCTACTGGACTGGAAACGCCGTCAGCGTAATCTTTACAGTCGCGGTGATGGATGAAATATTGCACAGTCTCTTTAAAGATTATGGAGGTATTCAGATTTTGGGAACGACCATATTCCGATGGTCGTGTGGGCTGCTCTTAATCCTTGCTGCCTTAAGTGCATTGTCCGGTGGCGAGGGGGGTGGAGACAGGATCGTGGCGACGGTCCTTGCCTTTGATCGCAGCGTACGCCTGATGCAGGTTGGGCTCTTCCTGCTCTTGATGTTTCTTTGCCGTTTTCTCAGAAATTGCTGGCGGCAACAGGTATTCGGCATAGCGCTGGGATTCGGAGTCTTTGCCAGCACTGAGCTAATCTTGGTTAGTGTTGTGATGCGGTATGGCAGCGCTCAAGCCGCGATGATCAGCCTACTGAAGAGCACGGCGTACAACGCGGTGACTCTTGTCTGGATTGGCTATTTGAAGCAGCAGCAGCAACTGGTGCCGAAGCTTGAGGCAGCGACGAATGCGAATACTCTCGGTTTTGCATCAGCTGCGACGGCTGTGTGGGATCCTGACGCGGGCTTTATGTTGAGGGTAGAACAGGCGGTGGACCGGGTCTTATCTCGCGGCGATTGGCCGAGACCAAGCACAAAGGGAAGCCGGATCGTCAGCCGCAAGCCCAATCACGAAGAAGGCAACTAAACCTATTTCCCCCCGGTATCTGAACCATGCAGTCCACGGCGAAGCAACTCCGCAGTGAAGCGAACTGGCCTCCTGAAGAAGGCGAGGTCATTTCCTTCAAATCTTCCACCGGGCCCGAGTTAGGTATTCTTAATGAAGTGCATTGGGGTTTGGTCTGGCGAGATTTCGTTCTAGAAGACGGACGGGTGATACCAGAGCACAGGATCTCGGGCTGTCCCCAGCCTAAGGTCTGGCGCAAAATGAATGAGGTCACTGACCGTGAGCGAGAGGAGTGTGAGGAGCGACTCCTTTCGATGGCCGCGGCCGGAATGGATCCTCACAAACGCGATCAGCCTTTCTGGGCAGAGCTGAACCAGTATCTGGCCTACACCTACCTGAGGTTCAAGCAGGCAGGGCGCAAAGTGCAAGATACAGAGCGATGACAACCTGAGCGGCAGTAGGAGCCTCAGATCGTGTCAATGGAACGAGGTTTGGAGCCGTGAGTCGATCCGACGAGGAAACCGAGGACCAGCATATTTGGAGAGTCCTGTCCGAAGCTGGGTTGGTAGAAATACCACTCGAGGAATTTGCAGAAAGAATCAAAGACGTCAAACACATCGTCACCGTACGCCTTCTCGAATTGCTGAATTTCGACACCGATCTGCAAGAGCGCGAATCGGCAGCGTACTCGCTGGGTACGCTCAAGGGATTAGAGTTGAAGCTGCTCGCAAATGCTCCCAAGCCGCCCGCAAATGCTCTGAAGCCGCCCGACCCATCAGACTTGTAACTTCATTCCAGTAGGGAATCTTGGCCACCCACGCGGGCATCGCTTATCTGTCAAAACTGACAGACGGTCTACAGGGAAGGGGTAGCGATTTCTAACGGGGGTGTTTTCTTGCCGATCCCGGTAAGACTCCCCGTAAGTCTCCGATGCCAGGTCCCCTGTCACCCCTTTGCCACGAAATAATTGTGGCGGTTTTCGTAACATCGTTATCGCATAATCCATGGGCGGCTGCCCCGGAAGTCCGTGACAGAATGCACAGTGCAGCTTGTATACGGTCGCAACGGCAAGAAAATCGGTTTTCGTCGGCGGGCACAGAAGGTGGAGGAATGTTTTGCTTCTCGATATGCGCGTCCAATGCCATATTGGCCAGCTCCTTTTCAAACGGCATCGGCGGATCGGCCGTTGCTACTGGAGCCAGGCCGGCAGAAAAAAAGCAAGACACACCCCACTGAAATCGCAATGGCCAGAATGAAACCGATTACGATAACTTTTATCAGTGGTATCGCTTGCGCGCTACGGTCGTTTCCTGGATCAGAAATTAAAGCGATAACCCAGAATCATCTTCGCAATCAGGTGGTCGGTCGAGCCCGTAAGGCCCACCCCGAGTCCGAAATTAATTTCCCACTGCGGAGCGATATTCAAATCAATTGCGGGTAAAACCTGATGTTGCTGTTGTGAGATGGCATCGAACCCCGTCACTGGGCCGACCGATCCGTAGTATTCAAGACCTCCCGCAACTTTCGGTGTGAAATCGTAACTGAACTTGAAGTTCGGCGAGAATACCACGCCCTGGTTCACGCTCTCGCCGTGGAAAGATCGGTCGAGCGTGGGGTTCACCGACCAATACCAGCGTCCGACCTTTTGGTCCACGATGGGACGAATTTCCCAGGTCCAGGTGTCCACAGAATATTGCCGCCTCTGGTAGCCGATTTCATCCGAGAGACTCACGTTCACGGGCCAGTGCCATTTCTTCGGCACGGCAAATCGCGGCCTGATGTGATCTCCGACCCATTGCCAGCTCTGGCCCTCAGTAATGGAAGTGAAGATGTAAAAGCCACACTCAAACCAGTCATTGAAGCCGTGAGTGATCTCCACCGTTTCATGCTCGGCATGATTGGTAGGGTTAACCCCATCCACTCTTGTCTTCGAACCATCGATGGTGAGATTGCTATGGAGTTCAACCATGGTGTGTCCGGGATCGACCAGATCAGATCCGTACACCTGGATTTCGTAGTTGTCTTGAGCACGGACGAGAGTTGCAACCAAGATCAAGGCCAGGAGCAGAAGCGTGATCGCGAGGTGTCGGCGACTCATCATTCGATCGGAGTCACAACGGCTCATGAGGAAGATTATCAGCTACATAATGAACTGTGCGTGGCGAACACATGACAAATTGTTCATCTTTCCCCATCGGACACGCCAACTTGCATCAACCATAGTATGCCGAGGTTGTTGGCGCGTTCATTCGTTCCAATGGGTTGCCGGGTATTGATCTCTGCTAATTTCTTGTTCGCTGGGGCGATGGCTGTTGGTCAGGAAACGTCAACGTTGCCGGATGCACCAAGCGCAACGCAAACTCAAGCGAAGCCTTCAAACCTTAAACGGCGCGACCAACCGCATGAACCGAGCAAGAATCACATTTTGTGGATCATTCCAAACTATCGCTCGGACGAAAACTCGGAAGAGATCAAGCCGTTGACGCCTCGCCAAAAGATGAAAGTTTCGTTGGACGATTCTTTCGATCCCTCGGCATTTCTAGTGGCTGGCATCTTTGCCGGCATCTCGATGGCGGAGCGTCAGTACACATCTTTCGGCACTGGAGCGCAAGGGTTTGGCAAATACTACGGAGGAGCCTTCGCAGATCAAGCAATTGGCAACATCATGACCGAGGGGCTGTTTCCGGTCGCCCTCCACCAAGACCCTCGTTATTTCGTGAAAGGCGCGGGTGGGTTTTGGAAGCGAACTGGATACGCCATCAGCCGGGAATTTATCACTCGGGGCGATGATGGCCTCAACCATTTCAACACCTCGGAACTGGCGGGAAATGCGGTAGCGGCAGGAATATCCAATTTCTATTACCCGGCCTCGGATCGATCATTTGGAAATACCGCCGACAAGTGGGGACAACAAATTGCCCTTGATACCTTTTTCAACGTGACCAAAGAATTCTGGCCCGACGTGCGCAGAAAGTTGTTCAGGCACTGAGCGCCTGAGACTGACACGGTTGGCCGATGCAAAGGGGCGAATGATGAGGAGAGAGGACAAAGGACCGTGCGACGAACAAGTCCGATCTCTACCGACAGAACGCGGGCGTAGGCAACAAGCAGCGAGCTTTGCACTGTGTTCACAGAAAATATGGCTGGCATTGATTGGCTTGCGTTCTTGCTGACGGCCGATCCGACAAAGGCTGAGGAATGTTTGGTCGGCGGCTTGGGCGACTGCCTTGAGGGAAGCTCCGTATTTCGGGATGGGGCGCAATCCTGGGCTCGGCGGACGATTATTCAGAACGCATTCGCATGTTGGCACCTCGTAAGAACCACTCGGCGGTTGCAGAATCACCGAGTGATCCCGTCAGTTGCAGCTTTGGACGCACGCCGGAGGCCGGTTACGCAATCGGGAGCATCCTGCGCCTTGAAGCATTCGAGCGCTTGTTTTTGTCATGTCCGTTCTTGCTCCGTTCTCCGGGGGCTGCGCGCTCCAGGACATCGGGGAGACAAGAATGCGAGCGTTACTGCATGCCGCCGAGTCTGCCGGGCGATGTCCCCAGATCAGGGCGGGGCTTGATTCCAAAGATCACGAAGAAACCAGCGGCGCGAGAAACGCAGACGGAGTCACAGTTTTTGGTGCCTACGAGGACGAGAGAAGGTCTTTGAGTTCAAGAACAGGGAATCGCGTTTAAGAGACAGTCAACAGATCGGCATCGCTCGTGACGGCCCGCGCGGTGAATCCTAAAGACGATTCAAGTAAGGAACTGTCATGAGAATTCTGCTCTACAACCCCGACAACGGCGTGACCCGCAACTTCATGCCGCACCTCTGGATGTTCTTACTCAAATCCCTGACGCCTCCTGGCCATGAGGTGCTGTTGATCGACGGCAACGCTCGGCCGATGGACGAGCTTCAGATCGCACAGTACGTTCGAGATGAAAATATCGGACTGGTCGGCATCGGCGCCATGACCCGAATGATCGCGAAGGCGTATCGCATTGCCGATGCCATTCGCGCCACCGGGGTTCCGGTCGTCATGGGTGGTCCTCACGTTACCGAACTGGCCGACGAGTCCCTCGGTCGCGACGGCGGCCCACGCCACGCCGATGCTGTCGCCCTTGGAGAAGCCGACGAAACCTGGCCGCAAATTGTGAACGATGCTGTTAGGGGTCAGCTTAAGGAGAAATATGCCCCAATCGACGGCATGGGAAAACAGCGCAAGCCTTCGCTGCAGCTGTACCCAGTGATTCCTTGGGACTCAATCGATCTTGATCAGTTCAACCTTGTCCCTAAGTCCGCTGCCCCACTCCTCCGTAAAGTTGGTGAAGGTTGGGGAACCTTTCGCATCGTCCCCGTCGAGTCCGGACGAGGATGCCCCTACGGCTGCGAGTTTTGCACCGTCACCGGATTTTTCGGCGATTCCATTCGCTTTCGGACCAACGAAAGCGTCGTCAATGAACTGCTCCTCTTAAAGGCTCGCGCTCATAAAGAGAGAGGCCAGATGGCGGTCTTTTTTATCGACGATAATTTCGCCATCAATGTTAAGCGAACCAAATCATTGCTGCGCGACATCATCGCTGCCAAAGCCCAGGTTCACTGGGTGGCGCAGATCAGCGCCAATCTGTTGCGCGACGAAGAGCTGGTCGACTTGATCGCCGCTTCCGGTGGCAAGTGGATCTTCATCGGCATGGAATCCATCGACCCGGCCAATCTCAAAGACGTTAACAAGGGATTCAACAAACCGGGTGAGTATGCCGCCGTGCTCGACCGCCTGGCGCAACGCAATGTGTACGCGATCACATCATTTATCTTCGGTATGGACAACGACACTACGGGCGTGGCCGAGCGCACTCTGACGCAAGTCCGAACTTGGCCTCCGGGCCTGCCCATTTTCGGTCTGCTCACGCCCTTGCCCGCAACCCCGCTCTATAAGCGCCTGGAAACCTCGGGCCGGCTCACGCGTCCCAAGCACTGGCAGGAGTTCATCCCCTTTGCGATGGCTCACAAGCCGCTCAAGATGACCATTGAAGAAGCTCATGCCGAAGTGAAATATGGTTGGGAGCAAGCCTACAGCCCGGAAGCACTGGCCCAAGCGGTCGACGCGCTTACGGACCAGCCTCTTGGTCATCGCATCAACATCTTCCTCGCGCATCTGTGCTTCCGGGGGATATATTTTCCCATGATGGGGAAGATCGCATGGCTCAAGGTGGTCGCACAAAACCGCCGAACCATTCTTAAACTGGCGAGAGAAGTCTTCTTCGGCCGCCGAGCGCGACCAAAGAATCCGGACGGGAAAGATGCCTACGAGCCTGTCGCGGTAGCCGATGTCACCGGCGAAGTGAGTGCATGATCCAGGGCACCGCGAACCGCCAAAGAAACGTCGCTTATGCCGCTTGCAGCACGCTAATGGGTAGCGACAAGGTTATAACAGAGCCGCCTCCCGGACGATCGGAGACCTGTGCGCCGCCGCCGTGCGCCTGGGCGACTGCGTCCACGAACGCCAGCCCGAGACCGTGACCGGGAGAATGCTTGCCCTTTACGAATCGCTTGAAACCCTGCCGGCCGATATCCAGAGGGAATCCTGGACCATTGTCTTCAATTACCAGCGCTGCCGATCCTTGATGTGAGCGGAGCCTGATATCGACTCGGCATCCGGCCGGCAAGTGAGTCAATTCGTTCTCCAGCAAGTTGCTTATCGCACGATTCAGGAGGGTCACGTCAGCATCGACGACCACATGCTCTTCGAGGTCAGCGGTTACCTCATGATGGTGCTCGGCCATCGCCGGTTGATAAATGTCAACCAGCTGTCTCACGACATCCGAGAAGTCGACCGGACCGCGATCGATGTGAAGGGCACCGGCCTCTGCCTCTGCGAGGTCCAGGGTGGTGTTCAGCAACTGCAAGAGCCCATCCAGGTGTTCGATCGCCTCCCCAACCGAGTCACGCCACTTGTCATTTCCTTCATTACATAATGCCGATTCCAGCGTTCCTCGAATCAATGTCACCGGGCTCTTGAGGTCGTGCGCGACACTGCCAGTAACTGTTCGCAGCTGATTCACCGAAGACTGCAGACGATCCAGCATGTGATTAAAAGTCTTCGCCAATCGCGAAATTTCATCCAAATTCACAGGTTCAGGTAAACGTTCCTCTAGCCCCTCAGTGCCAATTCGCGCGACGGTTTCCGTGATTCGTTCGACACGATGCAGCGTACGACGCGCGCTCCAGTAGGAGATGACAAACCCGAGCAGGAACATGCCGCCCCAGACCATCAGAAAGCGAAGAGCTAAGGTGTGCAGCACATGCCGGGCGCCATGATCCGATAGACCGAGATAAACAGTTCTCCCGTTTTGCGCCTTCACAACGACTCGAAACGTTTGGCGATACCCTTCGACGGTTAGGGATTGCGGAGGCCCCGGAGCCAGCTTTGTCTGCTGAATCGCCTGAACGAAAGCATCCTTTGAGCCCGGCCCAACCCACAACGGACTCTCCGTGTGGTCGGGGTCCGTAGCCAAAAAGAAAACGGAATTTAGCCGCTCGCCGCGGGCGTTGCGCTCATCCGGTACTTCCTGCGTGGCGAGCTCCGCCACCTCTCGAACAATCTGCTGGTATAAGTGATCGCTCGGAGTATCTGCCGAGACTTGGGCTAGGACTTCAGCTTCGCCGCTAAGCCAAGTGTCGCTCCGCTCCCTAAGACCTTGAGCGACGAGGAAATAAACGATGGAAAACGCCCCAGCGGTTCCCATCGCAAACGCCAGAGTTGTCCAGATCGAAATGCGCCAGGCGGCGGTGGTCCGCAGATTTCTAGGCATGTTTGAGAACGTAGCCAACCCCACGAATCGTATGAATCAGGGGTCGCGGGGTGGCATGATCCACTTTGCTGCGAAGGCGGTAGATATGCACATCCACTACGTTGGTAGCGGGGTCAATCCTCATCTTCCAGACATGATCCAGGATCATGGTCCGGGTCACAACCCTGCCTTCATTGCGGCAAAGATATTCCAGCAGAGAAAATTCCTGCGGGGTCAGTTGCAGCAAATGATCGCCCCGTCGTGCTTCCCGGCGTACCAGATCGAGCTGTAAGTCAGCAGCTTGCAGGCGCACCGATTCAGTCTGTGAAATCCCGGACCTGCGTATGAGATTTCTCAATCTTGCCAGCAGTTCGGGGAGGGCAAACGGTTTCGTGAGGTAGTCGTCTCCGCCCTGCTCCAGTCCGCGAACACGTTCGTCGACAGAACGCCGGGCAGACAAGATTAAAACCGGCGCAGCATTCCCCTGGGCACGGCAACGCGCAATTAAGTCCAATCCATCCAGATCGGGAAGGCCAAGGTCGATGATGAAAGCATCGTGAATACCTTCCAGGGCCATGGATTCGCCAGCTTTTGCCGTACTCGCCGCATCGACCTGGTATCCAGCTTCCGTTAGCGCCCGCCGGAGGAACTGCTGAATGGAAATGTCGTCTTCTACCACCAACAATCGCATCGGAGATTCCCGCCCGTCCAAGACTTTACACCTCCAGATGGGATGCAGGAAACAGCGCCCTGGAAACTTACTTAAGCCAGAAAATCCACCATTCACTGCGGACGCCAGGTCAGGTCTACGCGCACGGGAATGTCGTTCTTGACGGGCATTGTCAAAAGCGACGGTGGATCGATCTTGAAATCGGTGAGCGTGGCCGGAATGGTCCCGGTGATATGCGTCTCGCCGCCCTGTTTTTCCACTTTGAAAGGGACCTGTTTGTAATGGGCAGTCTGGCCAGCGAATTGAATCTCAAGGTCGGCGTTGATGGTCGACGCCGCGGCATCGGATTCAGGCAAGCGAGTTCGCACGGTGACCAGCGGAAACTCCGCGCCGCGCGTGACCTGAATCATGTGGAGGTCGCGGTTGCTGTCCCCGGAGTCAAACGACTTGACGGGTACAGCAATCAGGAATTCGCATTGGCCCGCGTGACACACACCCTTGCCCTTCGCCCCATGGCTCACACCCTCAGACGGGTGCAGTGGATGGGACACATGGTACGTGAGAGTGCTTTGTTGGAGAACCCATTGGCTGTCAGCTGCAGCCAAGACGGGTAGACTCGCCAGCAAAACCACGATCAGCATTTTGCTATTCATAAAGTGTGTTTAGAACTTCACCGAAACCGAAAGCAGAGCGGCGCCAAACGCCCCAGCCGTGACAATGGCCACTGGGTTGTGCGCCGACGCGATGCCATGAACCTTTTCGCCCTTGTTTTTTTCATCGAAAGCCATAATGCCCAAGATCGGCGTCAATATCATTCCCGGGCCGTGGATCCAAGCCATGGCCTCGTGAAATTTTATCGGACCGCGCTTTTTGGTTCCGGGGACCCTGGGGGCACGGATTGCATAGTACGCTGTGATGCCATACAAATCTCCCGTCAGGCCACCCAGGGCGGCATGCAGGTCACGGGAGGCCGAGCTCGTGCTCTTGCCTCCGGCATTGAAGGATATGGCGACGGTGGCGATTAATGGAATGGTTGTGATCAAACCCATCCGCTGATGAATCTTTAGCATGTGCGTTCGTTTATCCAGCAAGGCTTGCTCACGAGCGTTTCCCTGAGTCTGCTCCGGAGTAAGGCCTAGATCTGAAAGCGAGGGAGCTGTCGTACTACTCGACGGCGCATTCGGTAGGTTTTCCTGTTGGGTTGGCGTTGCTTGGCCATTGACTTGCTCGCCTTTCTCCAGTTTGCCATCCAAAACTACTGGCACGGTCGCGCTGACCGTTGCTGAAGAAATCTCAAACGTCGTAAAGCCCGTGGCTTCAAACGTCAGTCGGTAGTCGCCTGCAGGCAACTCCAGTTTGTAGGTACCATCAGACCCTGTGTTCGCCGTTTGTTTCTGTCCGGTATCTATGCTGGTCGCCGTGACCGAGGCATTTCGAACCGCTTTACCGGATTCGTCGCCGACAGTACCTCGAACGACTCCGGTTGATGTCTGAGCGGTCAGAGGGGCAGCGACTTGAACAAGCACACAAACGGCAAGGGACCAAAGCAAAGTACCAAGTTGCTTGCACGGCCAATTCCTCAGCATCATTCACCTCACTCTTTTTACCGGCGAAATCGTCTCTCTTTACTGCTTTTTGCAGATCGGGCTGAGACCCGCCTTACAATGCTCGTGGAAAATATGCCGTCCGATCAAATAGCCAAGGGTGCTTCCCACTACAACATCGGAGGGAAAGTGCTGCAGGCTGGTGAATCGTGTGACTGAAACAGCCGTCGCGGTTCCGTAAGTGAGCCACTCTACCCACGGTTTTGGGTATTCGTGCGCGATTGTGCTCGCAGCTGTCCACGTGATGATCGCATGGCCGGAAGGAAACGAATTATCCAAGCCGCTGGTCTGGAAGAAATTTCCTCGCCCCATCCCTTGCAGAGGACGTTGACGTTCCGTGATCAGCTGCAACGCAGCGTACACCAGACCGCTGTTAGCCATGGCTTCGGCTCCCAACACGCCAGTTTCGCGAGCATGAGAATTGCCTCCGGTTTCTCCCTCAATCAGTAGTACACCAACCGCTCCCGCCGTGGCGAACAGGCCAACATTGGAAATATCGCTGCTCGCAGTTGTGCCGTTTCTCGCGAGCCCGCCCGAAGCATGCTTGTCGATCGCGATCAGTCCTAGAGTCACAGCCGGCAGCCCAACCACCCACTTCAGTTCGGAGCGATGAAACGGGGCGGTGTAAATACCGGCCTGATCGCGGAGCCCGCGCTTGGCCCATCGGCTGAGAAACTTGCCATTCCTTGTTCCCCCGGGCCCCGTATCCGGCGGTTCGGCTGGATTGGACCCGGCAGACGAGCGTTCCGGAGCAGGAAAACTTGCACTCCGGACAGCTGACGGAGCGTCTGGCAATTCCTGAGAAAACGCCGAGATCCCTGGCACGATTGCTCCCAACAAAAAGACGAAAAGGCAGTACCTACGACTATCCATCTCGAACGCGGGCATGCTCAAACCGAATTCCACGCGACTGTTGAGACACAAAGACCAACTTCACGATACGACCGAAACATTACCGGAGCTTTTCCGGAAGATGACAATTTGTTCATCGAGCGGCTATTTCCAGCATTCCGCCCGCTCTAGGGGTAGGCTTTCTTCGACGGACTTTGCGGAGTTGCAACCATTTTCCGGGTTGGGTGCTTCCTAGCAGATACAGTTTTCTTCGTTTCTCCGGGGGCATCTGGCATTGGCAACCTTGGCCCTGCGGTTCTCGCAGCCTTAAATGGCGACTCGCCTTACGCGAAGCTCAATCTGGAGTTTTTGCCATGCGACGAACTGTATTCGCACTAACGGTGTTGATCATGGGGTTGGGTGGGGTGAATGTCGCGCAGACGCTGAAGCCGCGGCCAGCGGCGACCGAGCAAAACGAGGGTAGGGCTGCCTCGCAGAAGGAGCCGGAAAGCGTGGACGCCGCCCCGATAATGATGCCGATGAGTGTTGAGGCGGGCACTCCGATCAAGGTGGCGCTGGACTCGGAGGTAAGGATTCGCACCGTGGGTCAGACAATTCATGGCAGGACGACGGAGCCGGTGTATGCGTTCGACAAGTTGCTGATTCCGGTTGGGACCCTGGTGAACGGGAAAGTGGCGGCGATCGATCCGGTAGCGAAGATGACCCGAACAATGCAGGCGGCCAACGGGAATTTTTCACCAGCGCGTAAGGTGCATGTGCAGTTCGACGAATTGATGATGGCCGATGGACAAACCGTGGCTATGCATACGGTCGCGTCTCCTGCTCCGGATGGAGTGCTGCGGTTCGTCTCCGCGAGTGAGGCGGCAAAGAAAAAGAACAAAGTGCAGGAGGCGGCGTCGAACAAAGTTAGTGCGACGCGGCAAGCCATACATCAGCAGTGGAGCGACTTGCAAAACAGGATCCACGAACCGGGAAAGATGCACAAGGTTAAGAGGATCGTCCTAGCGCAGTTGCCGGTGCATCCCCAATACCTAGACGCGGGCACAAGTTTCAATGCGAACTTGTTGCAGCCCTTAAATTTTGGGACGGAAGCGGTGAAGCCTGGAGCGATGCGCGATATCGGAGCGCCACCACCGACGGGCAGCGTCGTGCATGCGCGGCTGGCGACAGGATTAAGCTCAGCGACAGCGAAGACGGGAGACCCGGTGGAAGCGGTGATCACCGAGCCGCTGCTGGCGTCGAATCATCTTATTTTGCCGGCGGGCAGCGTAATCAAAGGCTCCGTGATCCAAGTTTCTCCGGCGCGTCGATTGGGCCGCAATGGGAAGTTGCGAATTCTATTTCGCGAGGTTGCGCCCCCGAATGGAATCGAACAAAAGGTTGAGACGAACTTGGAAGGCGTTGCTGTGGCCAAGGGCCAACACCTGAAGCTGGACAATGAAGGTGGAGCGGAGGTTACAACTCCGCGCACACGATATCTGATAACGGGGATTCAGGTAATGCTGGCGGCCTCGCAGGCGTCTCCCGATCGCGATGCCGGACAGGGGGGACAGAGTGTGGGCGAAGCCGGAGGCGGAGCGGCGAGCGGCGCATCGGGGTTTAAGTTGGTAGGAATGGTTGTGGGGATCGCTGCACATTCCCGCGTGGTGTCGGCCGGTTTCGGATCGTATGGAGCCGCGATGTCGATCTATTATCATTTCCTGGCACGAGGACGCGATGTGGTCTATCCGAAAGACATGGCCATGGTAATCGGGCTAGGAACTCGCGACAGCAAATCAGCGAATGTCGCAGAACCTTCAGCGAAATCAGAACAATGACGAGCCCATCCTTACTGTCCCTAAGGAGCCGTAAACAAGCAAAGGTAGCGTAATTATGACAGTTCGGACGCGATGCGGCTTCATGACATAGTTCCATTCGCCATGGAATTTTTCAGGATAGAGATTGACTTGATTCATTCTTCTGCCGTGACCTTCCGCCCCGTAGGATACTTGCGGCGCACGCCGCACCGGCATTCCTGCTCGACTCCACTCGCCTTTCAGGAACGAGGTCGGTTGAAAAGGGCATGTTCGATAACTCGGTGGATGGTTTTTCCGCAGGACTTTCCGTCCGCGAACTTCTTGGTGGCGCATGGAATTCGGCAAGCTCTCCTGGTGCAGAAAGACCGAGCGGAACCTCAGGACGACCTCGCGCACTCCTTGCTCCGCTGGCAAGAAGGAGGTATCAAGGTGCTGCCAAAGAAACTGGATGATAATTCACCGCCATCCGAAATCACGGTTAAACGTCCCTCGAAATACAAAGCCACTTGGTACCGCGCCCTCGCTCAGCTCGGCCTGCGACGCAATGGTGCGGGCGGGTTTGGCTCCTATTTTGCCGAGGTTAGCGCTTCGCAGAACCGAGAGACCCTCGGCGTATGCAGCCTCGCGGGTGATTCGGTGATTCCCTTATCAATCTACAGCGGACCAAGCTCCTACGGGTACATTTACCAAGCAAGCTATTACGTCTACGCTAATCCTGGGGGACAAAAGGTAACCACCGCTCAGGGAGTCTCGACATATGAGAACGTCACGCAGACTAGCGCGAACTATACGTACACTCCCACCCTTGGTCAAGGGTCTCTGAACGCCAACAGCCAAGTCGTCGACACTCCTCTTGGACTTGTCAGCAACGCGCCGCTCCCCTCAAACCTTAGCATCGTGGATAGCCAGGACATTGGCGTCGGAGGGATCTACGTTCGCAATAACACGTTAAGCTTCACGGCGACAGGTTTAGCTGTGACCAACAATGGACCACGATCATGAAAGCGATTAGCATTAGGCTGACAGCAGCTCTTATCGTTCTGTCATTTGGCCGTGCGGCGGAGGTTAGTGGACAGGAAACTCCTGCGCCCACGAACGTTTTCCAGCAAAGTGTGGCAGGTCTGTCGCTGAACAATCAGGATATTATCGATGGCGTTGCAATGCTCAGCCAGAACGTTGGGCTAGCAGTCTCTGTGGAGCACGAGCTTGGCGCGACAACCTCGGGCGCGGCTCCTCAACCCAATACTTTTACAGCAACTATAGGACCGGGTACCGTTTCGGAGATCCTTGATGGGCTTTGCGCCCTAGACCCCACGTTCGCGTGGCAGAAGGACGGAAATATGGTAAACGTGATGCCGGGTGCGCTAGTGAGTGAACGGGATTATTTCTTAAACCGGAATGTGAATGAACTGGTGTTTCGAGATATCCGGGACGCACAAGAAGCATTATTCAAGACCGTGGGCGGGTTGCCTCCTCCGAAGGAGCAGGTCGCAATAATGGAGGTTGGAGTTTCCTTGGCTTTCGCTCGCCCATGGAGTGCTAGGTTCCAAAATATCTCAATCCGTGAGGCCCTCGACCAGATTGCGAGACAATTGGGCCCCACTTTTGGCTGGCAACTTACAGGAGCGAAAAACTTTCGAATAATCACATTTCACCAGCAACTCATGCCTAAGCCAAGCCGTAGTGAGCAAGGACCGACCACGGTAAAGAAGTAGCGAGAGGGTAGATGTTACCTCGGCACATTTACCCTTTCTTTAGTTCAACGGACCGTCTAGCCCGCATAATTCATGAAAAGTGGAGTGGAGTGTGAGTGTTCGCATGAGTGATATGTAATTGCGACAACGGCGGAATTTCCTTCGATCTTGTTACGGGAGATCAGCCAGGAAGACATCCTTTATATAATGGGGCGGATGTGGGCGATCTGTTCATGAGTTTGATTCACACTTGTCAGTTGTGCGACGCCAACTCCTTCGACTACCTGACCGAGTTGCAGCGCCATGCTCAGGAAGTGGCGTCTAAGCCCGCGGAGTGGATGCCGTGGAACTACCACGAAACCTTGGAACGGAGCGTTCCTCTCTCCGATTCCGCATAACGCTAGGCGAATCGCACCTGGCCGGAAACACAATTTTTCGATTACGCAGCTTTGCCGAAAGGACACGATCATCGGTCACGGCGACGCTCGCGAATTCCTTTCCGGACTTGCTTTGTTCTTTCTCCGGAGTACACAAACTTCTGTGTGCCTCCAGAAAGGAACACCCCCACCAGAATACGGATCAGCAAGACCGCCTGGCTGTGCGATCCGCCCAGGTTGGCTCTGCGTTCACTGTCAATCGGTCTGTCTCTCCTCGCAACACTCGAGAATTAAGATCAAGAAATGAAGTCAATCCGGTTCATACGTAGTCGAACAGGGTCATGAAGCCAAAGTCCATGTGCAGTTGCTGATGGCAGTGGAACAACGTAAGTCCGGGATTGTCCGCTGTAAAATCCACTTCGACTTCCTGATATCCGCCGACCATCACGACATCCTTCATCACACCAGCGGTCGGCTTGCCCGCGAGCTTGCTCAATTCAAAGCTGTGACGGTGAAGATGGATCGGATGGATGTCGTCGCTGGCATTGCGCATACGGATGCGATAGTGCTTCCCTTGCTTCAAATGAAATGAGGCCGGGACGATTCCCCGGGTCATGGGGTAAGCGATGTCGTTGATCGTCCATCGGTTGAAACCTTCTTCGGCGGCGTTGTCCTTTGCAAACCTCATCTCGAGCGTCTCGTCTGGCGAGAGTGTGTTTGCACCAAATCTTGCGAAACGTGAATAATCCCAATGAAACGGCTTCGGGGGTATCCAACCCGGCTTTCCTTTGTGTCTCGCATACTCAACGACAATGCCCATGCCGTGACCACGATCATCATCCGCAAGATCGCCCATGATCCACACGCCCGAATGTTTCATGTCGACAATCGCAGAAATGCGCTCAGCCGTTCCAAGCCACAGCACTGGGACCTCGGCAGGCGTCGGAACCGCATTGCCGTCTAGCGCCACAACCTTGAAAGAGTGCCCCGGCAGCGCTAGGCTTCGAATCTCGGTCGCACTGCCGTTCAGGACGTGAAATAGAACGCGCTCGCCCTGCTTTACCCGCACCGGCTCGCCATGCCCCAGCATACGTCCGTTGATGGTGAAATACCGATAGCCCACTTCATAGCCGTGCGGCATCCCCTTCGCGAGCGAGGCTTTCATCGTGGACTCGCCAGACGTTTCCAATTCTTTTACTCGCGTGGTGGGATTCAAAAAATCCTGCGCCATGTCACCACCTTGACTGAAAGACGGCTCGAACTCTTTGAGAACGAGAAACACTTCCCGGTCGTAGCTCCCGGGCTCGTGCTTGGGTTCGATATACAC